>ERZ761602.393-NODE-393-length-97022-cov-6.544484_pt1 | contig 97022 bp, 80 predicted proteins | sample MGYA00512165_ERZ761602 | MGnify/ENA primary metagenome ERZ761602 (study PRJEB28899, sample SAMN02445085) | bioreactor sludge metagenome | biome: EBPR sludge; isolation source: Thorneside wastewater treatment plant | place: Australia: Brisbane, Thorneside Wastewater...
GCCCGCGCTTGGGAGGGCCAGGGCCGCGCACCCGCGCGGCCCCAGGGTGGGCATCCAATGACCACTGAGCTCCCTCCCGCGCCGCGCGACGAGTGGGGCCGGTCGTATTCGGCGTACGACCGCTTCGGCGAGCTGATGTGGGTCAGGCCCGGGTCCGCGCGCGAGATCCACGAGCTCGTCGTCACACTCGAGCCCAGCGAAGCGACGTGGATCCTCGAGGCCTGGATGCGTGACCCCACCACCGCCGACATGCTCATGAAGCTCGACCGCGAGCTGCACGGCACGAGCTCGAGCGACGGGCTCGACGTGTCGACCCGGCTCGCCTCCGCGGCTCGTCGCCTGGCCGACGACCTGCGCTTCGAGAGCATCGTGCTGCAGCGGGTTCGGCAGGTCGGCTTCTCGGGCACCCAAGGTCGCCCCGAGGCGCCGAGCACCTCGCAGCCAGCGCCCGGCGTCGCGAAGACGTGGATCGAAGTCGTGCTGGTCGACGAAGACAGCCGCGCGCCGATGCCCGACGAGCTGGTGCGCCTCGTCACCCCCTCCGGCGAGGTCCACGAGCGCCGCACCGACGCGCGAGGCAGCCTGCGCCTCGAGCACCTCGACCCTGGGAGCTGCGACGTCTGCTTTCCGCAGTTCGATGGTGGCGAGTGGCGCCGTGAAGGAGCGCCCTCGCAGACGGGCGCAGCGTTGTCGCCGGCCGGCCGCCGTGTGCTCGTCGCGGCGGGCGACACGGCCCTGCGCATCGCGGCGCGCCACGGCTTTCGCCGGCTCAGCTCGGTGTGGCTGCACCCCGAGAACGCGGCGCTTCGCGCACTACGCCGCTCGCCGGACGTGCTCGCCCCGGGCGACGAGCTCTTCGTCCCCGAGCTCGAGCCACGCCTCGAAGGCGCCGATACGACGAAGCGCCACGTCTACCTCGCGCCGCAACCCCGTGAGCGCCTGCGCGCTCGATTCGAGTGGTCCGACCGCACGCCGATGGCCGGGCGCGCATTCACGCTCGAGCTCGAAGGAGCGCCGCTGGCCGGGGCGACGGATGGTGCGGGCTTCGTCGACGTCGCGATCCCGCTGGGCATGCGCACAGCGAGCCTGAGCTTCGACGACGACCCCGAGCTGGTGTGGTCGCTGCGCGTCGGCGAGCTCGACCCGGTCGACGAGCCGACGCTCGACGCCGGCCTCAGCGGCGCGATCGCGCGGCTACAGAACCTCGCCCATTACCAATGCGAAGCCGCGGACACGCTCCACCTGGGCGTCGCCGCGGGCAATTTCACGAGCCAGCTCAGCAGTGTGGTGCTGAGCGAGGCCGCTCGCGCGCTCCTCGATCCGGAGCGCAGCCGCCTGCGCAGTGACCACGGCTGCTGAGGATCGACGTACGATGGATACCCGCCCCGAGCCGCCGATCGTCCCGCTCCGCCTGGGCACGCTCGCGCCCAACGAAGCGAACCTCTTGGTGGAGCCCTACGATCCCGTCGACCAGGACTGGCAGCGCTGGTTCCCCGATCCGAGCCGTGTGCACGACGGCAACGAGGTCGTTCCGTACCTGGACGCCGGGAAGCTCTTCGCCGACATGGCCTCGGCGATTCGAACCGCCACACACTTGGGGCATTGCATCCTCTTCTCTGCCTGGAGCGTGGATCTCGACCTCGAGCTCGTGCCGGGCGACCCCTCGAGCACGCTCGCCGAACTGTTCGCGTCCGCAGGCGCACGCGGCATCGAGGTCTTCGTACTGCTCAACAAGTTCTCGGCGAAGGTGCTGCAGTTCGCGGGCTTCGACAATACGCTCGATGCAGAGCGGCTCGACGCCCTCCCAGGGGTGCACGCGATCCACGACGATCTGCTGCTCCGCGTGCCGCTCGTCGGTGACGAGGTGCAGACGCACCATCAGAAGCTGCTCGTCGTCTCCGGTGAGGAGGGGCTCGTCGGCTTCGTCGGTGGCGTCGACCTCGAGCCCAACCGCCTCACCATCGTGCAAGACCTCCACGTTCGCGTTCGTGGCCCAGCGGCACGGGATCTCTACCGCACGCTCGTCGAGCGTTGGGACGACCACGACACCGGCCTGAGCCCACTCCCACCGTTGGCCTCGACCGGCCTCAGCCCCAAGCGGGATCTGCGCGCGGGCGTCGTGCGCACCTACCCTAACGCCAAGGCGCACGGCGGCCTGAGGCGCGAGCCCGACAGGGCCTACGGCTTCGCCCCCGGCGGCGAGGGCAGCTACCGAGAGCTCGTTCTGCACGCCATCGCGCAGGCGAAGAAGCACATCTACGTCGAAGACCAATACATGGTGAGCCTCGAGCTCGCGCAGGCCATCGCCGCCGCGGCGCCGAGGCTCGAGTTCGTCTGCTTGTTGCTGGCCGGAGACGACATGATCGACGGCGAGCTCGTGGCCCAGGGCGGCTGGAGGCGCCAGGAGTTTCTCCGGGTCGCTCGCTCCACCGGTGGTCGCGTCTGGTGCTTCCAAAGCCAGACCCACTTCGTTCACCCCAAAGTGTGGCTCTTCGACGATCGCTTCGCGATCGTCGGGAGCGGCAACGTCAACCGCCGGGGCATGACCCACGACAGCGAGGTCGCATGTGGAATCCACGACTCGAACACGCAGCGCAGGTGGTTCTTCGCACACGAGCTGCGCATGAACCTCTGGGCGAGACAGACGGGCGAGCCACCGGTCTACCACCGCGAAGCGATGGGCGCGCTGGCGTACTGGCTCCGCGCCGAGCAGCTCGGCAGGGTGGCGACTTATGTGCCAGCGGCCCCTCGGGACGAACAACGACCCAACGCACCTCGGGTTGCTCCGTCGCCCGCCAACGTCGCTCAGGACCTGCTGTGGAACACCCTGGTCGACCCAGAAGGCTCGTAGCTGCTACTTGCATGAGCGCGCTCGCGCTCGTGTCCCTCCCGTCCGAGGCTGCCATGACGACCACTTCGATCACGCGCGCGCCCATTCCAGTCGGGACGCTGGCCACGAGCGCCATCAGCTACTCGGTCGAGCGCTATTACCGCTACGAGAGCACTGGGAGAACGTCTGCTCCTGCGGGCTACGGCCGGGAGAGCTCGGTGTGCCGACGTATCGATCCCGCCACGCCGCGCAGGGCAGAATGGTACCACGAGGCATCTGGCGCACCCCCGTCTCATATGGGTTGGGTCGCACTCACGACAAGCGCTCCGCCGGCGGCCAAGACCACGAACCCGACCGACGACGCAGCGAATCTGCTGCGCCTCGAGCGAGAACACTTGGCGTGGCATGATGGCCGGGGCGTCGCGCTCCGGGTCGGCACCACGCCCCCCCTCCGGCCGCAGGTGTTCGCGCTGTTGCCTCAATGGAACGGAGCCCCGGGCTGGGGCGACAAGGTCGACTGGTCGAAGGGCAAGCTCGACCTCGTGACGAAGTCGATCACGGCCGACGAGGTTCGCATCCAGGTCCGCGCATCTACCGAGCACCCGAGCTTCGGGCGCACCGCGCACCACGAGCTCAGCGGCGAGCTCACGCTCATGGTTCCCTCGGGCTGGCCGAAGCGTTTCGTCAGCGATGGATCCTGGGTCCTGCCCATTCCGACGATCGCGGGGGACTCGACCATTCTAGGCACCTTCCAGCGAACCGTGGCCTGGACTTACACGCCCAACGCCCCAGCGCCGGTGCCCGCCACACCGGAGCCTGCGCCCACGCCGTGAACACGCCGGCCTGCATTCCTTTCGCTCAGGCCCCTCGGGCCGAGGTGGAACGCCTTCATCGATCCCGATGGCTCCTGACGGCAGCGATCGGAGCCGTCAGCTTCACTCCACTCCACGCCGAGGCCTCCGTGAGCTCCACGACCATTATGAGGACACCGACCCCACCGGGAATGCTCGTCACCGAGCGGAGCAGCTTCGCGGTCGAATCGGCTTACGTCGACGACAAGACGGGCCATCGGTATGGCGAGGGGCGAAGCCGGAGCGGCTTCACGCTCCAGCGATTCGCCCCGAGCACCAGGTCCGTGTCCAGCTTCTGGTTTACAGCCAACTCGAGCAATCCATTGAGCCTTGCCGGCAGGATCGATGCCCCACCCGGGCGGCCACCGCTGGCAACTCCGTGGAGCGCCGGGTCGACCGCCGAGGGGCTCCTCGTCCTCGAGCGACGCCACCAACGACGGCACAGCGGCACCGTTGCGTTGCTTCGCTCGGGCCAGGAGGCCCAACTCCAACGGGAGGGGCTCGACTTCCTGCCGAACTTGCGAGGATCACATTTCGGGTACGAGGTCGATTGGTCCAAGGGCCAGATCAGCATCATCCCTCGTGAGATCCTCGAGCGCGAAGTGCGGATCGAGCTCCGCGCCTACACGTCGAAGCCGCACCTCGAGCGCGTCGCGGAGTACGAGAGCATCGGCGAGCTGGTGCTCGAGCTGCCGTCCGGCTGGCCGAAGTCCTATCGAGCCCAGGGGCGCTGGAAACTGCCCGTCTACACGCTCGCCGGCAAGCAGACGATCGAAGGCATCTTCACGGACGAGACGACCTGGACCTACACGCCCGACGCGTCGCCACCGCTCCCGCTGCCTGCCGAGTTGACCAAGTAGCCGGGAGTCCGGCGCGTCGGCGCCGCGCCTACACGATACCGCTCCCCCCGCCTCGTCGCCGCTCAGATCCTCGCGACGAGCTTCTCGCTCTCGTCCCAGAGACGCTTCGCGAGCACCGTATCGTCGGCGTCGCGGCGCGGCTTCGCGGGGTTGCAGTCGGCGTAGTACTCGCCCGTGACGCCCTCGGCCCCTGGGTGCACGGCGAGATAGCACTGTGTCGCGGCTCCCTCGCCGACGCTCTTGAGCACGAGCGGCCCGGCGAGGCCGAACACAGCCCAGGCGACGGGGTTCATGTGGCGCCCCAGGTTGGTGCGGATGACGCCCGGGTGAGCAGCGTTGGCCGCGCGCTTGGTGCCGGCGAAGCGGCGCGAGAGCTCCTTCGCGAAGAGCAGGTTCGCGAGCTTCGACTGTCCATAGGCCGCCCATTGGCTGTAGCTCCGCTCGGCCGCGAGGTCGTCGAAGTCGATGCCCACGCGCGGCGCCGCGCGGTGCGCCTCGCTGCTGAGCATCACCACGCGCCCACGCTCGTTGAGCTGGTCCAAGAGCCCCGTGACCAGGATGAAGTGGCCCACGTGGTTCGTGTAGAGCTGCTTCTCCCAGCCGTGCACGAGCTCGCGCTTCGGGAGCGCCATGATGCCTGCGTTGCAGACGATGGCGTCGAGCTCGCGGCCGAGCTCCTTCACCCTGGCGACGGCCGCGCGCACGCTCGACGGATCTTCGAGCTCGCAAGCGAGCGGCGTGATCTCGGCGCCGGCCCGCTCGCCGGCCTCGCGCGCCTTGCCCTCGCTGCGCGCCGCAGCGACGACGTGCGCGCCACGCATGGCGAGCACACGCAGCGTCTCGAAGCCGATGCCGGAGTTGCAGCCGGTGAGCAGGATCGTGCGGCCGGAGAGGTCGAGGCCGCGCGTGACGTCTTCGGCGGTGGAGCCGTAGCCGTAGCCGTTGGGCCCCTTGGGCTTGAGCATCGAGTAGAGCGACATGCGCCGAGGTGTAGCTCGGTTGGCGGCGATGTCAGCCGGTCCCAGTCACGTACCCGACGCCGAGCGGCCGTCGAGTTGAGGTCTGTGCGGCGCTCGAGACGCTCTCGCGGGTCGCGTGCGAGATGGCGCTCGCCAGGGTATGATCACACCCTGACGCATACTGGAGACCCCATGGCCACGACTGAGCGCGTCACCGTCACCCTGCCGATCGAGCTGGTCGAGGGCATCGATCGCTTCGAGCGCAACCGCAGCCGGTTCATCACCGAAGCCGTCGAGCACGAGCTCGTCCGGCGACGACGAGAGGGGCTGCTCCGGTCGCTTGCAAGTCCTCACCCGGAGGCCATGGAGCTGGCCGACACGGGGCTCGCGGACTGGGGCGCGAGCCTGCCGTCGGACGACGAGGGGCTGGTCGACGAGGCGGCTGGAAAGCCGGTGCGATGGACCCAAGGCCAGGGCTGGGTGGAGGAGTCCGCGTGATCGTCGATCGCGGCACGGTCGTCCTCGTCGAGCTGGACCCGACCGTCGGCCACGAGCAGCGTGGCACGCGCCCGTGCGTGGCGGGCAGCGATCCGGCGGTCAACGCCGATCAACGCTTCCCGCTCATCGCGGTCGTTCCGGTCACCGGTACGGCCGGAGAGGGCGCGCTCTACCCAGAGCTGTCGCCGGGCAAGAGCGGCCTGACCAAGACCTCCTACGCGCTGGTCGATCATCTGCGCTCCGTGGACAAGCGCCGCATCCGACGCGTGTTCGGGCGGATCGCGAAGGACGAGCTCGCCGCGCTCGAGCAAGGACTGGAGCTGTTCCTTGGCCTCGGGAGCGTTCCGTAGCTCAGCTCGACCGATCTACACTGCCCCCCATGGCCGCGCGTGCGCCCTCCAGCGCCACCTACGAAGATCTGCTTCGCCTTCCCGAAGGTCAGATCGGCCAAATCCTCGACGGTGAGCTCGTGGCGCTCCCGCGCCCTGCCGCTCGACATCAAGCTGTCTCGAGCGCCCTCGGCGGAGAGCTGCACTCCCCCTTCTCGCGAGGCCGAGGCGGCCCCGGCGGCTGGATCCTCCTCGACGAGCCCGAGCTCCAGCTCGGGGGTCAGGTGATCGTGCCCGATCTGGTCGGCTGGCGGCGCGAGCGTCTGCCCGAGTTGCCCGACACGCCGGCGATCACCCTGCGCCCCGACTGGGTGTGCGAGGTGCTGAGCCCCTCGAGCGTCTCCATCGACCGCGTGAAGAAGACCCGCATCTACGCGAAGCTCGAGATCCCCTGCTTCTGGGTCGTCGACCCGCTCGCGCACACGCTCGAGGTGCTCGGCCTGCGCGGCGACAAGTACGCCTACGAGGCGAGCTTCGAGGGCGACGACCCAGTCGCCGCGCCTCCCTTCGAGGCCGTGCCGCTCGAGCTCGGCGCGCTCTGGGCCCGCTGAGCGAGCCGAGCACCTCATGCACCGCCCCACGACGCTCGCTTCGCTCTCGGCCGTCTTCGCCTGCTGCGTCCTCCTCGCGCCGTCGAGCGGCTGCAGCCCCGAGGCCTCGCAGCGCGGCGCCCCCGCGCCGGGCACCGTCGCCCCGAGCGCCGAGCCCACCACGAGCGCGCCCGCGCCGAGCAGCGCATCGACGCGCAACGCCGGCCGCCGCACGCTCTCGATCGTCGGCAGCAACGATCTGCACGGGCGCATCGCCGCGCTCCCGCTCTTCGGCGGCTACCTGCGCAATCTGCGCGCGGCACGCGCGGTTGGCGGCGGCGCCGTGCTGCTGCTCGACGGCGGCGACCTCTTCCAGGGCACGATCGAGTCCAACGCCGAGGAGGGAATGCCGGTCATCCGCGCTTACGCGGCGCTCGGCTACCACGCAGTCACCGTGGGCAACCACGAGTTCGACTATGGCCCCGAGGGCCCGGCCGCAACGCCACGCGCGCCGGGCGACGACCCTCGCGGCGCCCTGAAGAAGCTCGCGGCCGCGGCGCCCTTCCCGCTGCTCACCGCCAACCTGCTCGAGGCCTCCACCAAGAGGCGCGTCGATTGGCCGAGGATGCCGGCTGCGGTCGTGGTGGAGCTCGCCGGCGCGCGCATCGGCCTCATCGGCGTCACCACCGAAGACACGCTCACGACGACGATCCACGCGAACGTCGCCGATCTCGCGATGGCGCCGCTCGCCAAGACGATCGCCGACGAGGGCGCGCGCCTGCGCAAGGAGGAGCGCGCCGAGCTCGTCGTCGTGCTCGCCCACGCGGGCGGCAAGTGCGCGCATTTCACGGGCGCCATCGAGGCCGATCGCTGCGAGATGGGCTCGGAGATCTTCCGCGTCGCGAAGGCGCTGCCGAGCGGCGCGGTCGACGCGATCGTCGCCGGCCATACGCACGCGGGGCTCGCGCACGAGGTGGAGGGCATCCCGATCATCGAGCAGTACGCCTATGGTCGAGCCTTCGGGCGCATCGACCTCGAGCTCGAAGGCTCGCCTGCGCGGGTCGTCGGGAGGAAGATCCACGCGCCGAGGGATCTGTGCGCTGGCCAGGGCAAGGGCGAGCCCGATTGGGCGAGCTGCGACGCGGGCGACTACGAGGGCGCGAAGGTCGAGCGCGACGCCGAGGTGGAGCGCGCGGTGCGCCCGGCGCTCGAGGCCGCGCGCGCCCGCCGCGAAGAGCTGCTGGGCCCCGAGCTCTCGGCGGTCGCGAAGCGCGATTACGACGACGAGTCCTCCCTCGGCAACCTCATCGTCGATTGGATGCTCGAGGCCGTGCCCGAGGCCGACGTCGCGCTCACCAACGGTGGCGGGCTGCGCGCCGACCTGCCGAAGGGGCCGCTGCGTTATGGCGCGCTCTTCGAGGCCTTTCCCTTCGACAACCGCGTAGGCCTCACGCGCATCACCGGCGCGCACCTGGAGGCCATCGTGCGCGCGCACCTCGGCGCGACGGGCGGCGTCTTCTCCTTCGGGGGCGTGCGCGTCTCGGCCCGCTGCGTGGATGGCGAGCTCGAGGTGGAGCTGCGTCGACCGAGCGGCCGGCGCATCGGCCCCGGCGACCCGATCGTGCTCGTCGCGAGCGACTTCTTGCTCACCGGCGGCGACGACTTCTGGGGAGGTGGGCCTCGGGCCGAGGTGGAGCTGCGCGACGAGCTGGTGCGCGACGCCATCGAGCGGGTGCTGCGCAAGAAGCAGCGCATCGACCCGAGCGCGGCCTACACGAAGGCGAAGCGGCGCCTCGAACTCCCGAGCGGCAGGCCGCTGCGCTGCGGCGCGAGGCGCTGAGCGCGAGGGTCGCGCAGCGTACGAAGCTCGCCGCGCGCCGCGGGTCTCGTGTAGCTTTCCCTCGTCGCCGAGGCGCGCACCACGCCCGCTCCGGCCACCGCACCACGCCATGAGCCTCGGCCCTCGCACCGTGCACACGCTCTCGCTGCTCGCCGCGCTCGGCGGCGTGGCGACGATCGTGCTGAGCTCGCCGTGGACGAGCGCCGAGCTCGTCGCAGACGCCGTCCTGAGCGAGGCCCGCGCTGCCTTCGCCGAGGAGCCCTGGAGCTACGCGCCCTGGGGCGCGCTCGCGGGCATGGGCCTCGCGGGCATCATGCTCATCGCCGAGCGCATCGCGATGCGCCAGCCCGCCCGCAAGGCCGCGCCGAGGCCGCTGCCCGGCAAGGGGCTCGACGCCGCGATCGCCGAGCTGCGCTACGAGCTCGAGCTCGTGACGAAGGGCCGCGAGCCCGACGCCGTGCTCGCCGTGGAGCACCTGCTCAAGGGCGCCGCGAAGATGAACGCGAGCGACGTGCACGTCACGCCCTCCGCCGACGAGACGCGCCTCTCCTGCCGCGTCGACGGCGATCTCCACGACATCGCGATCCTCCCCATCGCCGCGCACGCCCCGATCGCCACGCGCCTCAAGGTGCTCGCGCGCCTCGAGCCCTACGTGCGTGCCCAACCCCAAGATGGGCGCCTCGTCCTGCCGAGCGGCAAGGAGTCCATCGAGGCCCGCCTCTCCACCCTGCCCACCGAGCAGGGCGAGCGCCTCGTCTTGCGCCTCGTGCGCAGCGGCCGAGAGGTGCCCGATATCGACTCGCTCGGCTTCTCGGAGCCCATCGAGCGCGCGCTCGTGGAGCTCTTGTCGAAGCCACAGGGCCTGCTCTTCGTCACCGGCCCGGTCGGCAGCGGCAAGACGACGACGCTCTACGCCTCGCTCAAGCACCTCGCGAAGACCCGCAAGGGCGCCTCTTCGCTCGTGACGCTCGAGGATCCGATCGAGCTCGAGCTCGACTTCGCGACGCAGACGCAGATCAACCCGCGCACGGGCATGACCTTCGCGAGCACGCTGCGCAGCGTGCTCAGGCAGGATCCGAACGTGCTCATGGTCGGCGAGATCCGCGACCGCGAGACGGCCGAGATCGCGATGCAGGCCGGCCTCACGGGGCACCTCATCCTCACCACCGTGCACGGGCAGAGCGCGGCCGGCGCCTTCGCGCGGCTCATCGAGATGGACGTCGAGCCTTTCGTGCTCGCGAGCGCGACCCTCGGCAGCCTCTCGCAGCGCCTCGTGCGCGCGCTCTGCGTGGCCTGTCGCACGGAGGCTCCGGTGACGGAGCTGGTCACCGAGCGCTTCGCGCGCGCGGGCATGCACGTGCCCGCGGGCGTCTATTACGAGCCCAAGGGCTGCGAGCACTGCCAGGGCCAGGGCTACACGGGCCGCCTGCCCGTCGCGGAGCTGTTGGTCGTCGACGAGCCCTTGCGCAAGGCGATCCACGACAAATCCACGACGAGCGCGCTCGAGCAACTCGCGGCGGAGCGCGGCATGGTCACGCTGCTCGCCGACGGCCTCGCCTGCGCGCGCCGCGGCGAGACGAGCCTGCTCGAGGTGCTGAGGGTGGCCGGATGAACCCGACCCTGCGCAAGCTCGCGGAGGCCTCCTACTATCTGGGCGCGGCGCTCGTGGCCGTGGTGGCCTTCCGCTTCGCCTTCGCGGTGATCTACCCGCGCACGGTCGGCAAAGCCGACGCCCCCAAGGCCTCCACCGCCCCAGACGCTCCCCGCCCCGCGCGCTCGGCGGTCGACGCGCGCCCTCGCGAGCTGCCGCTCGGCGAGCCAGTGCGCATGCGCGTGGTCGTCACGCGCGGGCCCGATCGCGCCGAGGTCCGCATCAATGGCGGCGTGCTCGGCAACTCGCCCTTCGTGGGCGAGACCTCCTGCCGCGTCGGCGAGGCCCTCGTCGTGGAGCTCGTGCCGGTGCGCGGCCAGGCGCAGCGCTTCGACCGCAAGTGCGAAGCCGGCGTGCTGCGCATCGACTGAGGCGGCGGCGCTACGATCGACCCGGCGCGCCTCGCCGGCACGCCACGATCAGCCCAGCGCCACGCGCTCCGCCGGCTCGTTCGAGGGCCGAGCAGGAGCGTGGCGCCTCGCGAGCAGCAGACCGATGAGCGCCGGCACGGCGCAGGCGAGGCTCGCGAAGAGGCCGTAGGTGGCCGTCACCGCGGGGTTCTGCCAGCCGAGCTGCACCGCGCTCGTGTCGAAGACGAGGCTCGCGATCGCGCTGCCCTTCGCCCACGCGACGAGGTCGAAGGCGGCGCGCTCGGCCCACACGCTCGTGAGATAGAGCGCGAAGTGCACGCCCAGCCCGGCGAAGGCCGCCGCGTAGGCGGTGCGCTTGTCGGCCGAGGGGAGCGTGATGCCCGCGAGGATCGGCACGGTGCTCGCGGCGACGATGCCGTACACGCCGACCTGACCGAAGATGCCGAGCAGCTTCGGGGGGTCGAGCGCGATGACGAGCGAAGCGAGGCCGAGCGCCACGAGCACGCCCTGGCTCACGCGGTGCGCGAGCTTGAGCTGCTCGTCCTCCGCCCAGCCCTTCTTCGTCAACGTGGTGCGCGCGACGCCGAGGAAGAGATCGTTCGCGGCGATGCTCGAGAGCGCGACGAGGATGCCGTCGAGCGTGCTCATGCCCGCCGCGAGCACGGCGACGGTGACGACCGCGAGCATCGAGGGCCCGAAGGTCTCCGCGAGGTAGACGGCCATGACGCGGTCCTGCCGCACGAGCCCCGTCGCGGGGTCGACCATCGCTTCGGCGGGCAGGTCGAGCACACGCGCGAAGAGGCCGACGAGCAGGAGCGACGAGAAGACGATCGAGATGAGGATCGTGACCGCGAGGTAGATGCGCACGTCGCGGTCGCTCTTCACGTAGAGCGCCTTCGACATGATGTGCGGCTGGCACACGAGCGCGAAGCCGATCACCAGGCCGCTCACCCAGACGCTGAAGAAGCTGCCGAAGAGGTTGCTCTTCGGGTTCACCGTGAGCATGAGGTTCGGGTCCTGCGCCTCGACGGCGGCCACGAAGGGGCCGATGCCGCCCGACAGCACGCCGAGCCCGCTCACCAGGATGATGACGGCGACCGCCACCATGATGATGCCCTGCAGCGTGTTCGTGTAGGCGTGCGCGTAGGTGCCGCCGATCATGATGTAGCCGAACACGAAGGAGATCGTGAGCACGAGCGCCTCGGTGTTCGTGAGGCCGAGCACCTGCTGCATCACGATCGAGATGCCGCCACAGATGAGCACGACGAAGCTCAGGCTGAGCAGGTTGATGCCGGCGAAGAGCACGCCGAGGCCACGCGACTCGAAGCGCTGACCGATCCATTGAGGCAAGGTGAGCGCCTTCGTCTTCGCTCCGATGCGCCGGAAGCCCGTCGACAACACGACGAGCCCGAGCGCGATGCCGAGACCCGCGGCGACGCCGAAGTGGATGAGCGCGGAGAGCCCATGCACGTAGACGAAGCCGGGGTTGATGACGAAGGTAGCCGTGGACGCGATGCTCGAGGCCAGCGTGACGCCGACGATCAGCGGGTTCATGGCGCCGCTGCCGACGGAGTAGCTCTTGATGTCGGTCGTCTTCTTGTGGCCGAGCCAGGCGAGCCAGCTCGTGGCCACCATGAAGACCAAGAAGAGTGCCCACACGAGCGGGCGCTGGAGGACGAGATCGACGTATCGCACGGCTACCCCCTATCCCTTCACATCGAGAGTCCGCCGTCGACGTCGTAGGTGCGCGCCGTGGCGTAATCGCACTCGAGGCAGAACTTCACGGCGAGCCAGATGTCCTCCGGCACGCCGATGCGCCCGGCCGGGATGTTCGTGACGAGCGCGTCACGCGCCGCCTGGTTCATGCCCTGGGTCATGGGCGTCTCGATCATGCCGGGGGCGATGGCCGCGACGCGGATGCCGAAGGCTGCGAACTCGCGCGCCCAGGTGAGCGTATTGGCGGCGAGCGCGGCCTTGGCGGCCACGTAGTTCGACTGCCCGCGGTTGCCGTGGCGCGAGATGCTCGAGATGTTGACGATGACGCCGGGGCGCGTCTCGTTGCGGACCATCGTCGAGACGACCTCGCGCACCATGAGGGTCGCGCCGGTGAGGTTCACGCCGATGACGGCGTCCCAGTCGGCCTTCGAGAGGGTCTTCACCTCGCCGGTCTTGCGGTCCTTCTTCACGAGCAGGCCGTCGCGCAGGATGCCGGCGTTGTTGATGAGGCCGTTGAGGCCGCCCATCGCGCCAGCCGCCCATTGCGTGAAGTCGACGACGTCGGCCTCGCTCGAGACGTCGAGCTTGCGCTTGTGGATGCCGGCGGGCAGCTCGGCGAGCGCGGCCTCGTCGACGTCGCCCGCGGCGACCTGGGCTCCGGCCTCGTGGAGGCGGCGAGCGAAGTGGGCACCCATGCCACGGGCGGCGCCCGTGACGACGATCTTCAGATCTTCGAGCTTCATAGATGGCTCCCGAAAAAGCGGCTCAGCGCGGGGTAGAGCAGCGTCTTGGCCTTGTCGCCGACGACCGCGCCCACGTGACCGCCCGGAATGGACAGATGTTCTTTCGTCGAGCTCGACACCTTCTCGTTCAAGCCGAGCGCCGCGAGCGGCGGGCAGATGGTGTCGCGCGTGGTCGTCACCGTGAGCAGCGGGCACTCGATGCGCGCGAGGTCGACGCCTCGACCGCGCACGGCGTGCTCGCCCTTCACGAGGCGGTTCTCTTGATAGAGCTCCCGGATGTAACGCACGTAGGCCGCCGCCGGGAACGCGATGTTGTCGCTCGCCCAGGTGTCGAGGGCCTCGAAGGCCTCGAGCTTCTCCGGGTCGCCCTCGAGCTTCTTGTCGAAGAGCGCGACCTGCTTGGCGATCTGCGAGGTCGGCCGCAATGCGACGAAGCCGGCCTGCATCTGCTGGGCGCTCATGTTGCCCGCAGAGGCGATCGCCTCCGGGTCGAACCAGCGGGGCGTGGTCATGTGCCCGAGAAAGCCCGCGTGCTCGAAGTCGATGGGGCCCGCGAGGTTCACGAGCGCCTGCACGCTGTCGGGCTCGAGCGCCGTGTGGATCGACGTGAGCGTGCCGCCGATGCAATAGCCGAGCACACCGAGCTTCTTCGTGCCGGTCGCGCGGCGCACGTGGCGCACCATGCGAGCGAGGCGCGCGAGCACGTCGTCCCACTCGAGGTAGCGGTCCTCGTCGTTGGGCTCTCCCCAGTCGAGGCACCAGGTGTCGAAGCCGGCCGCGACCAGCGCCTCGGCGACGCTCGCGCCGCGGCGCAGATCGAGCACGTACCAGCGGTTGATGAGCGAGGGTACGAGCAGCACCGTCGGCCCCGTGGCGTCGCCGCGGAAGCGGTAGAGCTGCGCCGTGCCGTCGCGCAGGACGGTGTCCTTCGGCGTGGGACAGATCACCCCGCTGGACGCGGGCTGCGCACCCGGCAGACCGGGGATCGCGAAGGGGGTCGACATCATGCGTGGAACCCTCAGGCCTTCGGCGTGACCATCTCGGTGGCCTTCTTGGTCGCCTCGAGGCTGACCTTGCGCCACTCGTTCGACAGGGCCGTCGCGTAGGCGACCGACTCCTTCATGAGGCGGGCGGTCTCGTCGATCGCCTCCTTGGTGCGCTCCACGGCCTGGCCCTGCATCGACTGGACCTGCTCGGCCATCTTGTCCATGCGAGCGAGCTGCTCCTGGGTCGCCTTGGTCCAAATCTCAAGCATCTGCTGCGGCTGCACAAAGGGGTTCGTGAACATGGGGAGGCTGCCTTTCGTGGTGGAGAGCGGCGTTCGTGCGCTCTCGAGTGCCCGGAAGCTAGGACGCGACCCCGGAGCTGTCAACGAATTTTGTTGCACCGCAACATCACGAGCCTTTCGCGGCGCGCGAACGCGCCGGCTTCTTGGGCTTTTCTGCGCGCATTTCACGCCTCAGCGCGTCGAGCTCGCTTCGCAGCGCAGCAACCTCGTCGCTGCCGGGCTGGCTCGGGGGCGGGCTCGGAGGCTGCGCACCTCGGCCGGGCGGAGGCGGAGGCGGCGCGACGTGCTCGGCGCTCGGCGGCACGTAGCCGCTCGGCCCGTAGGCGGGCGCGCCGTAGCCAGAGGCCTGGCCGTAGGGAGGCTGCCCGTAGGCCCCCTGGGGCGGCCCGTAGGCGCCCGGCTGCTGCCCGCCGAAGGGCCCGCCGCCGAAGCCCGAGAAGAGCGCGGCGACATCGCCGAAGCCGGGCATGCCCCCCAGCGCACGCGCCATCGCGTGGCTCGCCGAGAAGGGCACCTGCGCGAGCGGGAAGTAGGGCGCGACGGCCTGCGCGCCGCGCTTGGCGGTGAGGTAGACCTCGAGCGCGGCGGAGACGTAGCGCCCGAGGAACTCGCCGAGCGCGTCGTCTTGCATGCGGATGAGCTGCGCGAGCAGCGGCACCGGCAGGAGCTTCGCCGCCTGGCCCTCGAGGATGAGCTGCACGAGCGTGGGCTGGGTGAGGTCCTCGCCGGACTTCGCGTCGATCACGCGCACGTCCGTGCCGCGCCGCACCATGTCGGTGAGCTCCTCGAGCGTGATGTAGCGGCTCTGCTCGGTGTCGTAGAGCCTACGATTCGAGTACTTCTTGATCGTCGCCAGCGCCATGGTGTGGCTCCACCCCTAGCCGCGGGCATGTTGCGGCGCAACCGTCCGGAGGCTCCACCCGGACGATTTGGGTCGATTCATGTTGCGTCGCAACAGGGCCAAACGATCGAGGCTTGACTTCCAGGAGAGCCCGTTGCACATCTGGCGCGGTCACGATGTTGCGGCGCAACACGATCCCCCACACCAGGCGTGCAGGGGTCGACGGGGGCCGAGCGAAAGGGCGCGCGATGGAGCAGGTTCGGAGCGAGCGGAGTCGGCGGAGCGGATGGGCTGCGGCCTGCCTGTTGGGCCTGGGCCTGGCGATCGCCGGTTGCGCCGCGGGCGGCGAGCTCGGCGCGGCCTGCCGCGTCGGCGCCGACTGCGAGAGCGGCGCCTGCGACGACGGCGTCTGCGTCGAGGCGAGCTCGGGCTCCACGTCCAGCGCCGGTGGCGCGGGCGGCGAGGGCGGCGGCTCGACGACGACGACGAGCACCACCGGCGGAGGCGGCGAGGGCGGCGAGACGCCCGGGCTGTGTCAGCCGAACCTCGACGGCTCGATCACGCGGGGCGAGTACCCGGTCGCCTTGGGCATCTCGGCGAAGTTCCTCACCGCGCTCGACGTGAGCTGGTCGACGGCGGGCTCGATGGTCTCCGGCACGCGCACCTGGGACATGAGCGAGGCGCTCGCGGGCGACCACCTGCTCCTGCTCGAGACGCGCGCGCTCGGTGGTCTGTGGTTCGAAGAGAGCTTCCCGGGAGCGAGCTACGCCATTCGCCTCAGCGACGAGAGCGAGCTGCTCGGCGTCTTCGAGGTGACGGACGAGGCGGTGCTCCTGCGCGGCGTCGTCTCGCCCACCGACGGCCTCTCGCGCACCGAGCTCGAATACGACCCGCCCGTGGTGGTGCTCTCCTTCCCGCTCGCCGAGGGCAAGACCTGGTCGACGACCTCGACGGTGAGCGGCCTCGCGACGGGCATCTACGCCTACTACACCGAGCAATACGACAGCCAGGTCGACGCGCGCGGCGACGCCATCACGCCGTTCTCGACCTTCGACGCGCTGCGCGTGCGCACCGTGCTCACGCGCACGATCAACTTCGTGCCCACGGTCACGCGCTCCTTCGCCTTCGTGACGGAGTGCTTCGGCACCGTCGCGACGCTCAGCTCGCAGGCCAACGAGAGCGGCGTCGAGTTCACGAACGTCGCCGAGATCAAGCGCCTCACGCCCTGAGCCTCGGCTCGCCGACGCCCCCCTCCCCCCGCGCGCACCGTGCAAGCTCCCACCCGCACCCCCTCGCGAATGCCCCGACGGCTCGGCGCTGCGCTGAGGCTGTCGGCCGCGGCGCTGACGCTCTCGGCCGCAGCGCTGACGCCCTCGGCCGCGGCGCTGGGCCTCGCGGGCTGCGGCCTCTCGTTCCACCAGGGTCCGCTGCCCGGCGCGCCCAAGAGCGCACGCTTCGCCGAGGTCGCGGGCGCGCGCGTGCACTACGTCGACGAGGGCTCGGGCCCGCCGGTGGTGCTCATCCACGGCTTCGCCTCGAGCATGCACACCTGGCGCGGCGTGCGGCAGGCGCTGAAGCCCTCGCACCGCGTGATCGCGCTCGATCTCAAGGGCTTCGGCTACACCGACCGGCCCGAGGGCGACTACTCCCCCCGCGCCCAGGCGGAGCTCGTGCTCGCCCTGCTCGACGCACGCGGGGTCGACGAGCCGGTCGCGCTCGTGGCGCACTCCTGGGGCTCTTCGGTCGCGCTCGAGCTCGCGCTGCTCGCGCCCGAGCGCGTCTCGCGCATCGCGCTCTACGACGCCTGGGTCTACGAGGAGCAGCTGCCCACCACCTTCCACGTGGCCAAGCTCGGCGGCGTCGGTGAGGCGATCATCGGAGGCTTCTACGACCAGCGCTCCGACGACAAGATGGGCCTCGCCTTCTACGACCGGAACTACGTCACCGAGGAGATGATCGAGGGCGTGGAGCGCGACCTCGAGCGCCCCGGCACCAAGGCCGCCGCGCTCGCGGCCATTCGAGGCCAGCGCTACGCCGAGGTGCAGAAGCGCTACCCGAAGATCACGCAGCCCACGCTCCTGCTCTGGGGCCGCGAAGATCGCATCACGCGCCTCGAGTACGGCGAGCGGCTCGCCAAGGAGCTGCCCAATGCGAGGCTCGTCGTCTACCCGCAGTGCGGGCACTTCCCGATGTACGAAGCGAAGGGCTCGTCGACGAACGAGCTCAGGGCCTTCCTCGCCGAAGCGACTCCGCCGAAGCGCGCTCTCGAGCCCGCACCGGCGAATACGCCCGAGCCCACGGGCGCGCCCGAAGCCGCACCGGCGCCCGAGCCCGCGAGCGAGCCCGAGCAGAGCGACGACCCGAGGAGCCGGCGATGAACCGCGCCGCAGCCCTCTTCGCGTCATTCGCCGCGGCTGCGCTCGTGGCGCATGCCACCGAGGCCGAGGCCGGTGGGCTCACCGACCACGGCGCCGAGCTCTACGAAGCGCCGGAGTCGGTCGTCGACTTCACGGGTTACCTGCGCACGCGCGGCTCGCTGCTCCACAACCTCGATCTGGATCGAGGCCCCACGCCCTCGGGCCAGCTGCTCTATCCGGTCTCGCTCGGCGATCCGACGACGCAGACCCTGAGCCTCGTCGACATGCGCCTGCGCACCGATCTGGGGCTCTACGCCCCCGACGGCGGCATGGCCGTGAAGGCGCGCGTCGACTGGCTCGACAACGTCGCCTTCGGCAGCCAGCCCGAGGGCATCCCGTCGGCGAGCAGCTCACAGCGCTCCGATCTGCCGTTCATCCGCATCCGGCGCGTGTGGGCCGAGCTGCTCACGCCCTTCGGCCTCTTGTCGATCGGCCGCATGGGCAACGACTGGGGCCTCGGGATCGTGGGCAATGGCGGCCATTGCAGCGATTGCGACTCGAGCGACGGCGTCGACCGAATCGCCTTCACCCTGCCGCTCGCGCACCACCTCTTCGCCTTCGCCTACGATCTCTCGGCGACCGGGCCCTTCGTCGCCGATCGCACCGACCGGCGCGTCATCGCCTTCGAGCCGAGCGCCCAGGTCCACTCGCTCACCTTCGCCTTCGCGCGCTACCGTGGCCCCGAGGCGCGCGTGCGCCGCACACGCGCGGGCAAGATCACGCCCGAGTACGGCAGCTTCGTCGCGTATCGCTTCCAGAACGCCGACGTGCCCGCGAGCTACCTGCCGATCGCGAACCCGCAGCCGCTCAGCACCGGGCAGGTGATGTCGCGAGGCTACGAGGCGTTGGCGCTCGACGCCTGGCTCAGGCTCGAGGGCCCGGGATTCCGCATCGAGGCCGAGGGCGCCTACCTGCACGCGAACGTCGAGCAGGCCTCGCTCGTGCCCGGTGTGCTCTACCGCGCGCCGGTCACGTCGAACCAGCTCGGCTTCGCGCTCGAGAGCGAGTTCGGCGACGTCGAGGGCTACTTCCGCGCTGGGCTCGACGCGGGCTATGCGAGCGGCGACGGCGCCCCTGGCTTCGGCGCCTACCCGAAGGTCGGCGCGGCGCCGCCCGTGCCGGGCGACCTCGACGGCGCGCAGGCCAACCCACCCTTCGACGCCGAGGTGAACAACTTCCGCTTCCACCCCGACTACCGCGTCGATCGCATCCTCTTCCGCGAGATCATCGGCGCGGTGACCGACGCGGTCTACGTGCGCCCGCACCTCAGGTACGACCTCGTGCGCCTGCCGCATTCGAAGCTCGCCGTGAGCGTGGCCACGATCGTCTCTTTCGCGGTGGAGGCCGGCTCCACGCCGGGCGGCGCGGCGCCGCTCGGCGTCGAGATCGACCCCACCATCCGCTACGTGCACGACGCCGGCTTCGAGGCCGCGCTCGAGCAGGCGACGCTCTTCCCGCTCGCCGGGCTCGACAACCCCCAGCTCGGGCTCGGCGCCAAGCCCGCTCAGCTATGGCGAATGCGCCTCCAATTCGGCTTCTGACGCGCCCCACCCTCGCTCGACACCGCGCCCATGCTGCACCTCCGCCCCTCCCTCGCCGCGCTCCTCATCGCAGCCTCCGCCCTCGGCTGTGGCGACAACCTCACGCTCCCACCCGAGCGTGAGCCCGCGCAGACGCCGCCGGTGCCGCCGCTCGGCTGCCTGCCCGATCTCGATGGCCGCATCGACGCAGACGAGATCGTCACCGCGCTCGGCACCCAGGTGAGCTACGTCGTCTCCCCCGCGGGCACCGAGCGCACGGTCGACCTCGCGGGCGAGGCCGGCGAGGTCGAGGGCGAGCTCCTCTGGGATTTCAGCGTCGACTACGCCGACGACCAATCCCTCGCCATCACGCCGGTCTCGCTCGCCGGCCGCTGGTACGCGTCGAGCTTCGCCGACGGAGCCTTCGTCACGCCCTACGACGCCTCGGGCAGGCTCGAGTCGGTGCTCCTGCGCCGCGACGACGCGCTCGTCTTGCTGGGGCTCGCCTCGAGCGAAGCCGACCCCCCCGAGGGCCGCACGCTGCTCGTCTACGATCCGCCGATCACGATCCTGCGCATCCCCGTGACCGTGGGGCAGAGCTTCGTATCGACCGGCGAGATAGCGAACGGCGTGATCCAGGGCCTGCCCTACGCGGGGCGCGACACCTACGAGGTCTCCGTCGACGGCGTCGGCCGCATCGATCTGCCGCAGCTCGCCTTCGAGCAGGTCCACCGGGTGCGCACCAAGGTCACGGTCGAGCCCGCCGTGGGCACGGCCGTCACGCGCAGGCAGGTGTCGTTCTTCGCCGAGTGCTTCGCCGAGGTCGCGCGTGCGACGAGCCGCGACGGCGAGAGCGCAGACGACTTCGCCACGACCGCCGAGCTCAGGCGGCTCGGCTACTGAATCCCCCACCCCCCATCACCCCGAGGAGATACGCACCATGTTCGGTTGGGATCTGACGAAGCAGTACTTCAACGCTTGGGAGAACCAGACCGCCAAGTACCTCGAGCATTGGCTGAAGAGCCCGCTGCTGCTCGAGCCGGCGGGTGCGGCGCTCAGCGCCGCGATGAAGTCGAAGGCCGCCGCCGACAAGGCCGCCGCCGACTTCTGGGGCACGCTCGGCCTGCCCACGAAGCGCGACCAGGAGCGCACCCTGCACGCGCTCAACCAGCTCCAGAGCCGCCTGCTCGACCTCGAGGAGCGCCTCGCAGACAAGCAGCCCTGAGCTGCGCATCCATTCTCGAACGAGGAGCCTCTCGCCGTGCTCGACCTCGCCCACTACGAAGAGCTGAAGCCCGCGCCGCGCGCCGTCTTCGACAGGCTCGCCGAACGGCGGAGCCGCGTGCGCTACATGGTGCCGGAGGGCGACGATTGGCGCGCCGTCACCTGGGGCGCGCACGCGAAGCGCATCCGCGAGCTCGCGCAGTTCCTCGCGGGCGCAGGCTTCGAGCCCGGCGAGCGTGGGGCGATCTACGCGCACAACCGCGTCGAGTGGATGGCCGCGGCGATGGCCATCCAGGCCGCTGGCGGCGTGATGGTGCCGATCTACCCGGCGAGCACCGCCGCGCAGGCCGGGTACGTCGCGAAGCACAGCGACGCGAGCGTGCTCTTCGTCGACGGCGAGGAGCTGCTCGCGCGCGTGCTGGAGACCTGGGGCGAGCTCGGCGCCGTGCGCCGCGTCGTGCTGCTCGACGACGCGCTCGACGCGACGGCGACCGCGAAGCGGCTGCGCGATCGTGGCCTCGCGGTACCCAGCCTCGACGAGCTCGACGAGAAGGTGCTGCGCTGGTCGGCGGCGGTCGCGCGCGGCGCCGCGCGCGACGAGGAGCAGCCGAGCTCCTTCGACGAGCGCCTCGCGAGCATCCGGCTCGAGAGCCAGGCCATCATGCTCTACACGAGCGGCACGACGGGCAACCCGAAGGGGGTGCCGCTCACGCACGGCAACGTCGGGGCCAATGGGCGCGACTGGATGCGCTGCTTCGCGCCGGTGCTCGAGGAGGGCTACGTCGACCTCTTGTGGCTGCCGATGAGCCACGTCTTCGGCTTCGGCGAGGCCTGCATCGGCAATTCGCTCGGTTGGACGACTTACCTCGCGGACCCCTCGACCGCGCTGAAGAGCCTGCCCGTGGTGCGGCCCGACGTCTTCATGAGCGTGCCTGCCTATTGGGAGAAGCTCGCGCAGGCCGCGCTCGCCGAGCCGGTCCGCGAGCGGCGCAGGCAGCGCCTCGACGAGGTCACCGGCGGGCGCCTGCGCTTCTGCCTCTCGGGCGGAGCGGGGCTCAAGCGCGAGGTGAAGGAGGCCTTCTACGAGGCCGGCCACCTCATCCTGGAGGGTTATGGCCTCTCGGAGACCTCCCCCTCGCTCACGCTGAACCGCCCGAAGGACTTCCGCTTCGACACCGTCGGCAAACCCCTGCCGAGCGTCGAGCTCCAGCTCGCCGAAGACGGCGAGATCCTCGCCAAGGGGCCCAACGTGTTCGCCGGCTACCACAAGGACCCGGAGGCCACGCGCGAGTCCTTCACCGACGACGGCTGGTTCAAGACGGGCGACGTCGGGCGCTTCACGCCCGATGGCTTCCTGCAGATCATCGATCGCAAGAAGGAGATCCTCGTCACGGCGGGTGGCAAGAACGTGCCGCCGGCCAACATCGAGCTGCGCTTCGCCGACGACCCGCTCTTCTCGCACGTGGTCGTCTACGGCGACGGCAAGAAGTACCTCGTCGCCGGGGTGTGGCTCGACGCGGAGGCGCTGGACGCGAAGCTCGCCGAGCTCGGCGTGGGCCAGGGCGATCGTCGCGACGCCGTGGAGAAGCTCGTCGCGGAGGCCATCGAGCGGGCGAACGCCGAGCTCGCGCGCTTCGAGCAGATCAAGCGCTTCCGGGTCTTCGACACGCCGCTCACCGTGGCCGGGGGGCTCTTGACCTCGACGCTCAAGGTGCGACGCAAGAAGGTCTGGGAGGCATTCGCGCAGGACTTCGAGGCGCTCTACGAGAGCTGAAGCGAGAGGGGCGAAGAGAGCGATGCTGGATCGATTGTTCGGGGTGCTGAGGCAGGCCCAGCGGCCGAAGCCGAAGGTGGGCTCGACGCCTGCGTTCGTGGTCCACCACGAGAACAAGTGGCGCCTCTTGCGCTACAGGCCTCGCGCCGCGGGCCCGGCCTACCGCACGCCCGTGCTGCTGGTGCCCTCGCTCATCAACCGGCACTACGTGCTCGATCTGATGCCCGGCAAGAGCTTCGCCGAGTGGCTCGTCGCCCAGGGGCACGACGTCTACGTCATCGACTGGGGCACACCGAGCGACGAGGACCGCTTCGTCGACTTCGACGACATCGCCGATCGTGCGATCGCGCGCGCGCTGCGCGTCGCCTGCAAGACGGCCGGCGCAGAGCAGGCGCACGTGCTCGGCTATTGCCTCGGCGGCACGCTCGCGGTGATCCACGCCGCGCGGAGGCCCGAGCGCGTCGCCTCGCTCACCCTGCTCGCCGCGCCCGTGGCCTTCCACGACGACGGCCTGCTCTCGCTGTGGACGCGCACGCAGAGCTTCGACGTCGCGGCGCTCGTCGCCGGCGCGGGCAACGTGCCTTGGCAGCTCTTGCAGTCGGCCTTCCACATGCTGCGGCCGACCCTGAACCTGCAGAAGGCCGTGACGATCCTCGACAAGGCCTGGGACGACGAGTTCATGGATGGCTTCCTCGCCATCGAGACCTGGGGCAGCGACAACGTCTCCTTCCCGGGTGCTTGCTACCGCACCTACATCGAGGAGCTCTACCGCGCCGACGGGCTCATGCAGGGCAGCTTCTCCCTGTCGGGCCTGCCCGTGCGCCTCGAGAACGTGCGCTGCCCGGTGCTCGCGGTCACCTTCGAGCACGACACGATCGTGCCTTGGCAGAGCGCCGCAGTGGTGCTCGACCGCGTCGGCTCGAGCGACAAACACAGGCTGCACCTCGCGGGCGGACACGTGGGTGCGGTCGTCTCGAAGAAGGCCTCGAAGGGGCTGTGGCCCGCGCTGTCGACCTTCTGGGCCGACCGCGACGCGAGCTCGAGCGGCGTCGAGCAGGCAGCTCCGGCGGCGTCCACCGACCGGGAGGCCGCGCCCGCAGTGCCCGCGCCCGCAGTGGCCGCGACCTCAGTGACCGCGACCGCAGGGAGCCCCGAGCCGGCCTCCGTGGCCGCGCGCGCAGCGGCGGCACCCACGACCGCAGCGCCATCGAAGGGGCACCGCGCCAAGCGCCGGGGCGGCCGTTCGCAGAATGGATCGTAGATGATCCGGTTTGCGGGCGATCCATAGCTCGCTTCGGGCCTGAAACCACCTCTGCGCACACGGCATGGTCCCTGCTAGGCAGGTCTGCATGCGCCCCTTCGTGCTCAGCTTCGCCACCGCGCTCGGTCTGGCGACCACCCTGCTGCTCGGCTCCTGCGCCGACACCCCGGCCTCGAGCACGGCCGACTCGACCGAAGCACGCGGCGAGGTCGAGGTGCTGCTCACCGAGCCCTACTGCGACGTCTGCACGGCGGAGGACAAGAACCTGCTCGCCGCGCGCTCGCCGATCGTGGCGAAGGTGATCGAGCTCGTCGACGGCGCGACGACGAGCGTCGACGTGGCGCAGTTCACGTTCAGCTCGAAGCCCATCGAGGCCGCGCTGCTGCGCGCGCACGAGCGAGGCGTGGCCGTGCGCGTCGCGATGGACTCGGCAAAGGACCAAGCTGGCAGCGTCGCGAGGCGCCTGCGCGACGCGGGCCTCCAGGTGCGCTTCGTGAAGGGCGGCGAGGGCGGCCCGCACACCGGCATCATGCACGCGAAGTTCATGCTGATCGACGGGCAGGCGCTGCTCACGGGCAGCAACAACTGGTCGAGCACCGGCACGAGCATCAACGAGGAGAACACGATCGTGCTGCGCCTGCCCGAGAGCGACCCGCGCATCGTGGGCCACGCCTGCCAGTTCGAGGCGATCTGGGCGCGCGACCTCGTCGCGCCGAGCACCTGCTCGAACGCGGGTGTCGCCTTCTCGCCGTCGGGCGCGACGCAGAAGCTCGTGAAGAGCGCGCTGCGCGAGGCGAAGCAGAGCATCGACGTGCTCATGCACCACCTCACCGACCAGGAGATGGTGAAGGAGCTCGCGAGGGCCGCCGAGCGTGGCGTGCGCGTGCGTGTGATCGTCAACGCTGCCGATCGCGCCGAGCACGCGGGCCGCAACTGGGACCGCCTCTTCGCGGCTGGTGGGCGCATCCGCTACAAGCAGGTGAACGCAGAGCAGTACCAGCTCATGCACCACAAGCTCGCGATCGTCGACGACCGCATCCTCGTGAACGGCTCGGGCAACTGGTCGGGCAGCGCGTTCTTCAAGAACTTCGAGACCTTCGTCCGCTACGACGACCCGCGCATCCTCCAGCCCTTCCGAGGCCTCTACCACAGGCTCTGGGCCTGGTCGCTCGACGGCGCCTCGCTCGACGAGGGGCGCCCCGCGCACGAGCAGCACGCGGCGAGCACGCGCGCCTTCTTCGGCAACCTGCACGCGCACATCCACGCCAAGGGGGCCGACGGTCGCCTGCTCGACGACGGCGAGCCGCGCAGGCTCGACGAGAGCGGCGCCACGGTGCCGGTGGAGGTCCCCAGCTCGGTGGGTGGGGCCTCGCGCATGGCCTACGAATACGCGCGCGATCGCGGCGGCCTCGACTTCCTCGCGCTGTCGCCTCACTGCGTCGACGACCGCCCGAACGATCCTGTGGCCGAGCCCAACATGACCGAGGCCGGCTTCGAGGAGATGCTGAGCGCCGCGCGCGAGGTGACGCGCGAGTCGGGCGGAGGCTTCCTCGGGCTCGCGGGCATGGAGTGGAGCACCAACTCCACGGGCAACCACGTCACGATCCTCGGCAGCGAGCGGCTCGCGAAGACCGAGCGAGGCCGCTTCGACGAGCTGTACGGCAAGTTCTTGGACGAGCGGGCATTCGACCAGGACCGCCCGATCGTCATGTTCGCGCACCCCAGGACCTTCCACGGCGGGCACGACAACCTGAACGGCAACTGGGACCAGATCTTCGGCGTGAACCTGCTCGATCTGCCCAAGGCGAGCGAGCGCGCCCAGAAGTTCAACGACTACGGGCTCGACGACTTCGCCCCGCTCTCCCAGGTGCGCGCCGGCTGGATCGCCGGCGAGGCGCTGCCCGACGAGGCGATCGTGCACGAGACCCTCGCGAACCTCGGCCGCGTCTCCTCGCCCTACGCGCGCCTCATGGAGGTGACGCTCAACCGGGGCAACGAGTTCGGCACCGAGACGGCGCAGAACCCGAGCATGACGAGCGAGCTCGACGGCCGCATCGAGCGGCGCACCAAGGTGCACAGCGACTGGGACTACTACCTCTTGCGCGGCTTCCGCCTGGCGCCCGTGGCTTCACACGACAACCACATGGCCAACTGGGGCACCGGCCACACGAGCCGCACGGTGCTGCACGCCGAGGCGCTCGACGAGGCGCGCTTGCTCACGGCGCTCGAGCAGCGCGAGGTCTACGCGAGCGAAGACGAGAACCTCGCGCTGCGCATCTACGCCGAGCGCCGCGTGTTCATGGGCGGCAGCACGGCGACGCCCAAGGATCGCGTCTCGGCCCAGATCCACCTCAGCGACCCGGACTACGACGGCGACTACGGGATCCGCGTCCACCTGGGCAGGGTGGGCGGCGCCGAGGTCGTGGTGGGCGAGGCGCTCACCGTGAGCGGCGAGCGCTGGGTCGAGGTGGAGGTCCCGCTCGAGGACAAGGGCGCGCACTTCTTCTACGTGTCGGTCCACGAGCTCGGCGCCGATCGCATGGCGTGGAGCGCTCCGATCTGGGTCGAGCGGATCTGAGGGGCTCGCCGGGAGAACCGAGGTATAGGCACGCTCATGCTCGTCGACGACATCAAGGCCCGCATGTTCCAAGCGATGAAGTCGGGCGACGTGATCGCCAAAGAGGTCCTGCGCGTCGCGATGGGCGAGATCACGACCGACGCCGCCCGCGACGGGCGCAAGGGCGACGACGACGAAGCGCGCGCGATCGTGAAGAAGCTCGCCAAGTCGATCGAGGAGACGCGCGCTCAGGAGACCGACGCGGAGAAGCAGGCCGCGTGCACGCGCGAGCTCGAGGTGCTGTCGGAGTTCCTGCCGAAGTCGCTCTCCGAAGACGACGTCGCCAAGCTGCTCGAGCCCGTCGCCGAGGCCGTGCGCGCGGCGCCGAACGACGGCGCCGCGACCGGCGTCGCGATGAAGCACCTGAAGACGAGCGGCGCGGCGGTCGAGGGCAAGACGGTGCAGGCCGCGGTGCGCAAACTGCGCGGCTGAAGCGAGCACGCGCCCGCGCGGCCGCTCGGATGCACCGCCCCCAGACGCGCGAACGCCGCGCCTCCTCGAGAGGAGAGCGCGGCGTTCTCGCGAGCAGCCGAGCCTCGAGGCCCGTCTGCTCTCACGGCGCCCGCGGCCTCAGGCCGCGCGGCGCCTCCTCACGACGAGGAGCGCAGCCGCGAGCGCGAGCAACGCGCCCGAGCCGGTGCTCTTGCCGTTGCCGAAGGCGCAGAACAGGCCGCCACCCTCGATCGAGTAGCTGCTCGTGTCCTCGCCGCCGCCCGCGCCGGCGTCGCCGCCGCCCGCTCCCGGCCCGCCACCACCGGCGCCCGGCCCGGTCGCGCCCGAGCCACCTTCGCCGCCGCCGCCCGCGCCGCCCTGGCCGCCGCCACCTTCGCCGGTGGGCTCGCACACGCCGATCGTCGCGTCGTTCGAGCTGCACTCTTCGCCGTCGGGGCAGCCCGAGCCCTCGCCCACGCCTCGGCAACCCTCGACGCAGACGCTCGTGGCGTCGTCGCAGACGAAGCCGTCGTTCGCCACGCCGCAGTCCGCGTCGCTCTGGCAGAAGTCGTCGCCCGGATCGAGCGGGTCGGTCTCGATGCCGTCGACCGCGCCGTTCTTGTTCGTGTCTTCGTCGCCGTCGCTCACGCCGCCGTCGTCGGTGTCGGGGTCGAGGATGCCGGTCGTGGTGCTGGGGTCAGCGTCGGCGATGCAGTTGCCCACCGCGGTGTTGGTCGCGGAGTTCGAGCAGTCGTTCCCGGCCTCGGTGCCGTCGAAGAGGCCGTCGCCGTCGCTGTCACGATCGATGATGTTGACGAGGCCGTCGCCGTCGTGATCGTCGCTGGGGTTGGGCTCGTCGCCGTCGAGCAGGCCGTCGTCGTCGCTGTCGGCGTCGTTCGGGTTGCTGCCGATGAAGGTCTCGGTGCCATCGGAGAGGCCGTCGCCGTCGGTGTCGACGACGTTCACGTCGTCGGCGCCGTTGCCGAGCGTCGGGTTCGTCTCGCCCGCGTCGACGACACCATTCAGGTTGAAGTCCTCCGAGCCGTCGCTCACGCCGCCGCCGTCGGTGTCGGCGTTCAGCGGGTTCGTGGTCGTCGCGCCAGCGTCGCCATCGGGGCGGCAGTGACCCAAGGTGCCGTCGGTGTCCGGATCGTCGCAGGTCTTGCCGGCCTCGGTGCCGTCGAAGAGACCGTCGTTGTCGCTGTCGACGTCGAGCACGTTGATGAGCCCGTCACCGTCGGTATCGTGGCCGGGGTTGGGCTCCTCGCCGTCGAGCAAGCCGTCGTCATCGCTGTCGGCGTCGTTCGGATCGCTGCCGATGAAGGTCTCCGTGCCGTCGGAGAGGCCGTCGCCGTCGGTGTCCACGACGCTCGCGTCATCGGCGCCGTTGCCGAGCGTCGGGTTCGTCTCACCCGCGTCGACGACACCATTCAGGTTGAAGTCCTCCGAGCCGTCGCTCACGCCGCCGCCGTCGGTGTCGGCGTTCAGCGGATCCGTCGTCGTCGCGCCTGCGTCGCCGTCCGGGCGGCAGGCGTTCTTCGTGAGGTCCGTCGCCGGCAGGCTGCATCCCAAGCCGAGCTCGGTGCCGTCGAACAGACCGTCGTCGTCGCTGTCGGGGTCGAGCGCGTTGATGAGCCCGTCGCCGTCGCTGTCGAGGTTCCAGCTCGGCTCCTGCCCGTCGGGCACGCCGTCGTCGTCGCTGTCGGCGTCGTTGGGATCCGTGCCGAAGAGGGTCTCCAGCCCGTCGGGCAGGCCGTCGCCGTCGGTGTCCGGGTCGCAGGAGCCCGTCTGCGTCACGCAGAAGAGGTTCACGCCGCACTGCACGTCGCTCGTGCAGCCCTGGCAGGTCTTCGTGGTCGTGTCGCAGACCGGCGTGCTGCCCGAGCAGTTCGCGTTCGTGAGGCACTGCACGCAGAGCTTCGGCACGGAAGCCGTGTCGCAGATGGGCGTCGGCATCGCGCAGTCGGTGTTGCTCTGGCACTGATCGACCGGCACCGGCGTCGGAGGCGAGCCATCACCTGCGCCGTTGCCGTCGGTGGGCCAGTTGTCGACCGGCGCGCCGAGCAGGCCCGACGCCGTGATCTGCGCCTGGTTCTCGATGACGCCGAAGGCGCCCGCGTCGACCTGCACGAGGAAGCTCACCGTCGTGGACGCGCCGCTCGCGAGCTGACCGCCCTGCACCGCGTTCGCTCCGGTGCCCAGGCGGACGGTGACGGTGCGCGTGGCGGCCGAGTACTCGCCCTGGTCGTCGCCCGCGCCGTCGGTCTTGCCGCCGGCGTTCGGGCCGGTGCTGACCTCGAGCGAGTTCGCGACGTAGGTCACGCCCGCGGGCAAGGGATCGACGAGCACGGTGTTGACCGAGGCGTCGTTGCCGCTGTTGACGACGTTGATCGTGTAGCGGAGCTGATCACCCGGCTGCACGCTGCCGCCGTTGAGATCCTCGACGAGCTTCTCGGAGCTGGTGAAATCCGGGATGAAGGTGCTGATCGAGGTGATGAAGCTGCCGAGGTAGTAGACGTCACCCGTGCTGTTGGCCTGGATGGCCGCGCTCGTCTGGCCGGCCGCCACGCGGCTCGTGATGTCGACGATGTCGAGGTCGAAGCTGTTCATGCTGCCGGCGCCGCCGGTGAGCTGCGGCAGGTCGCCCACGACGGACACCGTCGTGCCCAGCCTCGTGCGGGTGCCGTTGAAGAAGTTCGTGATCGGGTTCTGGGCGTCGCTCAGTCGATCGGCGTTGCCGAGGGTCGGCGTCGCGCCCGTGAAGCCTCGGAAGCGCAGCTCGTCACCGGTGACCGAAGCGTCGCCCTCGTAGGTCACCACGCCGAGCTTCGCGTCGAAGCCCGCGTTCGGTACGAGGAAACCGGAGATGACGGCGTTCTGCGTCGTCGATCCGTTGACGAGATCCATGCCGTCGAAGAGCGCGAGGTTGCGCGGCGGCTGGGAGAAGTCCTCGTAGAACACCACCAGCGTCCAGGCGTTGAAGGTGACGTCGCGGTTCAGGTTGACGAGGTTCGTCGTGTTGACGCCGCTCACGCGGTAGGCGCCCGGGCCCTGAGCCTGCACGAAGGCCGTCACGTCTGCGACCGACTGGTAGTACTGCCCGTTCGTGTACACGCTCAGCGCCGTGGCGTCGGTGCTCGCGCCACCGGGGCGGTCGAAGGTGGCGGTGCTGTCGCCGCCGTTGAGATCACCGGCCCACATCAGGTAGGCGTGCGTGACGGTCGCCCCGGCGGGGAGCGAGAGGATCGACGTGCTGCGCGCGTTCGCCACCGTGATGCCGGTGTTGGCCTCGGCCTGAGCGGCCGCCGGTGATTGGGAGCGCCAGAACACGTCGGGCGCCGAATCGCCGGTGCTCGAGCCGCAGGCGCCCAAGTTGCCGACGACCGGCGCGGGGATGCCCCCGGCGCAGTCGTGCGCGAGGGTGTTGCCGATCAGCGCGAAATCACCGCGCTGCTGGACCTGGACGCGCAGCGTGGGCGCAGCGAGCGCGGGCGCCGCCAGCGCGACCAGGGCCAGCGCGGTGAGGGGGGCTGTGCGGATCGCTCTCATCGGAGGCCTCCTGAAGTTGTCGCAGTCATTCCCTCCAGGATCGTCCTCGGACGCGCGCGCCGTCAACCGCGAAGCGGCGCGCGCATCCGTGCTCAGGAGCCGCGCGCATGTCGTACCTTCGCCCCGGTGAGCCTCGTCGCCCTGATCGTGCTCGCCTGCCTCGCGGTGGGCTACACCCTCTACGGCCGCTTCGTCGCGCGCCAGTACACGCTCGACGATCGCCGCACGACGCCCGCCGTGTCGATGAACGACGGCGTCGACTACGTGCCCACGGCGAAGAGCTACCTGCTCGGGCAGCACTTCTCGGCCATCGCCGCGGCCGGGCCGATCGCGGGGCCGATCCTGGCCTGCCAGCTCTTCGGCTGGGGCCCGAGCCTGCTCTGGATCGTGCTCGGCGTGGTGTTCATCGGCGCCGTGCACGACTTCTCCGCGCTGGTCGCGAGCGTGCGCCACAAGGCCTCGAGCGTCGCGGAGCTCGTGCGCGACCACGTCTCACGTCGCGCCTACCTCGCGATGATGGCCTTCATCTGGCTGGCGCTCATCTACGTGCTCGTCGCCTTCGCCGACATCACCGCGAGCACCTTCCTCGGCAAGACCGAGGAGCTCCCGGGCGAGGTCTCGTTCAACCCGGGTGGTGCGGTCGCGATGGCGAGCCTGCTCTACCTCACGCTCAGCGTCGTGATGGGGCTCGTGCAGCGCAAGCTCGAGCCTCCGCTGTGGCTGCTCACGCTCGTCTTCGTGCCCGCGACGCTCGTCGCCGTGTGGGCAGGCACGAAGCTCTCCACGGTGCTCCTGCTCGACGGCCAGAGCTGGGGGCTCGTCATCTGCGTGTACTGCTTCGTCGCGGCGCTCTTGCCCGTGTGGCTCCTGCTCCAACCGCGCGGCTACCTCGGGGGCTTCATCCTCTACCTCTCGCTCGCCTTCGGCGCGGTGGGGCTCTTCTTCGGCGGGGCGCCGATCGCGCAGCCCGCCTTCAAGGGCTGGGGGGGCCCCAGCGCGACGAGCGCGCTCCTGCCCTTCCTCTTCGTGACGATCGCCTGCGGCGCCTGCTCGGGTTTCCACGGCCTCGTGTGCTCGGGCACCACGAGCAAGCAGATCAAGCAGGAGAGCGACTGCAAACCCGTGGGCTACGGCGCGATGCTGCTCGAGGCCTTCGTCGCGCTCATCGCGCTCGGCACGATCATGACCGTCGCGCCGGAAGACGTCGCAGGCAGAGGGCCCGGGCGCATCTACGGCGACGGGCTCGGCCGCTACATCGCCATGGTCGTCGGCGAGGATCACCTCGTCTTCGCCCGCACCTTCGGCGCGATGGCCTTCTCGACCTTCGTCTTCGACACCATCGACGTCGCCACACGCCTCGGGCGCTACATCCTCGAGGAGCTCTTCGGCTGGCAGACGCAGCAGGGCCTGCGCGCCAAGGCCGGCCACGCAGGCGCCACGCTGCTCACGATCGCGCCACCCGCGATCGTGCTCGCGACGGCCGTGAGCACGCCCGGACAACCTCCGGCCTACATGAAGTTCTGGACCCTCTTCGGCACCTCGAACCAGCTGCTCGCGGCGCTCACGCTCATGGGCGTGGCGATGTGGCTGTGGAGCGAGGGCAGGCGCGTGTGGTTCGTGGTGCTGCCGATGATCTTCGTCTTCGGCATCACGGTCTGGGCGCTCCTCGTGCAGGTCGTACACACGAAGGACCTCGTGCTGCGCGCCACGGCGGCGGCGCTGCTCGCGCTCGCGGCGCTGGTGTCCTTCGAGGTCTACCGGGTGGTGCGCCGGGGCAGACCCCCCGCCGCGCCCGCCCGAGCCGAGTGAGCCGCGCGAGACCCCTCGTGGCGCGCCACGACACACCGGGCGGCCGCCGGCCGACTCGGTGCTAGGCTCCGGGACGATGAGCGAATTCCGCCGCTTTCGAGGCACCGAGCGCTACCTCACGAACGAAGCGCTCGAGGCCGCCGTCAACTGCTCCCTCGCGCTCGGGCGCCCCTTGCTCGTGCGCGGCGAGCCCGGCACCGGCAAGACGCTGCTCGCCGAGGCCGTCGCCGAGTCGCTCGGCTCGCCGCTGCTCACTTGGCACGTGAAGAGCACCACGCGCGCCCAAGACGGCCTCTACGTCTACGACACGGTGCAGCGCCTCTACGACTCGCGCTTCGGCGACGGCGACGTGCGCGACATCCGCCACTACATCAAGCTCGGGCCGCTCGGTCAGGCCTTCGCGTCGAACGAGCAGCGCGTGCTGCTCATCGACGAGGTCGACAAAGCCGACCTCGAGTTCCCGAACGATCTGCTGCACGAGCTCGACCGCATGCGCTTCCGCATCGTGGAGACGGGCGAAGAGGTCGCGGCGAAGATCCGCCCGGTCGTGATCATCACGAGCAACAACGAGAAGGAGCTGCCCGACGCCTTCCTGCGCCGCTGCGTCTTCCACTTCATCGACTTTCCCGACGCGGCCTTCATGCGACGCGTGGTCGAGGTGCACCACCCCGGGCTCGATCGCAAGCTCGTCGATCAGGTGCTCGACGTCTTCTACAAGGTCCGCGACGGCATGCGGCTGCGCAAGCGACCGTCGACGAGCGAGCTCATCGACTGGATCGCCGTCCTGAAGAAGGCCGGCCTCGGCTCGGTGGAGCTCGACAAGAACCTGCCCTTCCTCGGCACCCTGCTGAAGAAGGAGCAAGACCTCGAGGCCTTCGCCGATCAGCTCGCCGGCGGCCGCAAGTACCGGTCCTGAGAGGCCGCTCGGTGTTCGTCGACTTCATCTACGAGCTCAGGCGACGCAAGGTGCCGGTCGGCGCCCAGGAGGCGGTCGCGCTCGCCTCGGCGCTGTCGCAGGGCCTGCACGACGCCTCGCTCGACGGCTTCTACCACGTGGCCCGCGCGGTGCTCGTGCACGACGAGAAGCACCTCGACGCCTTCGACGTCGCCTTCGCGGCGCACTTCCGCGGCGTGTACCTGGAGTCGAAGGCCATCGCGGAGGACCTGCTCTCGTGGCTGCGTGATCCGGTCCGCATGCGTGAGCTCTCGGACGAAGAGCGCGAGAGCCTGAAGGCGCTCGACCTCGAGGAGGTGCTCGAGCAATTCGAGCAGCGCCTGCGGGAGCAGAAGGAGCGCCACGACCGCGGCAACCGCTGGATCGGCACCGGCGGGACCTCGCCCTTCGGCACGGGCGGCGAGAACCCGAACGGCATCTCGGTCGGTGGCCCGGGTGGAGGCGGCAAGGGCGGCGCGATGGTCGAGGCCGACGCGCGCAAGTACAAGCCCTACCGCAGCGACGTGCTGCTCGACACGCGGCAGATCGAGGTCGCGCTGCGCAAGCTCAGGGTGTTCGCGCACGAAGGAGCCGAGCGCGAGCTCGACATCGACGAGACGATCGACGCGACCGCGCGCAACGCCGGCGAGATCGAGGTCGTGTCGCGCCCACCTCGCCGCTCGAACACACGCGTCTTGCTGCTCATGGACGTGGGCGGCTCGATGGATCCCTATGCCTACACGGTGTCGCAGCTCTTCAGCGCGGCCAAGCGCGCGACGCACTTCAAGGAGCTTCGCACGTACTACTTCCACAACTGCGTCTACGGCCGCGTCTGGAAGACCGACGCCTTCCTCGAGCAGATCCGCGTCGAGGACCTGCTCGCGGAGTGCGGCCCGGAGACGAAGCTCGTGCTCGTCGGCGACGCGCTCATGGCCCCCTACGAGCTGCTCGGCGCGGCTGGCTGGAGCGGCGACGACGGCCGCACCCCGGGCATCGAGTGGCTGCGCCGGCTGCGCGATCACTTCCACCGCGCCGTGTGGCTCAACCCCGAGAACTGGCGGGGCTACCGAGGCACCACGATCGATCCCATCCGCGCGGTCTTCCCGATGTTCGATCTCACGCTCGAGGGCCTCGGTGAGGCCGTGACCGAGCTCTTGCGCGGCGGGAGGCGCTGAGCCATGCCCGAGTCGGTCGCCGCGCTCGCACGCAAGCTGCGCAAGATGGAGCGCGACGCGCTCGGCGTGCCGCTCGGCTGGCTGCTCACGGCCGCGCTCGTGCTCGCCGCCGTGGCGGGCGCCTACCTCGCGCGGCTCGGCACGGGCAGCGCGCGCCTCGCGGCGCTCGCGGCGCCGCTCGTGGTGCTCGGCGTCGCGCTCACGCTCGGGGCGCTCTGGCGCGCGCGCTTCCGCGACCCCCGCCGCGCCATCCGCCGCGCGCTCGAGCCCCACGACGCCGAGCTCGCGGCCTCGCTCGACCGGGCGATCGGCCTGTCTGCACGCGAGCACGCCGAGCGCTCGGAGGCCGACCCGCTTTCGAGCGCGCTCGCGGAGCTGCACCTCGAGCGACGCCTCGGCGAGGTGAGGCTCGATCGCCTCGAGGAGCGACACGCCCTCCGAGGGCGCGACGTGGCCATCGGAGCGACGACGACCGCGCTCTTGGTCTGCGGGATCGTGGTGCTCGATCCGCTCCGTCCGGTCGAGGGCCTCGACGTCTGGCTCGCGCGTGACGGGCGCGCGCCCTTCACGCTCCTGTGGGTCGACGCGATCGACGTGCTCGCGACGCCTCCGGCCTACCTCGGCCGACACGAGGCGACGCTCGACGACTTCGAGCACACCTCGCAGCCGCGGGGCACGGTGCTCTCGGTGCGCGCGCAGCCGCTCAGGGGCGGGCGTGAGCTCGTGCTGACCGATGGCAAGACCGAGACGGCCTTCGTCGACGACGGCAGCGGCCGCGTCATCGCGCGCTGGACCGTGGGCGACTCGACCGAGCTCGCGGTGGCGGCGCGCTTCGGCGATACGCTCGTCTACCAGCGCGACGCGCTCACGGTCGAGAGCATCCCCGACCTCGCGCCGGTGGTGAGGCTCGCGGGCGCGCCGGCGACGCTGCGGCTCGCCGATCTGCCGACGGTCTCGCTCGCTTGGGAGGCCAGCGACGATCACGGCCTGAAGGAGGTCGCGCTGGTGCTGCGCGCCGCCGGGCGCGAAGATCGTCGCACGCTGAGCCGACCGGCGAGCGACGCGAAGAGCGACCGGGGGGCGCACGAGCTGAGCACGCGCGACGCCTTCCTCAGGCGGAGCCACGTGCCCGTCGAGATCACGATCGAGGCCAAGGACGACGACGCCGTGCTCGGCCCGAAGTGGGGTCGCAGCGCGTCGATCATCGTCGTGCCGCCGCTCGTGGGCGAGGTGGAGGCCAAACGCTTCGAGGCGCTGCTCGACGCGCGCGACGCGCTCGTCGATCTCGCGGCGATGCGCGTCGTGGCGGGCGCGCGCGCGAAGGATCTCGCGACGCGGCTCGACGCGGAGCGCGAGGCCCAGAAGAAGGCCATCGACCGGGTGGAGCGTGTGCTGGCCGAGAGCTACGGCGATCTTCGCGTACGCGGCGCGATGCGCAGGGTCGCGGCTGGGCAGCTACGCAGGCTCGACGACGGGCTCGCCAAGTTCGCGAAGGCGAAGACGCCCGGCGCCTACGCGGAGCTGGTCGGCACCACCGAGGACGTCGTGCTCGCCTTCGACTCGGCGCTGCGCGCGCTCGGGGTCGAGGACGCGAAGCGCACCTCGAAGCGCCTCGCCGACGTCGCCGAGGAGGCCGCCGCCGCCGCGCGCGCCGCGGGCGACGCCCACACCGCGGATGCCGGCCGCGCGCGCCTGGGTGTCGCGCTCGAGGTCCTCGCTGCCGCAGGAGGAGAGCTCGCGAAGCTCGGCGAGCTCGGGGCGGATCTCGGCGACCTGACCCGCGGCGGCGTGCAGCGCGTCGCCCGCGAGCGCGACCAGAGCGCCTGGCGCCTCGCCGAGCTCGCGGCGCTCGACCTCGCCGAGCGGCTGCGCAACCCGGACCCGAGCGTCTCGGGCGGTGGCCGCGCCGGCGTGGAGTCGGGCCCGCCGATGGGTGGTGGCGGAGAGGGCGCGCCCGACGAAGGCGAGGCCTCCGAGGCGACGGGCGAAGCCGAGGCGAGCGAGCGCGAGATCGACGATCTCGTGCAGCGTCACGCCGAGGAGATCGCGAAGCTCGAGCAGGCGATGAAGGACGCCAGCTCCGGCGAGGAGCGCGATCGGCTCCGCGAGCTCGCCAAGGAGCACGCGAAGCGCATCCGCGACGCGGTGAAGGATCTGCCCGGCGACGGGTCGCCCGACTCGGCGCGCGGCAAGCTCGCCGAAGGCAAGCTGCGCGCGGAGTCGATGGCGAGCGAGCTCGAGCGCGGCGAGGTGCAGCGCGCGCTCGAGGCCGGTAAGGAGGCCGTGTCGAGCCTGCGCGAGGCGGCGAAGGCCGCGCGCGACCGTGGCGGCATGTTCGGCGACGACGACGCAGGCGCCGCCGAGCGCGGCGGCAACCGCGTCGAGGAGGCGCTCTCGGAGCTCGAGCGCGCGCTCGACGCGGCGAAGAGCGCGTCGAAGGAGCGCGCCAAGGACGCGCTGCGCGAGGTCGGCAAGAACGAGGAGCGCCTCGCGGAGCGCACGGGCGATCTGAAGCGCCGAGGCGAGCGCGGCGACAGCTCGATGCCGGAGGACGTGCTCGAGAAGCTGCGCGAGGCCGAAGAGACGATGCGCGACGCGCAGAAGGCGCTCGAGTCGGGCGACGTCGACCGGGGCAAGGACAAACAGCGCGAGGCGCAGCGGCTGCTCGAGATGGCCCGCCGCGACGAGGATCCACGACAGGAGGGCGAGGAGCGCGGCGAAGACGGCGGGGACAAGCGCATGGCGCAGGAGACCGACGTGCCCGACAAGGACGGCCACAAGGGCCCGGAGGCCTTCCGGAAGCGGGTGCTCGAGGGGCTCGGCGACACGAGCGACGCGAGGTTGCGTGAGGCGATCAAGCGCTACGCGGAGGGTCTCTTGCGATGAAGAGGAAGCTCCAAGCCGGCCACGCAGGCGCGTGGCGCTTGCTCGCGCTGCTCGGCGTCGGTCTCGCGACACAGGTCGCCAGCGCGGCTCCGCTGCTCGGTGACGCACAGCGCGCGGGCCGTGCGCGCGACGCCATCCTCGAGCTGTCGCTGCCACAGGCCCAGAGCCTGCTCGCCGAAGCGAGCCCCGAAGATGCGGCGCTCGCCCTCGAGCGCATGCGCCTCGCGCTCTACGAAGGTCGCTGCGCAGAGGCGGTCGCGATCGCGAGCCGCCCCGACCTCGAGGAGTCGGAGGCCGCGCGCCCCGTGATCGCGGTCGCGCGAGGCTGTGAGCGGGCGACCGCGGGCGCGGTGATCGTCGAGGACGAGCAGGCCGGCGCGTGGATGCGCTTCCAGGACGGTGAGGACGCCGTGCTCGCCCCGATGCTCGCGGAGGTCGTCACCGAGACGAGGCGCATCTTCGCAGAAGACCTGGGCGTCGAGATGCCGCGCCCGGTGCGTGTGGAGCTCGTCCGTGATCAGCTCGCGCTCGCGATGATGACCGGACTGCCCGTCGAAGCCGCCCGCACCACGGGGACGATCGGCGTCGCGAAGTGGGGGCGGGTCGTCATGGTGTCGCCACGCGCGACGCCGAAGGGCTACCCCTACCTCGATACGCTCGCGCACGAGCTCACGCACCTCGCGCTCACGCGCGGCTCGAAGGATCGCGCGCCGCTGTGGCTGCAAGAAGGCGTGGCGCGCATCGAGGAGACGAAGTGGCGCGAGGCGCTCCCGCACGACGACCTGCCGAGCGCCGACGACCTCGCCGCGCTCGGCGTCGAGAAGAAGATCGGCCCGGAGATCGACCGGATCGGCCCGTCGATAGCGCTGCTCCCGAGCGCCATCGAGGCCCAGATCACCTACGCCAAGGTCATGAGTTTCATGCGCTTCTACGGCCGTGAGGCCGGGCCGGAGGCGATGCCGAAGCTGCTCGTGGCGCTGCGCGACGTGTCCGACCCCGAGGACGTACCGGCTGTGGTCGAGAAGCTCAGCGGGACCCCCTTCGCGAGCTGGCAAGATCGTTGGAAGTCATACGTTCTGTCGTCGAAGAAGCCGATCCCCGACGATCTGCGCCCCGACGCGCCCGCGAACCCCCAGCTCCGCGAGCTGCGCAAGCGCGTGCGTCTCGGCGAGCTGATGCTCGGGCGACGGCACCCCGATGCTGCATCCGAGGAGCTCGGCCGTGCCTCGGCGCTCGCGCCGCGCGAGCCGGTGGTGCGGGCGCTGCTCGCGCGCGCACACTTCGAGGCGGAGCGCGCCGAGCAGGCGCGCGCCGAGGTCGACGACCCCTCGAAGGTCTCGTCGAGCGAGGCGCGCTGGTGGGCCATGCGCGCCCGGCTCGTCGCGGCCGACGCGGAGCGCTCACGCAAGGCCGCGCTGGCCTCGGCCCCCTACGCCCCGCTCGCGGCCTGCGCCGAGGCGCCGGGGCTCGCGCGCTCCGCGGAGCTCGACGCGCTCTGCGAGGCGGCGAAGCGCAAGCCCGTCGCGCGCTGAGCAGCGCTCGGCGAAGCGAGCGGCGCCGTGGAGCTCAGAGCCCCGTGCCGCGACCAGGCTGCTCGGGGCCACCCGCGCCACCCTCGCTCACCGAAGCGAGCTTGCTCGTGAAGACCGTCGAGGCGCGACAGGGGATCGACACCGTCTCGCCCACCCCGATCCACGCGGGGTATCTCCCGGGGTCGGGCGGCGCGAGGCGGAGATAGAAGCGACCGCAAGCGACCCTGAGCGGTCGGTTCGTCGGGCCGCGGTGCATGCCGTTCAGGTACACGTCGGCCATCGAGGGGCCCTTGACGGTGAGGAAGCCCTCCTGCGGCGAGAGCAGATCGGTGTTCACCTCGCGTGAGGGATCGATCGGCAGCGCCTGGACGTCGGCGGTCTCGAGCTTGGGCCGCACGACGCGCGCGGGGCCCTCGTCGCCCGGGGGAGGGGCCGGAGCCGGAAGCGCCGCGGCCGCGGTCTTCGCGGGGAGCGCCTCCGTGGGTGCGCGCTCCTGGGCGGGCGGAGGCGGCGTCGGCGTGGCCTGCACGAGCACCGGATCTCGGCGGTTGACCTCGATCACGAAGAGCCCGACCGCGACCACGAGGCCGGCGGTGAGCGCCGCGAGCGCCATCTGCACGATCACCGGGAGCTGTCGCTCACGCGCATAGTGAGCGCCGCCGGGAGGGTGCTGGTGCGCGAGGTGCGCGTCGAAGCCGTGCACGGGCGGTGGCCCCAGCCGCAGCTCGCTCGCCTCCGGTGTGAACACGCTCTCCGGGATGAGCCCCGACGCCGGGGCGAGCACCGACACCTCTTCGCCCGTGGCGATCACCGGCGCCGGACGCAACGACGGGGGCGGCACGCTCCGCGTGGGCACGCTGGCCACCGAGTGCACGCTCATCGAGCCAGGCGGTCGCATCGTCGTGCCCGCGGGCCGGATCGTCACCTGGCCGGCGCGCACCGACATCGCAGAGCGCGTGCTGCTCGGCGGGGTCGTGCCGCTCGGCGGCGTCGTGCCGCTCGGCGGCGTCGTGCCGCTCGGCGCGCTGGTGCCGCGCGTGGGTGGCGTACCGAAGCGCGGCGTGGGAACCGGGCGGTTGGTGCTCGGCCGCGGCACACGCGACGAGGGTGGCTGCGCCTCACGCATGCGCGTCGGCGGCTCGGAGTCGTGCGGCTCGGCGCCGCTCGACGAGTCGCGCGGCAGCGGCGGCGGAGGCGGGATGTGGAGCGAGCCGTCGGCGGCCCCACGGCGGGACACCGGCGCGCGCGTCGATGGCGGCGCCGACGCCCTGCGCCCGGGCAGGCGAGCCGAGAGCGCCTGCCGTCGCCTCGCCGCCGGGCGAGCGCGCGCACCGGGATCGTGCGGATCGGCGGCAGCGCCGCGCGAGCTGCGCAGCACGACCACGTGACGACGCAGCTCGTCCCGGCCCTGCTCGGGCCGCATCGTGGAGAGCCACTTGGCGATCTCGGCGCAGCTGATCTTGCGTTTGTCCGGCGAGGACTCGAGCGCCGCGTGCACGAGCCCGACGATCTCCGGCGGCAGATCGGGGCGCAGCTCGGAGAGTGGCTGCGGCGTGCCGCCGTCGCGCGGCGGGTCGACGCGGGCGAAGAGCGACCACAAGAGCGCGCCCAGCCCGTAGACGTCGCTGCGCACCGTGGCGCGCTCGCCTCGGGCCTGCTCCGGCGACATGAAGCCCGGCGTGCCCGAGACGGTCCCGGCGATCGAGTCGGGCGTGCGACCGAGGATCTTCCCGAGGCCGAAGCCCGCGAGTCGGACCTGCCCGTCCCAGCCGACGAGCACGTTGTCGGGGCGGATGTCGCGGTGGATGACCGGCGTGTGGTGGCCGTCTTCGTCGACCGAGGCGTGCGCGTGCGCGAGCGCCGACGCGATCTGCAGGCCGATGTAGTAGATGCTCGAATCACCGAGCTGCTGCTTTCGCCTCGCGAGGTTCGTGAGCATGCGCTCGAGCGACGCTCCCTCGACCTGCTCGAGCACGAGCACCAGGCGTCGTTCGTGCTCGAAGAAGTCGTACATGCGCACGACCGCTGGGTGGTTGAGCCGCGAGCAGATGGCCGCCTCCCGACCGAGCTCCTCGGCGAAGCGCGCGTCCTCGTCGATGGCGAAGCGCACCATCTTGAGGGACACGAGGCGCTGGAAGCCGAGCGGGCCGTCCTTGCGCGCGACGTAGACGTCGGCGGCGCCGCTGCGACCGAGGTACTTCACGACGGTGTAGTCGCCGATTCGCTCGGGGACGGCCTCGGTCGGGAACATGCGTGGAGAACGATAACGCTCCCGAGCGCGCGCGGACCAACTTGGCGGCAATGCGACGCGTTTCGGTCGGCGCCTCGACGACCCACGCCCACCTGAGCGGCCGTTCGGTGGCGAGGTCGGTGGATCGAGTCGCACGGGCGACACGCGAAGCTGACAATCGTGTCAGCTCTGGCGCTTGAGCCAGCGCGTGATCGAGTTGCGGCCGACGCCGAGCCGCTTGGCGGCCTCACTACGGTTGCCCTCGCAAGCGTCGAGCGTGGCCTCGACGTAGCGACGCATCGCGTCGTCGAGCGAGAGCTCGAGGGGGATCTCCACCCCGCGCGGAGGGGGCGGCGGGCGCGCGCTGCTCGACCGCGAGCTCTCTGGCGCACGCACACGAGGCACCGGGAGCATGTCGGCGCGCACGCGGCCATCGGGCGAGAGCGCGAGCGCGCTCTCGATCCAGTGCTCGAGCTCTCGCACGTTGCCCGGCCAATCGTGGCTGCGCAAGAGCTCGACCGCCTCTGGCTCGAGCTCGGGCTCGGGGCGCCGATAGCGGGTCGCGAAGACGTGCGCGAAGTGCCGCGCGAGCTCGACGATCTCGTCGCCTCCGCGCGCCCTGAGCGGAGGGATCGCGATCTCCACGACCTTGATGCGGTAGTAGAGATCCTGACGGAAGCTGCCGCGCTTCACCTCGCGCTCGAGATCGCGATGCGTGGCGGCGACGATGCGCACGTCGGCCGAGAGCGTGGTCCGCCCGCCGACGCGCTCGAAGACCCGATCCTGCAGGAAGCGGAGCAGCTTGCCCTGCGCCTCGAGCGGGAGATCGCCCAGCTCGTCGAGGAAGAGCGTGCCCCCCTCGGCGAGCTCCACCTTGCCCGGCACGCGGCGATCCGCGCCGGTGAAGGCGCCGCGCTCGTGGCCGAAGAGCTCGCTCTCGACCAGCTGGCTCGGCAGCGTCGTGCAGTCGACGGTGACGAAGGGCCGGCTCTGTCGCGCAGAGTTGACGTGGATCGCCCGCGCGAAGAGGCCCTTGCCCGTGCCCGTCTCGCCGCGGAGGAGCACCGTGGCGTCGGTCTGCGCGGCGAGCGCGATGCGCTCGTAGACACGCGTGAGCGCCTCGCTGCGCCCGACGATGCGGTTGAAGGGCCCGCGCAGCACGACCCCCGGCGCACCACCTCCGCGCAGCGTCGTGAGCTTGAGCGCGCGCCCGAGCTGGGTGGCGAGCGCGAGCAGGTAGAGCTCGTCTTCGGCGTCGAAGGGGCCGCCTTCGCGGTTGAGCACCTGCACGACGCCGCGCACCGGACCGGCGTCTTCCTCGCGGATCGGCGCCACGAGCATGCTGCGCGTCGTGTAGCCCGTCGCGCGATCGGCCGTGGGATCGAAGCGCTCGTCGTGCTGCACGTCGTCCAGCCGGAGCGTCTGGCCACTCTGGGCGACGAAGCCCACGAGGCCGCGCCCCATGGGCTGACGCAGGCTGGGCAGCTCGGGCAGCACCGCGACGCGCGTGAAGAGATCGCCCGCCTCGGAGTCGACCAGCCAGATGCTCGCGCGATCGGCGCGCAGGGCGCGCGCCAGCTGCTCGCACGCCGTCTGGAGCAGGGCGTCGAAGTCGACCTCCCGCGCGAGCAGAGAGGCCAGGTCCACGAGCAAGGAGAGGCGCGACATGAGCGAGGCCTGAGGCGCGTCCAGCATAGACCGCTCGCGCTCGGCCACGGAGCGCGACGGCGCCGAGGCGGCGAGCGCCGCCAGGGAGGAGCGCGGCGCGAGGCTCGAGGTGGGCGTGGTCGGCATGCGAGGCCCGCTTCATGCGAGGCGCGTGCCGGCCCGCGGCATCCGGGTCCGCCGCGTTTCTGGCGTCCGAGCGCTTCCGAGCCCGCCCGAGCTGCACCAACCGCGAGCAGCCGCTGCACCTGGAGAGGGCTCCGTGCACCCGCTCGGGGCGGGGTCGCCAGGCCGCTCCGGAACAGGCGAAACCGCTGACTCGGTTGACCAGCGTCGAGCGCGCGGCCTAGCATCGCACTCCCTTCTGGTATCTTCGTCCGGATGACCGTCGCGACCTACGCCGCCGCCCAGCTTCTCCGCGTACTTCCGCGGGTTCGCATCACCCGCGCCGTCGGACGGCTCGCGGAGGCGAAGATCCCCGCGGCGATGTCACGCGCGGTGGTGGGCGCCTTCGTGAGGGCCTACGACGTCGCGCTCGAAGAAGCCGAAGACCCCGCGGCCACCTTCGAGAGCTTCGACGCCTTCTTCACGCGCAGACTCGCGCTCGGGCAGCGCCCGCTCGAGGGCGACGAACACACGCTCGTGAGCCCCGCCGACGGCCGCCTCGACGCCTTCGGGCCCGTGGAGCCCGGCGGCCGCTTCGTCGTGAAGGATCGCCCCTACACGGCTGCGGAGCTCCTGGGCGACGCAGGCGAGGCCGAGCGCTATCGAGGCGGCACCTTCGGCGTCGTGTACCTGTCGCCGCGCGACTACCACCGCGTGCACGCCCCCATCGGCGGCCGGATCGGCGTCATCCGCTCCCTCCCGGGCGACCTGTTCCCGGTCAATTCGATCGGCGAGCGGCACGTGCCTCGCCTCTTCGCGATCAACCGCCGCGTGGTGATCCCGATCGACACCGAGCAGCGCGGGCGGGTGACCGTCGTGATGGTCGGCGCGATGATCGTCGGGCGGATCAGCGTGCCGTTCATCGACGCGCGCGACGTGCCCGAGGGTGAGCACCGGCTCGAGCCGGCCGCTCGGGTCGGGCGCGGCGACGAGATCGGCGTGTTCCACCTGGGCTCGACGGCGGTGATCTTCACCGAACCGGGTGTACCGGCGATCGACCGCGCGCTCGGAGCCGTCCGCCTCGGAGAAGCCCTGCACCCTGCGCCGGCAGGCGGCGCGGGAAGCGCAGGCGAGGCATGAGCGGCGAACGCGGGCGCGACTCCGGCGGGCGCGACTCCAGCGAGCGCGACAGGGGCGCAAGCGACAGGGGCGCGAGCGACGCGAACGGGCAGGCAGCCTCGAGCCAGCGTCGCGGCTCGATCCCAGCGCCGACGAGCGTGCCCCGTCCATCGAAACCTCCGCCCCCGGCGGCCGAGCCCGTCCAAGCGGTGGTGCCGCGGCCCTCGGCGCGCCCACCGGCCTCGCAGAGCACGCCGCCAGCCGAGCGCGCTCGCAAGGGAACGCTCGATGGGGTCCAGCCGCAGGGGCTGGCGACCGCGCCGCTGCTCGGAGGCTCGGGTCGATCCGGCGGAGCGGCGACGAACGACGACGACTTCGACTCCGAGAAGACGATGGTCGTGGATCACGACCTCGATGAGGCGCCCACCGCCGACTACGACCCCCGCAACGTGGGCAGCTACGATCCACGCGCGCGGGGCGTGTTCACGTCGGCCCAGCCCGTGATCCCCGCCGCGCCTCCCGCCCCTCGCTTCGACGAGCAGGTGCTGGGCACCAGCCAGAGCTCGGGCGCTCCACAGACCTCGCCGCGCGCGAGCGAGCCCGACGAAGACGAGGCCCCCGCGACGGTGCAGGTGCCGACGACCGCGGGCAAGGCGACGAGCTCGCGCGGCCAGGTCCCGGAGGCCCGACCGAGCGAGGGCCGAAGGCGGACCTCCCGCCGCACCGTGAAGATCCCCGACGATCCCGTGCGACGCCGCGAGCTCGATCTGCTCGCGCGCACGAGTGAGCGCGCTCGCGCGGGCGACGACGGCGCAGAGCCCAGAGCCGTCGCGGCGCCAGCCGTGGCCGACCTCGACTTCTCGGACGAGATCACGATCGTCAAGCCGCTGCGCATCATCTCGGTCGGCGACGAGGCACCTCCGGCGTACTCGAGCCCGCACGCGACCTGGCCTCCGCCTGGGCACTCGATGGTCCGACTGGGCGGCACGCCCGACGCCGCCAGCGTGCTCGGCGCGGCGCAGCTCGGCCAGGCACCGCCGTCGAGCCCGACGCCAGGCGAGGTCCCCGCCGCGGTGGGTATCGAAGCGCAGGCGCCCGTCGCTGCGCTCACGGTGGAGCCCGGCTGGACGCCGGCGGCTCCACAGGTCGCCGAGCAGCTCAGCCCGCTGGCGTCCGACGCGGCCGAGGTTCCCGCCGCGCATTTCGCGGCCCCAGCCACCGAGCCCGCGGAGGGTCCGTCGATCACGGTCGAAGCCGACGCGGCTGGCCCGGTCTCGAGCGAGCTGCTCGAGGAGATCGAGCTGGACGCCCACGCCGAGGTCGAGGTCGAGGTCGACGTCGCGCCGGAGCCGAAGCGCGCGCCGCCGCCGCCGCCGAAGAGGCGACCCACCTCCGACGCGCCGAAGGCGAAGGAGCAGCCCCGCAAGGGCCGGCCCTGGTGGGAGGAGATCTTCTCGGACGAGTACATCCGCACGATGGATCGGCTCGAGCCGAAGGTGGCCAAGCGCGAGGTCGACTTCATCGAAGAGTCGCTCGGGCTCGAGCAGCACGCGGTCGTGCTCGATCTCGCGTGCGGCATGGGCGAGATCACGAACGAGCTCGCCTCGCGAGGCTACGGGGTCGTCGGGCTCGACTACTCCTCGGGCATGCTCGCGCGGGCGCAGGCCGGCGCGAAGTCCCGCCAGCGCGAGAACCCCGACTACCGGCCGCCGACCTACGTGCAAGCCGACATGCGCGAGCTCGCGTACGACGAGGAGTACGACGGTGTGTACTGCTGGTCGACGAGCTTCGGCTTCTTCGACGAGGAGACGAACGCGAACCTGCTCACGCGCATCAACCGCGCGCTGCGCCAGGGCGGCCTGCTGCTGATCGACGTCGTGAACCGCGACTACGTCGCGCCGCGCACGCCGAGCCTCGTGTGGTTCGAGGGCGAAGGCGCCGTCTGCATGGACGACGTGCACGTCGACTTCTTCTCCAGCCGCATGAAGATGAAGCGCACGGCGATGTTCGAGGGCGGGAGCTCGCGCGAGCTCGAGTACTCGATCCGCCTCTACACGCTGCACGAGCTGGGCAAGCTGCTCCACGACGCCGGGTTCAAGGTGCTCGAGGTGACGGGCCACCCCGCGCACCGAGGCGTGTTCTTCGGCGCGGAGTCGCCGAGGGTCATCGTGCTCGCCGAGAAGAGCTGATGACCGCCAGCGCGACGGAGCGAGCACTCCGCGAGGCCGCGCCCGGTCTGCCGACGAGCTCCGACGAGGCCGATCGCACCGCCTATGCGCGCGATCTCTGGCCGCGCCACCACGTCGCCGTGCGCGACGGCGAGGTCGCGCGGTACAAGCCCGAGGCGATCGTGTGGCCGCGGAGCGCCGAAGAGGTCGCGCGCATCGTCGAGCGCTGCGCGCGCGAGGGCATCCCGCTCGTGCCCTTCGGCGCGGGCTCGGGTGTCTGCGGAGGTGTCCTGCCCGACGCGAAGACCGTGGTCGTCGACCTGAAGCGCCTCGCGCACTTCGAGATCCACCACGACGACGGCCCCAGCCTCGAGGTCGGCGCGGGCGCGATGGGCATCCGCCTCGAAGAGGATCTCGAGGCGCGTGGCTACACGCTCGGGCACTTCCCCTCGTCGATCCTGTGCTCGACCGTCGGTGGCTGGGTCGCCGCGCGCAGCGCGGGTCAGTGCTCGGGCCTCTACGGCAAGATCGAGGACATGGTCGCCTCGCTCGAGCTCGTGCACGGGCGCGGCGAGCTCTCGCGCCTGCATCGGCGCGTCCACGGGCCCGACGGCACGCCGCTCATCGTGGGCAGCGAAGGCGTGCTCGGCGTCGTGACGAGCGCACGCCTCCGGCTGCACCCGAAGCCCGAAACGCGTGGCTTCGCCGCGTGGAGCTTCGCCTCCGCCGAGGCCGGCTTCGACGCGATGCGCACGCTCTACCAGAGCGGACTGCGACCCGCGGTCTGCCGCCTCTACGATCCCTTCGACTCGTGGATGGCGAAGCGTGGGGCCGTGCGAGGCGCTCGCAAGGGCGCGGCGAAGCTGCCTGCCTCGCCCCACAAGAAGGAGCTCGAGCGGTTGCTCCTGCGCTCCGCGCTCCGCTTGCCTTCCTTCCTCAATGGCGTCGTGGAGCACGTCGGCGACAAGGCCTTCGGCGGCGCGATGCTCGTGCTCGTCTTCGAGGGACGCGCGGACGAGACCCGCGGAGACCGAGCGCGCGCCGCGGAGCTCATGCAGAAGCTCGGCGGCGGCGATCTCGGAGAAGGGCCGGCCGAGCACTGGCTCGCCCACCGCTACGGCGTGAGCTACAGGCAGGCGCCGGTGTTCATGTCGGGCGCCTTCAGCGACACGATGGAGGTCGCCGCGCCCTGGTCGCGCCTCGAGGCGCTCTACCACGGCGTACGCCGGGCGATGCGCGGCCGGGTGTTCGTGATGGCGCACCTGTCGCACGCCTACCCGGACGGTTGCAGCATCTACTTCACCTTCGCCGGCAGCGCGCCCACGCGCGAGACGACCGAGGCCCTCTACGACGCGACCTGGAGGGGCGCGCTCGCCGCGGTGCTCGATGCAGGCGGCACGGTGTCTCACCACCATGGCGTCGGGCGCAGCAAGGCGCCCGCGCTGGGCGAGGAGCTCGGCCGAGGCGTCGAGGTCGTGCATGCGCTGCGGCGCGCGCTCGACCCGGCGGGGGTGTTCAACCCGGGCAACCTGCTCCCGCGCGGCGGCGTGGCTCCCACACGTGCCACGAGCGCCGCGCGCCTGCCTCCCATCGACGCCCCGATCGTCGACGAGCTCTCCTTGCTGGTGCACGCCCACGGCGAGACGAAGCTCGGCCGCCTCGAGAGCGCCGCGCGCGCGAGGGGCCTGAGCCTGCGTGTGCGCGAGCTCGACGCGGAGCTCAGCGTGGCCGACTTCCTCGCGCGAGGCGCCGTGGGCGCGACCGATCCCTGGGACGACCCGGTCGATCACCTCGTCGCGGGTTTCGTCGCGAGGCTGCCGGACGGGGACGAGCTCGTCGTGAGGCCCGGCCCGAGGCGTGCGGTCGGCCCTGACCTCTACGCGCTCTTCCACGGCATGCGCGAGCGGGTGGGGAAGATCCGCTCGGCGCACCTGCGCCTGCACCGGGTCGGGCTCGACGCCCGCAGGCTGCCTTGCTCGCTCGATCGCGACCCGCCGCTCGGCGGCGCCGAGTCGGCTTGGTTCGACCGCGTGGTCGACGAGCTCCGTCGCACCTGAGCTGAGGCGTCCAAGACCTGCGAGCGGGCCTCGCCCACGGTGCGCGCCCCGAGCCCACGCCCCTCGCGCTTGCGGTCCCACGCCCCGGTTGCTAAGGGTCCCGCCTCGCCGAGGCGCGCTTGCCGAGGCCCCCAGACAGGATCGAGGAGGAAGACCGATGGCGGGTGCGAAGATGACGAAGACTCAGTTCATCCAGTCGATGGCGGAGCGCAGCGGGCTCGACAAGCGGCAGGTCAACGCGGTCTTCGAGGCGCTCTCGGCCTTGGTGAAGGAGCAGCTCGGCGACAGCGGCCCGGGTGAGCTCACGATCCCGAACCTGATCAAGCTCAAGTCCAAGGCCACGCCGGCGACCCAGGATCGCGACGGCGTGCACCCGATCACCAAGGAGAAGATGGTGATCAAGGGCAAGCCCGCGTCGCGCAAGGTGCGCGCCTCGCCGGTCAAGGCGCTGAAGGACCTCGTCGGCGGCTGAGCCACGAGCCGTCGCGAGCGACGAGCGCACACGAGAGAGGGCGACGCGCACACGGCACGTCGCCCTCGCTGCGTTCTGGTGCGCCGAGGCCGTCAGAACGCCGTGTATCCGACCGTGAACACCGGCGAGAGGATGAACGCGTCGAGGTCACCCGCGAGCCGCGCCGGTCCATCCGCATCTGCATCCGTGATCACCCTGGGCCCGGCCAGCAAGCGGACGTCCAACCCGATCGTGAGCGCCTTTCGCCGGCCCTCTTGGCCGTAGCCCAGGACGGGGTGGAACGCGAAGCGCACCAGGCCGCCGTAAAAGGCGCCCGCCGCGACCGAGGCAGCGCTCCCGGAGACGTCGCCAGCAGCGAAGCCGAGCAGCTGCGGGCCGACACCGAAGGTGAAGAAGTCGTCGAAGGTGAAGTCGACGAGGATGCCAGCGGTCGCGTAAGCGCCATCGAGATCGCCGAGGATGTACCCGAAACCGGGGATGAACACGATGCCCGTGAGGTCGTCGACCTGCACCCCGAGCTCGGCCTGGAGACCCAGCATGCCGAGCACACTGGCCTCGGCTGGGTCGATCAGGAGCCCGCCCGCACCAGCGATCGCTCCTCGAAAGCGCGCCTCATCGCCGCCGCCGCCCCCGCGCTTGCGGGCCGATCGGCCGGTCGCCTTGTTGATCTCCGCCTCTTCCTCGGCGCGCTGCTCCGCGGTCGCTTCCCCCCCGTCACCACCGCTGCTCGCTGCATCGGTGGGGGCCGACGAACCCGTGCCTGGCTGCTCGCTGGCAGCCGCGTAGCGCACCGTCTTCGGGATCGTGACCGCGAGCATCGTGCCGCCCTCGAGGTCGCTCACCGTGTGCTGGGTCTCGCCAGCGGGCTCACGCAGATCGATGACGAGGTTCGCGCCGTCGGGCGTCTGCTCGAGCTGCACCTGCGACACGCGCGTCTCGAAGTTCTGCGTCGGCAGCGCCATGCGGTTCACGCGCGCCGGCACCTGCACGCCCTTGAGCGCGTAGACCAGGCGGCCTTCGGCCTTCTGCTCGGTGGCGGTCGTCTTGCCCGAGACCTGCACCGTGACGAGCGAGCGCCCGTCGGCGAGGACCTCGAAGGTGGGCAAGGTCGCGATCGGCGGCCCGGAGGGCAGCACCTGGGTCAGGGGAGCGCTCGGCTTCGGTGCCGAGTCGCCGCTCGAGCCCGCCGCCGTCGAGCCTTCGCCCGAGCCCCAGCTGCCTTCCGCCTCGGCGGTGGCGCCCGCGGAGTCGCCTCCGGCGCTCATCTTCACCTGGGCCGAGGACTGGCACCCGAGGGCGGCGAGGGAACAAGCGAGGATCGGAAGTAGGGAGCGGAGGCGCACGCGAGGATTAGACCACGCGCCGAAGCACCGATCCAAAGAACCGCCGACTGGTGTAGGTTCCCGCGCATGCTGAACGACCAGGACCTCTTCACCAAGTCGCTGCGCCCGCTCGCGGCGGCCCTGCTCGCCTCGCTCGCCATCGGCTGCGGCAGCGCCACGCCGCCCGAGGCGCCCCCCGGCAAGCCGATGAACCCGGCGCAACCCGACCCGTCTCTGCTCGAGATGATGGGCCCGTCGACGCCGAGCCAGCCCGCAGCCCCCGCGCCGGACGCGAAGAAGCTCGAGGAACAGAAGAAGCTCCAGGACGACTTCGCCAAGCTCGACGCCGAGCTCGCGGCCGAGAAGGCGCGCTTCGACGACGCGATCCGCAAGGAGCTCGCCGCGCTCTCGTCGAAGAACCACGCCGACGCGCGCACCGCGCTCGGGGCGATCCTCAAGGGCAAGCACCGCGTCCCGGGCAACGCCGACCGCGACAAGTGGCGCCATCCTGTCGAGACCCTGAGCTTCCTCCAGGTGAAGCCCACCTCCTCCGTGCTCGAGCTCGACGCCGGCGGCGGCTGGTACACCGAGCTGCTCGCGCCGCTGCTCGCGCAGAAGGGCAAGCTCACGGTGACCGCGCCCGACCCGAACGGCCCGACCACCGAGCGCAGCACGCTCTACGGCAAGCGCCTGCGTGGCTTCCTCGACAAGGCGCCCGAGCTCGGCGGCAAGGTGAGCTTCGTGGCCGTCGATCGCTCCGCCCCCAAGTTCGGTGAGGCCGACAGCTACGACGTCGTGCTCGCCTTCCGAACGATGCACGGCTGGGAGCGCGCCGGCACGATGGACAAGCAGCTCGCCGAGGCCTTCCGAGTGACGAAGCCGGGCGGCGTCTTCGGTGTGGAGCAGCACCGCGCCAACCCGGGCAGCGATCCGAAGGTGGTGGCGGAGAAGGGCTACCTGCCCGAGCAGTACGTGATCGATCGCGCCGTGGCCGCCGGCTTCAAGCTCGACCAGAAGAGCGAGGTCAACGCGAACCCCAAGGACACGAAGGACCACGCCGACGGCGTCTGGACGCTGCCGCCGAACTACCGCTCGGGCGACAAGGACAAGTACGCGAGCATCGGCGAGAGCGACCGCATGACGCTGCGCTTCATCAAGCCGAAGAAGTGATTCTCCGCACGCGGGCCGCGCCACGAGCGTGCGCCCGCGTGGCACTCGACCCCTCAGAGGCCCTGCGCCGCGCGCGTCAGGGCCTCGTCGATCTGGCGTGCGTCGCCTCGACCACCGTAGCGCAGCTCGGCGTAGTCGCGCAGGAGCCGGCCGAGCTCGCGCGCACGAGCGGGGGCGAGCTCGTCGGTCGCTTCGACCCGGAGCGCGTAGCGCGCGAGCGTCTCCGAGGGTGAGCGCGGCAGGTTGCGCTCCTCGAGCGCGCGCGAGAGGGCGACGAAGCCCTCGAGGGGCAGGTCGGCCGAGCTCGCCGCGAGCGCCCGCTCACGCAGCGCGCGCAGCGCGCGCACCAGGAGCAGCACGCCGACGAGGCCGACGAGGGCGAGCGAGAGCTCGAAGGGTGTGCGGCGGCCGAGCCAGTCGGCGACGGACTCCCCGCCGTCGGTGAGCATGCCCCACAGCGAGGTCTGGGACGGGGAGCTCGCCGCGAGATCGGTGGGCGGCGTCGGATCGAAGGTGATCCAACGATCGTCGACGTAGGCCTCGACCCAGGCGTGCGCGTGGCGCTGTCGCACGACCCAGTAGCCGAGCGGCGAGGACTCGTGCACGCGGTAGCCGGTCACGACGCGCGTCGGGATGCGCGCGGCGCGGCCGAGCAGGGCGAAGGAGGCCGCGAAGTACTCGCAGTGCCCCACGCGCTCGTTCTGCAGGAAGTCGAGCACCGGATCGCGCGTCACGGCGCGCTCGAAGTCGAGCCCGTAGCGATAGTCGGCGCGCAGCTTCGCTTCGATGCGCTCGAGCCGCTCGAGCTCGGGTCCGTCCATCGCGCCCCAGGCCATGAGCATGCGCACGAGCTCGGGCCTCAGCTTGTAGGGGATGGTGAGGTCCTCGGCGCTGGGCGCGAGGATCTTCGGCGTGCCTGCTCGCCGGAACCAGACGCGTTTCGCGTCGGCCTCGCCGACCGGGTGCAGGATGCCCATCGCGTCGCGGCCGAAGAAGCCCGTCGAGGTGCGCACGTCCCGGGCGTCGAGCGGCAAGAAGTAGCGCTCGGGCTTGCGAGCGTTCTCGAGCTCGAGCACGCCCTCGCCGTCGGGTGGAGCGGCCTCGTGCTCGTCGACCTCGCCGGCAGGCATGCGCTCGGAGGCCTCCCAGCGCCCGGCCGCGTAGCTGACGAAGACCGCTCCGCGCAAGAGCTCCGGCGGGCTGTCGCCGCGCAGACGCAAGACCACGCGATCGTCGGTCAGCATGCCGCCCATCGAGCCGAGCCAGAGCTGATCGCTGAAGCCCGTCTTCGACTGGCGGAAGCGCGAGAGGATGCGCGCCATCGCGGCGTCGTGCCAGCCGGGCAGCACGACCGTCGCCGCGGTCGTGAGCGCACCCGAGGCCGCGAGCGCGAGCAGCACCACCACGACGTGCGGGAGGCGCAGCTTTCGCAGCGAGGCGCGCTCGGCGTCGTTCGCGGAGAGCGCAGCGAAGGCGACGACGAGGAAGGAGGCGGCCAGCGCCGGATAGGCGAAGCCGACGTGGGCGCGCCCGGCGGCGGTGATCGCGACGAGCCCGGCGGCGAGCGTGGCCGGCGCGCCGAAGCGCACCTCCGCCACGACCGCGCGCGCCGCCGCCACCAGCACGACGGGCATCGCGAGCAGCATGCCTCGCTCGCTGAGGCGCGTCGGGTCGGTCGGCAGCGGCGACTCCACGAGCACGCGGGTCGCGACCACCCCGAGCGCCATCGCCACGAAGCTGAGCGCGGCCTGGCCCACCCGATCGACCTCGAGCCGAGGACCGAGCAGCAGGGCCGCGAGCGCGGGCACGAGCGCGACGATCGCGAGCGGCGTCGGCACCACGAGCGCGACGGCCACCGCCGCGAGGAACACCGCGAGCGCGACGAGGCGGGCCTTCACAGGGAGAGCCTCCTGCCCTGCTCGACGTCCGAGAGCTCGAGCACCGAGGCCTCGTGGGGGGTTTCGCCGAGCTCCGCCTCGGGGTCGCGCACGACGACGAGCTTGAGCGGCACGCCTCGCTCGCGCGCCTCGGCGTGCATGGCGCGCGCGCGCTCGCTCAGGCCGGCGGTGACGAGCACCACGCTGGAGACGCCACCGAGGCGCTCGACGAAGGCCTCGGCGACGGGGCGCGGCTCGTCGACGAGCGTGTGTACGGCGAGCCGGTCGAGCACCGTGTCGAGCGCGCGCATGCCGGTGCGCGGCACGACGGGGAAGGCGCGCTCGTCGACGAGCACGAGGTCGAGCCCACCCTCGTGGTGCACGAGCCTCCCCGCCACGCCCGCGGCGACCGAGAGCGCAGCCTCCTTGCAGCGCTCGCTCGCCTCGTCGCCGTCGACGAGCACCGCCAGCGCGACGCGATCCCTGCGCTCGTCGACGTACTGCCGCACGTGCGGCACGCCGGTGCGCGCCCAGGTGCGCGCGTGCAGGTGCTTGATCGGATCGCCCGGCCTGTAGGGCCTCACGCCGATGATCTCGCTGTCGCCTGGGCGCAGCGACGAGAGCATCGCGTGGCGCTGCTCGGGCGTGCGATGAAGGAGCGCGATCGGCCCCACCTGGGCCACGCGCGGCACCACGAGGAAGCGCAGGCCCTCGCTCCTGCGCCGAGGGCCGACGGCGAGCCCGAGCGGCACGAGCGCCGCGACGTCGAAGGCGTCGAGGTGGTGCTCGCCGCGCGCGATGAAGCGCGCCTCCGCAGACACCGTCGCGCTGGCGCCGGGCTCGACCGTCGCCACGCCGCCGATGCGGCGCACCCAGCGCCCGTCCCACGGCAAGAACGGACCGCCGAGGCGTAGGCTGAGCAGCCGACGCTTGCCGACGTTGCGCAGCTCGACGTCGAAGCGCGCGGGCGAGCCCACCGAGACACGATCGGGGCCCGTGACGCGCAGCTCGAGACCTCGCAGCCAGAAGAAGGGGCTCGCGAGCAGCGACGCGAAGAGCAGGCCCGCGAGCATCGCGAAGAGCTGGTGGACCTGCGTGTCGCGGATGTCGAGCCCGGCGAAACCCACGAGCACGCTGAGCGCGAGCAGCGCGCGCCCTTCGCGGCTGAACGAAGCGCCCACCGCGATGACCGGCTGGAGCAGGCGCCCGAGGAGGCTCCGGCGGAGCCTGTCGCGCTCGGGCTTCTTCTCGGGGATGAAGACGTGGTTGAGGCGGGCGAGCGCCCGCGAGGAGCGCAGGAGCCTGAGGAGGCGCGCGGTGCGAGGCCTGGGCTCGCGAGCCTCCGCGCCGCTCAGCGCTGGGGCTCGACCACGCGACGCGAGCGCGCTCATGCAGGCACGGGCACGCTGGTGACGACGTCGACGATCACGCTCGACGCAGAGCGCCCCGCATATCGCGCGCGCTCGGTGATCTGCATGCGGTGCGCGAGCACGGGGATCGCGAGCGCCTGCACGTCGTCGGGCACGACGTGATCGCGCCCCGCGGCGAGCGCGCGCGCCTGACAGGCGCGGTAGAGCACGAGGGTGCCGCGTGGGCTCACGCCGAGCGCGATGTCGTCGTGCTCACGCGTCTTCGCGACGACCGCGCGCAGGTAACGCGCCACGCGCGGCTCGACGCGCAGGGCGCGCGCGGCGGCGATGAGCGCGCGCAGGTCGTCCATCGTGGCGACCGGCTCGACGTGCGCGAGCGGGTCGTCGTCGCGGCGATCGCTGAGCATGGCGAGCTCGTCGTCTTCGCCCGGGTAGCCGATCGCGAAGCGCAGCACGAAGCGGTCGAGCTGCGCCTCGGGCAGGGGGTAGGTGCCCTGGAAGTCGATGGGGTTCTGAGTCGCGAGCACGACGAAGGGGTCGGGCAGCTGGTGGGTCGTGCCGTCGATCGTGACCTGCTCCTCGCTCATGGCCTCGAGCAGCGCCGACTGCGTGCGCGGGCTCGCGCGGTTGATCTCGTCGGCGAGCAGCACGTTGGTGAAGACAGGGCCCTTGCGGAAGCTCAGCGTGCCCTCGCGAGGATGGAGGGTGTGCGTGCCGAGGATGTCCGACGGGAGCAGGTCGGGCGTGAACTGGATGCGCGAGAACTCCAGCGCGAGTGCCCGGGCGAGCGCCTTCGCGAGCGTCGTCTTGCCGACGCCTGGCACGTCCTCGAGCAAGACGTGCCCACCGGCGAGCACCCCGACCAGCAAGAGTTGGATGGGCTCGGCTTTGCCGCGGATGACCTTGGCGAGCGTGGCCTCGAGCTTCGCGATCGTGTCTCGGTGGGAAGGCAACGCGGCTTGGACTCCTGAGCCTCGCAGGTTAGCCGAGGCCCGGCAGACGTCGAGCCGATCGAGCGGCGCCGACCGAGCCCGGGCGCGCGACGCCCCGCCCTCGCCGCCAGCGCGCGCTTCTGCGCCGGCCAGGGCCGGTGTATGCGAGCCGCCATGGATCTGGCCTCCACCCTCGCGCTCCTGTCGCCGAAGGCGATCGCGAACAGCAACCGGAACGTCATCCGCGACCTCTGGGACCTGCTCTCCCCCCTCCCCGCGGGCAAGCAGATCTTCAGCCGAGCCGTGGGCCTGGCCGCGCCCTACACGGCGACCATCGGCGCCAAGGTGGAGCTGCTCCGCAAGGGTTACGCCGAGGTGCGCATGCTCGACCACCCGAAGCTGCGCAACCACCTCTCGAGCGTGCACGCGGTGGCCTTGGTGAACCTCGCGGAGCTCACCGGCAACGTCGCGCTCGCGTACTCGCTGCCCGACGACGCACGCTTCATCGTCTCGGGCCTCGAGATCGAATACAAGAAGAAGTCCCGTGGCACGATCCGCGCGACCTGCGAGTGCCCGGTCCCGAGCACGAGCGAACGCGCCGAGTACGTGATCGACGTGTCGATGTGGAACACGGCAGGCGAAGAGGTCGCGCACGCGAAGCTCAAGAGCCTCGTCGGCCCCAAGAAGCGAGACGAAGCATGAGCGCGCTCACCGGCAAACAGCGACGACACCTCCGCGCCCTCGGGCATCACCTCGACGCGCTCGTGCAGCTCGGCAAGCTCGGGCTCACCGACGGCGTCGTCGAGGCGCTCGACATCGCGCTCGAGCGCCACGAGCTCGTGAAGCTGCGGCTCGGCACCGAGTGCCCCGAGGACCGCGACGCGGTCGCCGACGAGCTCGGCCCTCGCCTCTCGGCCGAGGTCGCCCAGCGCATGGGCCGCACGATCCTGCTGTATCGCCGGCACCCGAAGAAGCCGGTGATCGTGCTGCCCAAGGCCGACTGATCCGAGCGGCCGTGGCGCATCGCTCGGCTGCTCCGTGTGCGACGTCGTGCGTGACGGGACGGAGCGCTTCGCTCGGCGCGACGTGGCTCGGCTGGCTGGTGCTGGCCGCAGCCGCATGTCGCGGTGAGCCCTCGCCGGCGGAGCGAGCGGCACGCGAGGCGGCGCCGTCGGTACCGAACGCTGCGGCATCGTCGCGCGCGACGGAGCCGGGCGACGCCGAGTTGACGGCGAGCAGCTCCGCCGCCGCGCCAGGCAGCGCCGCGCCGAGCTCCGCCGCCGCGCCGGGCAGCGCCGCGCCGAGCGCCAGCGCGGCGCCGGGCAGCGCCGGCGGGCCGCCGAGCCAGCTCCTGCGCGAGCCGGTGTGGCGTGACTACACGGCCTCGCCGATGCGCTTCACGGTCGCCTTCGACGGCAGCCAACGCTTCTCGCTCTGGTTGCGCACGATGGAGCAGGCGCGCGCGCTCGAGCGGCAACACGGCGCGAGGCCCCGGTTCACCTACTTCGTGAACGCCTGCTACTACACGACCGAGCGGCTCGAGAGCGACATCGGCCGCGCCCAGTCGCGCGCGGAGGTGCTCGTGCGCCGCGCGCTCACGCAGCAGGCCATCAACGAGGGCCACGAGATCGGCAACCACGGCGTCGGCCACCACGACGGCTCGCAGTGGAGCCTCGAGGCCTGGCGGCAGGAGCTCACCCGCTTCCACACGATCATGGACGGGCAGCTCTTCGAGCCGATCCCGGACGGCGACGGCGGCTTCGTCTTCCCGCGCTTCGAGCCGGTCGCGGGCGCCGAGAGCGGAGGCGCCGGCGCGCGCTGCGAGCGCGACGATGATTGCACGTCCAACCTATGCGTCGGGCTCGGCGCGCGGGCGTCGGTGTGCTCCGAGCCCTGCAACCTCCAGCAGCGCTGCCCGGACGGCATGGCCTGCGGCGCGCCGATGTTCCGCAAGGAGACCGACCTCTGCCTGCCGGTGCCGAGCTACCCCATCGAGCTCGACGGCCGCGTGCTCTTCGACGCGAAGGGCCAAGCGAACCCGAAGCACCCAAGCCTGCGCCGCTACGGCTTCCGTGGCCACCGCGCGCCCTACCTCGGCGCCAACGACGCGATGATCGAGGCGCTGCTCGAGCGAGGCTACGCCTACGACACGAGCCTCGGCGCGGGCCCGGGTGTGCCCTTCCGCGTCGGGCCCGCAGGAGGGAAGAGCTTGCTCGGCTTCGCGCTCATGCCCTGGCCGGGCGCGCGCGCGATCCCGATGGACTACAACTACCTGAAGGTGGATGACGCCCGCGAGCGTATGCGCGCCGACTACCGCGATGGGCTCGCCCTGGCCTACGCGCGTGGGCGCTGGCCCTGGAACGTCGGTCACCACTTCGCCACCTGGAACGACGGCGCCTTCCTCGACGTGCTCGACCAGACCATCGACTTCGCGCTCTCCGGCTGCCCCGACGAGGGCGGCTCGAAGCGCTGCGCCGAAGTGGTCGTCACGAGCTTCGCCGAGCTCGCGCGCGAGCTCGGTGCGCCGCGGCCCGGGCCCGCAGGCAATACGCCGCGCGGGCCGAGCTCAGCGACACCGAGGTAGCGAGGCGGGCGGCTGACCTCGCTCGTCGCAGTCGGGTAGGAACCGCGAGGCCGCCGCGATCTCACACCACTCCGGGACACGATCGGCTGCGCGGGCCGCATCGAACAGGATCGCGTGGGTGTCAGGTGAGCTCTCTCGTCGCACGGCGAGCTTCGCGAGCTCGAAGGCCTCCTGGGTGTTCACGCCGAGCCTCAGCCACGTACGCGCTGCGATGGGGCGGTAGCGATCGGGCGCGACCTCGAGCGCGGCGTCGAAGCCCGCCTTCGCGCGCTCGAGCCACGCGGAGCCGCTCCCCGGTCGGCGCAGCTCGTTCAGCAAGGCCAGCGTCGCGGCGATCTCGGGCGCGCATCCCTCGGCCACGAAGGGCTCGAGCAAGGCGATGCCTCGCTCCGGCCCGAGCATCGGGGCGAGCGCGACCGCAGCGGGCACGTACGAGGGCAGGCGCTCGAGGGCCGCTCGGTAGAGCGCCTCGGCGCGCGCCATGTCGCCGCGCGCTTGCGAGAAGCGGCCGTGATCCAGGTACACGCGCGCGAGCGTGAGCGGGTTGCGGTCGTAGGTTCGGCGCGCCGATTCGGCGAAGGCCTCGTCGGCCTCCGCGTCGCGGCCCATGCGCGCGAGCACGAGGGCCAGGACCCTGCGCCGTTGATGGTCGACGTCGTGTTCGCTCGGCTTCGAGACCCGCGAGTGTGCCCAAGCGCACAAGCCGCGTTCGAGCAAGGCCTCGGTGCTCGCCGTACTGTGGAGCGGTCGCTCGGGCGTCTTGCGCTTCGGCGGCGGGAGGTGCCCGAGCTCGAAGATGGCGTGCTCGCCCCGTAGGAAACGCAGCTGGAACCGCGCGACGAAGGACTCGTCGGACAGGTGGCCGAAGGGGTCGGGCGACTCGAGGGCCTCGGTCGCAGCGCGCAGATCGTCGGGCCGCGCGAGGATCTCGAAGCGCTCGAGCAGCGCGAGGGCGAGCACACCGCGCTCGTCGGAACCGGGAGGAGTCGGCTTGCCGCGCTGGGCCTCGATGCGAGCGTCGAGCTCCGCGAGCTGCGCGTCGCCCGAGCGGGGCGAGCTGAGAGGCTGCGGCACGTGTGGTGGCGCGAAGGGCGGCGGTGCCGAGCCCACGGAGCCCGCCGCCGACGAGCTCGCCGCGTCGGGGTCGCTGCGCTTCGCTTGCTCGGTGCAGGCCGTCGCCAGCGCGAGCAGCAGCGCCCCGCGCGACGCTCGCCGGAGAGCCGAGGCCCGCGGCGACGCTTCAGGGCCGGTACGCATACTCACAGGCGCTGCCGTCGGGAGCGCGCTCGACCACGCGCCCGTCGAACTCCACGGCCTCCGGCAAGGGCTGACCGTGGCTGTCGACCGGCGGGTCGACCACGAGCGCGACGCGCGCGCCCTTCTGCTCGTAGCTGCCGAGGCGCTGCACGATGCCCGACCACACGCAGCGCGCGCCGGGTGGGCACGGTGAGACGAGCTCGAGCGAGGCGAAGCGGCTCTCGGCCTCGAAGCTCAGCTGACGCTCGTACTTACGCTCGCCGCACGACGGCGAGACCCAGCGACCGAGCAGTGTCGACCGAGCCTCGCTCGGCTGCGCGGAGGCGCTCGCGCTCGGCGCTGGCGCAGCGCTCGGAGGCGCGGCCACCTGGCTCGCGGCCGGCGCTGCCGAGTGCGATGCGTCGCCCGCACCGCCGCCGCAGCCGACGAGCGAGGCAATCGCGACGAACGCAGCGAACGACGAGGTCGAGTCGAGGATACGCGACGCGAGGGGCATGGGGGCTTCGTAGCACGGGCGCGCAGCAGGGAGCGCGCGCGCCGGCAGAGGCGCGCAGACCAGGGTGCCGGTTCGACCCGCGCGCCGGGACCATCTGAGCTATACGGCCGGTCTCTACGCATGACCGACGAACGCAAGCACCGACCGCGCGCAGTCCTGGTGGCCGTCCAGCTCCCCGGTGTCGACGACGTCCAGCACGAGGCCGATCTCGCCGAGCTCGGGCGGCTCGTCGACACGCTCGGGCTCGAGGTGGTCGGCAGGGTCACGCAGCGACGCAGCTCGCTGCGCGCGGGCACGGTGCTCGGGCTCGGCAAGCTGCGCGAGCTCGCTGCGTGGACGGGCGGCGAGGGTGTCGTGCAGTCGCACACGCCACGACGCAGCAAGATCCACGAGCGACGCGAGAAGGAGCGCGAGGCGGCCGAGCGCCTCGAGGACGAGGAGCTCGACGAGCTCGACGGCCTCGACGAAGACGACGGCGAGGCGAGCTTCGAAGGCGAGGGCGACGAGGACGTCGACTTCGAACTGCCCGAGCCGGGTGTGCACGCGACCGTGGTGGTCGTCGATCACGAGCTGTCGCCTCGGCAGGCGCGCAACCTCGAGCGCGCCAGCGGCGCCGAGGTGCTCGATCGCTCGCACGTGATCGTGGAGATCTTCCACCGCCACGCGAAGAGCCGAGAGGCCCGCCTGCAGGTCGAGATCGCACGGCTTTCGTACGTCGCTCCCAGACTGCGCGAGGCCGGTGCGGGCGCCGATCGGCAGCGCGGCGGCATCGGCGGCAAGGGCGCGGGCGAGAGCGCCGTCGAGCTCGATCGCCGGCGCATCCGTGATCGCATCGCGGAGCTCCGGCGTGAGCTCGAGCAGGTGCAGCACGAGCAGGCGACGCGCCGCTCCGCGCGCAAGGAGGCGCGCCGCGTCGCGCTCGTCGGCTACACCAACGCGGGCAAGTCCTCGCTCATGCGCGCGCTGACGGGCAGCGAGGTCTACGTCGCCGACAAACTCTTCGCGACGCTCGACACCACCGTGCGCGCGCTCAAGCCCGAGACCGAGCCGCGCATCCTCGTGAGCGACACCGTGGGCTTCATCAAGAAGCTGCCCCACCAGCTCGTCGCGTCGTTCCGCTCCACGCTCGACGAAGCGCAGGAGGCCTCGCTCCTGCTCTTCGTCGTCGACGCCTCCGACCCGACCTTCCGCGATCAGCTGCAGGTCACCCACGAGGTGCTCGGCGACATCGGCGCGCGCGACATCCCCTCGAGGATCGTGCTCAACAAGCGCGACCGCCTCGACGAGGCCTCGATGGCCGCTCTCCGACGCGAGTTCCCCGACGCGCTCATGATCAGCGCCCACGACCGCGGCGACGTGCGCTTCGTGCGCGACGAGCTCGTGGCCTTCTTCGACGGAGCACCGATCGAGGAGCGGCTCTTCGTGCCGTGGACGAAACACGGCGTGGTGCAGAAGATCCACGAAGCCGGGCGCGTGCTCTCGGAGACGCACGGCGAAGAGGGCACCGAGCTCGTGGTGCTCGCCTCGCCCGCCGCGTTCGCCCGGATCCGCGAGAGCCTGGGCGAGACGCCCCCCAGCCTCGAGAGCCCCAGCCTCGAGAAGGACGGCAGCGAGGCCCAGGCCCCAGCCCCCCCCGCGGCCGACGACTGAAAGCAGCCTCGCGGCACGAGAACCGGCTTCTCAGCCGCCCGGCGGCCGCTCTATCCTGCGTGATGGCGCGCCGCGCGGCTCGCCCCGGAGTAACCATGGCTTCGTCCCGTCCCCGTCTTCGCCGTGCAGCCCGCTTCGCTGCCGCCACCGTCGCGCTTGGTCTCAGCGTCGCCTTCGCGAACCTCGCGAGCGCGGTGCCCCCCACGCTGATGCAGCAGGGGCGCCTCTTCGACACGAACGGCGATCCGGTGAGTGGCACGCTCCAGGTGCAGGTCGCGATCTACGCGACGGCGGAGGCCACCGTGCCGCTGTGGACGGAGATCCACACGGTCACCTTCGACGACGGCATCTTCTCGATCGCGCTCGGCAGCGTCACGCCCTTCGGCGCGAACGTCTTCGATGGATCGCAGCGTTTCCTCGGCGTCACGGTCGGCAGCGACCCGGAGATGACCCCGCGTGCGCCGATCGGCAGCGTGCCCTACGCGCTCGTCGCGGGCGACGTCGACGGCCACATCGAGCCGATGTCGGTGAGCATCCAGGGTCACGGCGAGGTGATCGACGAGAACGGCCAGTGGGTCGGCGATCCGACCGGTCTGGTCGGGCCCCAAGGTCCGCAGGGTCCCGCAGGCCCGATGGGCGCCACGGGCGCCACGGGCGCGACCGGCGCTACGGGCCCGATGGGTCCCGCCGGCCCGACCGGTCCTGCTGGGCCCACCGGCCCCGCCGGCCCCACGGGCAACACCGGCCCAGCCGGCCCGGCGGGCCCGCAGGGTGTCGCGGGCCCCCAGGGCCTCACCGGCGCCACGGGCGCGACCGGGGCCACCGGCGCCACCGGCCCGATGGGCCCCGCAGGGCCGCAGGGCCTCACCGGCGCGACGGGTGCCACGGGGCCGCAGGGTCCTGCGGGTCCGGCTGGAGCGACGGGTGCGACGGGTGCCACGGGTGCAACAGGTGCGGCTGGGCCGGCCGGCCCGGCCGGGCCACAGGGCCCGAGCGGAGTGGTGGGGAGCGCATTTGCGTCGGGCCTCGTCACTCAGCCTCCCACCGGCTCGGTTTGGGCCTTCGTGACACCGGTCGCCCAAGTGACCGTTTCGGGTAGCCAACGAGTCCATGTCGTTGGCTCAGGGGCCTGGGGTACGAGCGCGAGCCCTGCTGCGAATTTCGATCTCGACGTCTGTGCTCGCCTCGGCGCCAGCGGGCCCTTGATCCAGTCGGGCTCGGCTGGGGTCTGGAACCTCGCTTCAGCCGCAAGCCAGCGCAGTCTGTACTCACTGTCCGCAGTGTTCTCTGGACTCGCGCCTGGCACGTACTCCGTCGGGCTGTGCGGACGGTTCACAGGCGTGACGAACAATTGGACTAACAACGAATACTCGCACATCTCGGCGCTCGTCTTCACCCAGTGATGTCGGGCGCCTCTACGGCACGACACACCCGACTTCGTCCGTGAGCACCGAGGCGACCCACGACCCCTGGCTCACCACGCCCCGAGCCATCCTGCTCGGGGCGTTCGTGATCGGTGCCTTCGCGTACGCCGGTCTGCGTGACCGCTCCGCGCCGGCGCCGGTCGTCGCAGCCTCGGCGTCAGCGTCGGTCGCGCCAGGCTCGCCGAGCGCGAGCCCATCCGCAGCAACCCCGACGGCCGAGAGCTCCCCAGCCCTCGCTGCAACGCCGACGTTCGCCCCCGCCGAGCTCGCTCCGAGCGCCGCGCCCATCGCCGAGCACAACACCGTCGAGGCCAGCGCGCAGAAGGCGCTCGCCCAACACCTGCCCGCGCTGAAGCAAGCCTGCTGGGCTGGCCGCCCGCCCGAGGCCCGCATCCGCCTGATGATGAACGTGAGCTTCGATCGGAGCGGTGCTCAGATCGCGCGCGGCCTCACCGAGCCTCGCCTCCCCGAGCACCAGCGCGCCTGGATCCTCGGCCTCGGTCAGTGCATCACCGAGAAGCTCCCGCCCCTGTCGATCGACCCACCCGGCGCGAGCGTCCAGGTCGAGATCCCGATCGACTTCCCCTGAGCCCCGCCTCGCGCGGCCCCCTCACCTCGACGCGCGGCTCTGCTCCTTGCAGATGTCGTCTTGGTCGGCCGGGCAACGGATGCGCACGTGGTAGTGGTCGTCGTGCGGCTCGGAGTCGTCGGGCTGCACGAAGAGCGCCGCGACCTTCGCGATGTCGTCCTTCGTCGCGTGTTTGCTGCCCCAAGCGAGCAACCTGGCGCGCAGCGGGCGCGAGATGAACACGTAGGCGAGGCCCGCGCGGTGGTCCTTCGCCCAGGCCTGCACGAGCTTCCAGTTGCGCTCGTCGTCGAAGACGAGGCCGCTCCCGTCGCGCGCCTTGCCGTCGCCGCCGAAGGCGACGAAACCCGGCGTCCTCGTGATGCGGCCCTTCGCGTCGCGCACGTAGAAGAGCACGTCGGCGTCGCGACCGCTCTGGTGCGAGGCGTGCCCGACGAGCGGGCCTCCCTCGGCGAACGAGAGATCGCCGACCGTGAGCGTCGAGCCGGGGTAGGAGCGCGCGATCTGCTTCGCGCTGCGCTGGAGCATGAGCACCAGCGAAGGATGGCCGTACACACGGTCGCGGCTCTTCGGCAGGATCTCGAGCCCCGGGCCCTTCTTCAGCTTCTTCGCGCGGACCTGGTAGCCAGCGTTCGGGTGCCCCACCGAGAGGCTCATCTTGCTGTAGGGCGCCTTCGCGTAACGCGCGGGCAGGCTGCGCGCGGGTTTGGCTTCGGCGCTCTCGGCGCAGAGACCGAGCGCGATCAGCGCGAGCGGCGCGAGCACCAGCAGCGCTCGAGACAGGAGGCGGGGCCTTCGCACGGCGTGCGAGACGGAGCGGAGCGCCCGCCCATTCAAGGGCTCGCCCCTTCGCGTGCCTCGCGCGCGCGCGTGACCGCCCTCGGCGTGACGTTCACCACCAGCACGTGCTCACCCGGCTGCACGACGAACTCGTACTCCTTGGCGTCGCGGCGCGCCACCTCGAGGGAGAGCGTGTGTCTGCCGGGCTCGATCGGGATCGCGCGCCCCGGCTCGGGCACGAGCACCACGCGCCCATCGAGCAGGATCTCCGTGCGCGCGGGCAGCATCGGCAGCGTGATCTGCCCCATGCGCGAGCGCGCGACGCGCCTGCCCGCGACGAAGCCGAAGAGCGCCGCGCCGAAGACCGCGAGCAGCACGCCGATCGCGAGGCGAGCCGACCAGGCCCGCGGGCGCGCTCGCAGCGCCGGCTCGGGTGGCGGCGCGACCGAGACGGCCTCGCGCTCCGCACGCACCAGGGCAGCATCGTCGCTGCGCGCCGCGGCGGGCCGCGTGGGTGCGGCGAGCTTCGCGGGCTCGAGCGCCGCAGGCGGCGCAGCCGCGCGCGTGGCGCCGCTCGCCTCCGCCTCGCGCGCGACCTCGGCGAGCGCAGGCCTCGCCGCGGGGTCCGTCGACAGCGCACGCTCCGCCTCCGGCAGATCGTCGATGCGCGCTCCTGCCGGCAGGCTCGTGCGCACCGCCGCCGCCGCGAGATCGCCGTCGTCGAACAAGCGCCGCCCGAGGATGAGCTCCGCGGCGACCACGCCCCAGGCGTAGGCGTCGTCGGCCGTCGCGGCGGCGCGCCCGAGCGCGGCCTCGGGCGAGACGTAGCCCGCCGTGCCCTGGGGCGTGGTGCGTCTCTCTCCCGCGCGCATCGCGAGCCCGAAGTCGACGAGCACCAGCTCGCCGTCCTCGTCGACGACCACGTTCGAGGGCGCGACGTCGCCGTGCACGAGCCCTCGCTCGTGCAGCGCGGCGAGGCGCTGCGCCAGATCCCTCGCGACGAGCCGCGCGACCTCCGCAGGCAGCGGCGAAACGCGCAGGAGCCGCTCGAGCGAGGCGCCACGGACGTGTTCGACGACGAGGTACGGCAGCCCCGCGACGAGGCCCGTCTCCACGAAGCCCACGACGCCGCGCGGGCGCGGCTCGGCGGCCGAGAGCTCCTTCAGGATCGCGGCCTCGCAGCGGATCGACTCCGCGACCCTGCCCGAGGCTCGCTCGCCGACCGGAGGTCGCTTGAGCACGTACCATCTGGCCGAAGCGTCGCCCGCGCGCACCGCGACGTAGACCTCGCTCATCGAGCGCTCGCCGAGGCGGCGCACGAGCAGCCAGGAGCCGTAGAGCTCCGGCAGCGCCATCAGCTCACCCCGGCGGGCGTCGCGCGCTCCCAGCCGCCGAGCTCGGCCTCGACGAGGCTCGCCGCCGCGATCGTGAGGTGGTCGCGCCCTCGCGCGCCCACGATCTGCACCGCGATCGGTAGACCACGCGCCTCGAAGCCGACCGGCACCACCGTCGACGGCAGCTCGAGCACGTTGAAGATGGCCGTGCAGGCCGCATCGAAGGGCGTGCGCAGCGCGTCCATGTGCCTGGGCGCCGGCCTCGAGTACACCGGGTAGACGAGCACGCCGCGATCCCCCAGCAGGGCCTCGAGCTCTGCGCCGAGCGCGCGCCCCTCGGCCACGAGCGTGGCGCGCGGCCCCTCGAAGCGCTTGAGCACCCGCTCGAGCCCGGCCACGGCGATCGCAGGGAAGGTGTGCGCCGAGCGGCCGAGCGCGATCTTGAAGAGCTCCGCCAGCACCGGCACCCGATCGCGCTCCTGTCCGTCGGTGAGGATCTGGTCGTAGCTGAGCTCGGCCACCTCGGAGAGCATCGCCGCCCAGATCTCGAAGGCCTTCGCGAGCCTCGGCAGCTTCGCCTCGCCCACGCGCGCGCCAGCGGCGACGAGCGCGCCGGTCGCGTCGCGCACGCCGCGGCGCACCGATGCACGCACGCCGATGCGACCGGGCGCCTCGATCGGGTAGACGACGAGCTCCTCGGGCCGCACCACGCTCGGGTCGCCGAGCTCGAAAGCGCGCGACGCGGAGTCGCCCGCGTCGGGCCCCGCCATCACACGCAGGAGCGGCATCAGGTCCTCGATTCGCCGCGCGAGCGGGCCGGCGCAGAGGTAGGCCGAGAGCTCGCCCTTCGTGGCAGGGAACTGGCCCGTGTTCGGCAGCATGCGCCCCGTGGGTTTGTGCCCGGCGACGCCGCAGAAGGCCGCCGGGATGCGCACCGAGCCGCCGATGTCCGAGCCGAGGCCGAAGGGCGAGCCTCCGGCGGCGACGATCGCGCCTTCGCCGCCGCTCGAGCCGCCCGGCGTGCGGCCGAGATCCCAGGGGTTGTTCGTACGGCCGAAGAGCGCGTTGTGCGTCTCCATCCAGAGCCCACCCTCGGGCACGTTGGTCGTGCCGAGCACGATCGCGCCCGCGCGGCGCAGGCGCGAGACGAGCACGGCGTCTTCGTTCGCCACCGCACGGCTGCGCGCCACGAGCCCGCCGGTCTGGGGGACGCCACGCACCGCGAAGAAGTCCTTGATGGTGCAAGGAACTCCGTGCAGTGGCCCCAGCTCTTCGCCCCGCGCGACACGCTGATCGGCCTCCTTGGCCTCACGACGCGCCTCCTCGAAGCGGCGGTGCACGACGGCGCGCAGCTTCGGGTCGACCCGATCGATGCGCGCCATGTGCGCGCCGACGACCTCCTCCGAAGACACACGCCGCTCGCGGATCCAGCGGGCGAGCTCGACCGCCGAGGCGTCGAGCGGATCGGTCGAGGGGCCGCGCCTCGGGCTGAGGCGGCGAAGTGCAGCGGGGCTCATCGTGAGAGGCTATCGCACGGCGAAGCCGTGGCTGGGAGCGCAGGCCGTCGCGAGCGGGCGCTGGCGCTGAGCACCCGCCCAGGTCGCTGGGGACTGGCTCTCGGCGACGCGCGGCCCTAGCTTCCCAGCTCCCCACCGCGCAGCGCCGAGTCGAGCCCGCGCCGAGCCCCATGACCAACTCGTCCAAGCTCCCCCAGGGCCGCCTCGCGCGCATCTCTCAACTCGCCGCCGTCGGTGCGCGCACGGGTGTGTCGCTGCTCGGCTCCGGCGACGGCAGCGCGGCCGCCGCCCACGCCGCCAAGGTGCTGGGCCAGCTCCGAGGCATCGCAGCGAAGGTCGGCCAGATGGCGAGCTACGTCGACGGCGTGGTGCCGGAGGAGCGCCGCGAGGCCTACGAAGCGGCCCTCGGCGCGCTCCGCTCGCGCGCGCCCACCTCGGCCTTCGGTGAGATCCGCGCCCTCGTCGAGAGCGAGCTCGGCGCGCCGCTCCGGGAGCTCTACGTGGACTTCGACGAGGTGCCCTTCGCGAGCGCGTCGATCGGGCAGGTCCACCGCGCGACACTCGCCGACGGCACCGAGGTCGCCGTGAAGGTGCAGCACCCTGGCATCGCCGAGGCGGTCGAGAGCGATCTGGCCACCGCGAGCGTGCTCGAGCCCATCGCGGCGCTCGCAGCGGGGCGCAAGGTCGACACCCAGCAGGTGCTCGAGGAGCTGCGCGCGCGCTTCCGTGAAGAGCTCGACTACCGCCTCGAGGCCGAGCGACAGGCGCTCTTCGCCGCGATGCACGCCGGCGATCCGACGATCCGCATCCCCGCCGTGATCGCCGAGCGCTCCGGCAACCGCGTGCTCACGACCGAGCTCGTGAGCGGTGTGAGCCTCGAGGAGGCCGCGCACGGCTCACCCGCCGAGCGCCGCGCCTACGCCGAGACGCTCTGGCGCTTCGTCTTCAAGGGCAACCTGGTCGGCGGGCACTTCAACGCCGATCCACACCCCGGCAACTTCCTCTTCCGCCCGGGCGGCGTCGTGAGCTGCCTCGACTTCGGCTGCGTCGAGCCGCTGCCCGAGGACCGCGTGAGGAGCGCGCGCCTCTTGCACGCTGCGGCGGTGCGGCGCGACGAAGCGGCCTTCCGCACCCACGCTGCGAGCATCCTCGGCACGCGACCGGGCGTCTGGGAAGACCAAGCCATCGCCTACTCGAGGCGCTGCTTCGAGCCTCTCTTCGCCTCGCCCTACCGCATCACGCGCGCCTACGCGGCCGAGCTCGTGAGCTCGCTGCGCGAGATGACCCAGGGCATCCGCAAGCTGCCGAAGGGCGAGCACGTCACGATGCCCAAGGGCATGCTCTTCATGAACCGCCTGCAGTTCGGCTTCTACTCGGTGCTCGCGCGCCTCGACGTCGAGGTCGACTACGCGGCCGTCGAGCGCGCCTTCTACGAAGAGGCAGGGCTGTCGATCGAAGCCTCGACCGACAGCCCTCGCTGATCACGAGCTCGCGCGGGCTCAGCAGCCCAGCGCGATCTCAGCAACCCAGCCCCAGCTCAGCAACCAGAGCCGTCGAAGGTGATCGTGTCCTGGCCGGAGTAGCTCTGCGCGCTTGCGTAGGACACGCTCGCGTCGACGTCGATCGAGCCGCTGGTCGGGCAGCCCGAGCTGTTGAACTGCACGTCGTTCATCTGGATGCTCGAGTCCCAGCTCACGTTCGCGCCCTGCGCGGTGACGGAGCCGTCGCTCTCGACGCTGCCGTCGATGCTGGTCTCCGTGACGGTGACGTTCATCACCACGCCGAAGTCGTAGGTGGAGCCCGACACGTCGCTGCCTGCGTAGCGGAGGTCGGCGACCACGTTGCCGTTGGCCCAGGAGATCGTGCCGTTGATCGTGAAGTTGTTCGGGTTCGCGTCGTCGCCGCAGTCCTCGAAGGTGCAGCTGGTCGCGTCGCACTCGCAGACGCCCGTCTGCAGCGCCTGCTTCGCCTGACCGTTCTCCGACTGCGGCTGCGAGCCGGCCGGGCCCACGAGCCCCAGCGCCGAGGTGCCCAGGCTCGAGAGCTGGTACGCCGCCGAGACGCCGTCGCCGCCGATCGCCGTGCGTGAGGCGGTGACGCTGGTCGTCACGTTCGACTGCGCGACCTGCGGGCTCACGTCGCCGTTCGGGGTATTCGTGCCACCGCCGCCGGTGCCACCCGTGTCGTCGCCGCAGCCCACGAGCGCAGCAGCCGTCATCACCATCGCGAGCGCCATCAGCTTCTTCATGCGCAGTACTCCCTGGAAAGGTCGAAGTCGGGTCGGGGGTGCAGCACCCCCAGTATGAGGACCACCCTATCCCGCCTTCGACGTCCGTGGCCAGCCTTTGGGCGCGGGCGAGCGCGCCCGCGCGCTTGACGTGCACCTACATGCACTCCACCCTCCGCCGTCCGGCACCGCGCTCCGGTCTCGCGAGCGCGCTTCGCCCACAGAACCACACGTGCTCCCCAAGACCCGTCGCGCGAAGCCCAGCAAAGCCCCCAGCCCCGAGCCCCTCGCCTTCGTGCCCAGCGCACGCGGGCCCAGGCCGAACTTCCAGTCGGTCGTGAAGGTGCTCACGGTCTCCGACGCACCCGACTACGAGCAGCCCTGGCAGAACCACGGCCCCTCGCACTCCACCGGCTCGGGCGCGATCATCCGCACCGAGCGTGGCCTGCGCGTGCTCACGAACGGCCACGTGGTGCAGAACCAGGTCTTCGTCGAGGTGCGCCGCTTCGGGCAATCGAAGCGCTACGTCGCCGAGGTCGAGGGTGTGAGCCACGAGTGCGACCTCGCGCTCCTGCGAGTGCGCCGCGAAGACTTCTTCGAGGGCGCCGAGCCCATCGCGCTCGGCGAGCTGCCCGAGCTCGGCGACGGCGTCACCGTCTGCGGCTACCCCATCGGCGGCGATCGCCTCTCGCTCACGCAGGGCGTGGTCTCGCGCATCGAAGTCTCGGCCTACGCGCACAGCCAGCGCCCGCTGCTCGCGATCCAGATCGACGCCGCCGTCAACTCCGGCAACAGCGGCGGCCCGGTCTTCGACGGCGACAAGCTCATCGGCGTCGCCTTCCAGTCGCTCGAGGAGTCGCAGAACATCGCCTACGCGATCGCGATCCCGATCGTGAAGCACTTCCTGCGCGACCTGAGCGACGAGCGCCGCGCCGATTTTCCGAGCCTGGGCGTCGTGTGGCAGCGGCTCGAGTCGGAGTCGCACCGGCGCTCGCTCGGCATCCGCCCCGACGAGGGCGGCATCCTCGTGGTGCGCGTCGCCTTCGAGGGCACCGGCTGGGGCCAGCTCGAGGAGGGCGACGTGATCCTCTCGCTCGACGGCGAGCCCATCGGCCCGGACGGCACGGTGCAGCTGCGCACCGGCGAGCTCGTCGACCACAGCTACCGCGTCTCGCTCAAACACGTGGGCGAGTCGGCGAAGCTCGGCGTGCTGCGCAAGCGTGAGCGCCTCGAGCTCAGTTTGCCGGTGCGACCGCCGAGCCTGCTCGTGCCCGAAGACCAGTACGACGTGCGCCCCACCTACTTCGTCTTCGGTGGGCTCGTCTTCGCGCCGCTCTCGCGCGACTACCTCAAGAGCTGGGGCCACGACTGGTGGAAGAGCGCGCCCAACGAGCTCGTCACCGTCTACGAGACGCAGGTGCGCACGCCGGAGCGCGTCGAGGTCGTCATCCTCCAGAAGGTGCTCGCCGACGCCGTGAACCAGGGCTACCACGAGTACGAGAACCACGTCGTCACGCGCATCGACGGCGTTCCCGTGCGCTCCATGCGCCACCTCGTCGAGCTCGTCGAGCAGAGCGAGGCGCCCTTCGTGACCGTGCACCTCGCCGACGGTCAGCGCGTCGTGCTCGACCGCAAGCGCGCCTCGACGAAGACGCCGAAGATCCTCGAGCGCTTCGGTGTGCCGCACGACCGCTCCGAAGACCTGCGACGCCCAGCGCGCAAGCTCACCAGCTCGCGTCCGCGCAAGGCGAGCCGGCGCTGAGCTTGCGCGCGCCGCGTCGCCCCCGCGCGGCGATGCGGCGCCCTGCTCAGCCCGGCAGCAGCGCCTCGCGCACGATCGACTGCAGGTGCTCGAGGCCCACGCTGCCGCTCGTGAGCACCGCGTCGTGGAAGGCGCGCAGGTCGAACTCGTCGCCGAGCGCCGCGCGTAGCTCGGAGCGCAGATCGAGGATCACGCGCTCGCCGATCTTGTAGCTCGTCGCCTGGCCGGGCCAGCCGAGGTAGCGCGTCGCTTCGCTCTCGGCGAAGGCGCGCGTGAGGAAGGCGCGGTCCTCGAGCATCGCCACGCATAGCTCCCAGCTCCAGGCCTGCCCGGGTGCGTAGCGCTCGCTCTCGGGCACCGAGAGGCCGAGGTGCATGCCGATGTCGGCCACGACACGCACGGCGCGGAACTGCTTCGCGAGCAGCATGCCGAGCACGTACTCGGGTTTGTCGAGGTAGCCGAGCTCGTCCATGAGCTCCTCGGCGTAGAGCGCCCAGCCCTCGGCGTAGCCGCTGTTCACGACGAACAAACGGTGCAGCTTGCTCAGGCGATCGGCGAGGTAGACCTGCAGCCCGCACTGCAGGTGATGCCCGGGGAAACCCTCGTGGTAGGCCGTCGTGATCTCGCTGAAGATCGTGAAGGCGTGCCCCTCGCCCGGCGCGTAGAAGACCGTGCCCGGGCGCGTGAAGCCGTCGCTCGGGGGGATGTAGTAGGCGCCGAGCGCGCCGCCGGCGGGCGCGAGCTTGATCTCGATCGTGCGGATCGGCTCGGGCACGTCGAAGTGCGAGCCGAGCAGCTCACGCAGGGCGCGCTCCTCGCGCTCACGCACGAGCTGGAGGAAGGCCTGGTGGTCTTCCACGCGCTGCGTGGGGTCGTTCTGCAGCGCCTCGACGACCTCCTTCACGGTCTTGCCCGGCGCGATGCCCTCGCAGATGACACGCATCTGCTCCTCGATGCGCGCGACCTCGGCCCAGCCCCAGGCGTAGGTCTCGAGCGGATCGATCGTCATGCCGAGGAAGCGCTTCGAGGCACGCGCATAGCGCTCGGCGCCGAAGGCGTCGGCGAGGGCGGCCTGCTCCTCGTAGCGCTCGAGAAAATCGGCGAAACCGGCGCAAGCCGCGCGCACGCCGTCGAAGGCCTCGGCGGCGCGTGCGCGCTGCGCGGGCGTCGTGAGCGGCGAGGCCTGCACCGCGCGCACGACCTCGAGGAAGCTCGAGTCGCTCGCGGCGGCGGCGCGCGCTTGCTGCGTCACGGCGCGCACCTGGCGCTTGGCGGCCACGAGGCCCTTCTTCGCGCCCGCCTCGAGCGCCTTCTGGTAGCCCGCGAGCGGCACCTGGAAGGTCTCCAGCCTGCGCACGAGCGCCTCCCAGCCCTCGACGGTGGAGGTGTCCATCACGTCGAAGACCATGCGCAGGTGCTGGAAGGGTGACTCGATGTTGTTCAGATCGCGCAGGTCGTCGCCGTGCTCGTGGTAGGCGAGCTTGTCGTCGAGGAAGTCGGCCGTCACGCGGCGCGCGAGGCGGGCCCAGCGATCGCTCGCGGGAGGCAGCGCGTCGAGGCGTTCGCGCTGCTCCGCGTAGAAGGCGCGCAGGCGCTCGCCGCCCTCGGGGGAGTAGTCGTCCCAGCCATCGAAGACGCCGGGCACACCGGCCATGCTCGCCATCACCGGGCTCAGCTTCGAGTAGGCGTCGACCAGATCGCTCGACAGCTGGAACACCGGGTCGTCCATGCGTGCAGCCATGTCGCGGGACCCTAGGAGATCATGCTCGATGCAACAAGCAGCGAGGCTCGGCGCAGCGCGTCACGCGCTCGTCACGGAGTCGGACCGTCGACGCGAGGATCGTGCTTCTGCTCGACCGGCGCGGTGTCCTCGAGCTCGCGAGGGTGGTGCCCGGGCGCGAGCGCCGCGACGTCTTCGCCGCGCGCCTCGAGCTCCGCGACCGCCTCGCGCAAGACGCGGCGCTTCTCGCGGCGCTCCACGGTCGGCCAGAGCGACTCGATCGACGCGTTGATCTCGGCGCCGAGCAAGATCGACAGGGCCACGAAGTAGAGCCAGAGCAAGAGCGCCATCGGCGCGGCGATCGCGCCGTAGACGGGGCTCGCCTCGAGCACCCAGGCTCCGTACACACGTAGGCCCCAGCTGCCCGCGAGGAAGAAGAGCAGCGCGAAGACCGCGCCGGGCAGGTCGCGGAAGAAGGGCGTCCGCCAGGGCATCGCGAAGTGGTAGATGCCCGTGAGCACCGTGAGCACGCCGACGGTGACGACCGGCCAGTAGGCGATGCTCCACACGAGCGCGAAGGTCGACTCCTGGCCGATGCGCTTGGCGAGCGAGTAGCCGAACTGCGGGCCCACCACGAGCACCGGCAGCAGCACACCCGCGAGCAAGACACCCACCGCGGTGTAGACGAGCGCGCGCCCACGCCTGCGCCACATCGCGATGCGCCGATCGATGTCGTAGGCGATGTGCAGCGAGGAGAGCAGCGCGTCGGCCGACTGCGAGGCCGACCAGAGCGCGACCAGGATGCCGATCGAGAGCAGGTCGACGCGCCCGGACTCGGTGAGCGCGTCGAAGGTGGGCGCGAGCACCTTCTCGATCGTGAGATCGGTGAGGAAGCGCTCGGCGCCGCTCAGGACCTCGCTGCGCACGTCGGCGGTGACGTCCGGCCCGAGCGCGCCGCCCACGAAACCCACGGCGGCGAAGGCCGCGAGCAGCATCGGAGGGAACGAGAAGAGCGCGAAGAACGCGACCTCCGCGGCGAGCCCGACGACCCTGTGGCGATCGGCCCCGTGCCACGCACGCAGCGCGAGCTCACGCCAGGTGGCGAGCTCACGCAGGTGGTGACGCACGTGGGGGTGCGAACCCGGGACCGTCATGGGCCGCATCCTACGCCCGGGTGGAGGCGCGGGCGAAGCGCGGGCGGTCGGCCCAGGATCAGCCCCCGCTCGCGCGCAGGATCCGGTTCAGCACCGCGCGCGCCGTCGACGAGAGGCCCTCGGGATCCAGCGCGGCCTCGATCGCGCGGGCGCGGCGCGCCTCTTCGTAGGCTGCGACGCGGCCTGCCTCGTCGAGGTCGTGGAAGGCTGCGCTCGGCAACAGCTGGCCACGTGGATCACGCGGCCGGTAGGCGCTCACGACCTGCTCGACGAGCTCGGCCTGGTGCTCGGGCGTCGTCATGGTGCCTCCGTACCGAGCGCGACGCCCTGCTCTTCGAGGCAGCGCTCGAGCAGCTTGCGGGCGCGCGTCACGTTCTGCAGGAAGGTGTTGAGGCGCATGCCGAGCTGCTCGGCGACCGCCGTGTCGGGCTCGCCACCGCGCGCCTCGATGCGCGCGTGCATCGCGAGCGCGTTCTTCGGTGGCAGCTGCTCGTAGCAGTACACGATGCGCGCCCTGAGCATCGGATCCGGCGCGGCGAGCACGGTCGACTCGGCTGCCATCGTGCGTGTCGAGGCCTCGTCGAGCGCGGCGTCTTCGCTCGGCAGCTCGCGCCGCCTGCGCAGCTCGTCGATCGCGAGGTTGTGCGCGATGCGCGTCGCGAAGCGCGCGAGCCCGTTCGGCCTACCGTCGGGCACGAAACGAGGCGCCGCCTGCCACAATCGCAGGAGCGCCTCTTGCACCACGGCTTCGACGTCGACCTTCGACGCGTAGCTACGCAGGCTCGCGCGCACCGAGGGCTCGATCACCGCGAGGGCGCGGGCGAAGGCGCCCGAGTCCCCCGCGGCGATCGCCGCCGCGTGCTGGTCGACGTCGACCGCGTCGCTCACGTCGCGACGACCTCGCAGCCTGCCTCGGGCAGGCTCAGCAACAGCCCGGTGATTCGTCGCCCGCCGAGCTCTGCGTGCTCGACCACCAGCCTCAGCTCGGCCCCTTCCGCGTAGCTCGCTTCGTAGGCGCTCTCGTCCACCACGAGGCGCCCCTCGATCGTCGAGCCGTCGTCGAGCGTGATCTGCACCGTCGCGCCTGCGTAGCCGAGCTCGAGCCCGAGCGCATCGACCCGCAGCCTGAGCGCGACCCTGCGCTCACCGAGCCTCGCGAGCTGTGCCACCAGTCTTCTCCGCGCGATGCTCGCCTCGGCGCTCGCAGCGCGCTCCTCCTCGCGCTCGAAGAGCGCCGCGATCTTCTCCTTGGCGCGCTCGAAGAGGCCGCCCTTGGCCTTCGCCTGCGCCGGTGCCGCGGGCTTCTGCTCCTCGCGCCTGCCCTCCGACGACGCGAGATCGTGGCGGACTTCCTCGTCCGAAAGCGCGTCGGCCATACGCGGGGCCATGGGAGCCGGCGCGGCGCTCGCCGGCGAGGGGGGCGAGGCCATCGGAGGCGGAGGCGCCATCGCGGGCGGCGGTGGCGCCATGCGGCCCATCGACGCGGGCGCCATCGCGCGCTTGCGCATCGGAGCGCCTGGCGCAGGCGGCGGCGGAGGCCCGCCCGTCGGAGCGCCGAAGCCGGGCGCGCCGCCGAGCCTCGCCATGTGCGCCATCGCGGCCTCCATGGCGCCGGGCGGCATCACGCCTGCGCGTGTCATCGCGTAGCCATCCTCGGCCGCACCCTCGGCCATCGGCATGAACGCTTGCCGCAAACCGAGGCCCTCGGCGCTCATGCCGAAGGGCAGCTCGTGCGGCTGCTCCACCGATTGCGACGCACGCCTGGGGTCGACCGTGACCTCGTCGCTCACCGCGACCCACGAGGTCTGCTTGGTGGCGATCTGGTAATCGAGGCCGATGCGCTCGATCTCGGCGTCGATGCGCGCCTGGCTCTCGCCTCCCCAGAGCTGCATCTCGAGGTCTTCGACCCGCTCGCGTGCATAGCGCTTCGTCACGGCGGCCGAGCCCTCGCCTTCGGCGATCGGCGCAATGGTGATGCGCTCGGCATAAGCGCCCTCGGCCGATCGACCGCGCACGAGGATCTCTCCGCCGCGTGGATCGAGCTCGATCGCCACCTCGACGGGCGCACCCGCGTAGAGATCGCGCATGCGCTCGGGCGCCACACGACGCACCGCCGAGCCCTCGATGGTCACATCGACCACCACCGGCGCGTCGGTGTGCGCGAGCAGGCGCAGAGCGGCGCGCTCGGCGTCTTCGCCGAGGCCGACCACGACCTCCACACCTCGACCTGCGCGCGCCACCGGCATGAGCAGCGAGCGGTTCGCCGACTCCCCCACGCCGACGGCGTGCATGCGGCTCGAAGTCGGCAGCTCACGCAGCAAGAGCCCCGTGACCTCGCGCTCGAAACCCACGAGGCCGTCGGTGATGAGCACGACCTGCTTCTGCGCATCGGCGCGCAGGGTGCGGATGGCCTCGCGCACGCCGCTCGACATCTCGGTGCCGCCGCCCGCGCTGAGGCCGCGGATCCACGCGATCGCGGCCTTCTTGTGCGCAGCCGTCGCGCGCTCGGCCCGCTTGCCGAAGCGCGTCGTGCGCGAGGAGAACTCGAGCAGATCGATCGTATCGCCCTCGCCGAGCGCGTCGACCATGGCGCTCGCGAGGCGCTGGAGCTGACGCAAGGGCTCGCCCTCCATCGAGCCCGAGGTGTCGAGCAAGAGCACCAGATCACGGGCCACCTTGGCGGGCTTCGCGCTCGGCGCGGGTGGCACGATCACGAGCCTGCCCTGCGCGGCGGCCGCGGCGGCGCCGCTCTTCGGGCGCGCGAGGTCGATCGAGAGCGAGGGCACACTCTTGGCCACCGGCCAGCGCACGACCACGTCGCGATCGAGCGGCACGGCGTTGCCCGAGCCGAGCTCGACCGCGAACCCTGCGCCGCTCGCGACGCAGGAGAGCGGGTGGCTGGGCGACTCCGGCGAACGCCCGGAGACGAGCGCGTCGCGCACCTCGAGCGAGAGCGAGGCGCGCGCGCCCGTGCCACCCACGGCGGTGGCGAAGGTGGGGTCGCCGTCGACGCGTGTGGCGCCCGGGCGCACGTGGCCGTCGTCGCCTTGGTCTTCGCCGAGGTAGCGAGGCGCTGCGGCGAGCGGGAAGCGCCACTCCCAGGCGCCTTCGGCGAGCCAAGCGAGCGGCTGATCGAGCTCGACCTCCACGGTCACCGCCTCGCCCGGCGGTACGTTGCCGAGCTCCTGCGTGAAGAGACTCGTGCGCTCCTGCTCGAGCAGAGCCGCGGTGCGGCCTTGGGCGGTCGCCTGCTCGAAGCGCTCGCGCGCCTTGTGCTTGGTGTCGACCACACCGACGCTGCGTTGGTCGCCGATGGTGAAGGCGAAGCCGCTCACGGCGGCGTCGGCCGGCAGAGGCAGCTTGTAGGTGACGCGCAGCGGCACCGAGGCGCGGTTCACGAAGCGCTGCTCGAAGACCACCCTTGCGAGGCCCGCTCGGGCTGAGGCGCGCAGGCTCGCGCCTTCGAGCGGCAGAGCCGGGCTGGTGCTGCCCTGGGGCGAGAGGTGGTCGGGGTGGGTCGAGGTCGTGGGCATCGCTTGCATGGCTTCCTCCGGGCGGGGCGACCCGAGGAGCCGGGTCGCGAGCTTCGAGCCGCCGTTCTGAGCGGTCAACGAAGCGGGCCCGGGTCTTGTGACATCGGGGCAGGCGATTTCTGGAGCGGCTCCGAACAGGGCGCAGGGAGGCCCTGCCCGGGTCACCCGCCCCGGAGCAGAGACTTCGCGCTCGAACGAACCACCGTGTCGATGTGCCGCACCAGGGGCGTGTCCGACAGCATCACCTCGACATCGCCCCACGCGGCGACGGCACGCTCGATGGTGTCGGCCGCAACATCGCGCAGCGATGGCCCCGGACAGCCCAACTTCGCCTGGAGAGCAGCGAAGGTGCCCAGCGTCACGTTCTCGAATCGCTTCGAGCCCCCGAGGCGCAGTCCGAGGTCCTTGTCGACGTCGGCGTACACACCGACGCATACGAGATCGTAGACAGGGGAGAGCGTAGGCACGCGCGGGTTGCGGTAAAGGAGCGACCAGTTCTTCAGGTGTGCATCCGAGTTCCGGATGAGCACGTTGAAGGCGATTCGTCTCGCGAGCTCCTGGAGCGAGGCCACGTCTCGTCGGCGGTAGACCAAGCTCGCGACGGTCTCGAAGCTGCCGGAGTACTTCGCGTCGGGGTAGAACCCGCGGACCTGTGCGAGATCCTCGGCGTGGACTCTCAGGCCGCCGGGGCCGCGGTCGAAACGCCGGACGGCGAAAGCGAAGGTCTCACCGTTGGGCCAGAGCGAGTCCGGCAGAACGGGTAGCGCATCGCGATGGACCAGACGCGCCTCGGGGACATCGAGACCCGCGCGCCGGGCAAGATCCATCATCGCGTGCTCGTTCCTGGGAACGAGGCCGAACTTCGCGTCGGGCAGCTTCACGATCCAGTCTCCACCCTGTCCGCTTGCGGGCAGCGTGAACCGCTCGGCGGACTGGAGCAGCGAAAACTTCATCTGGACGCCGGCCAAGGAGAAGCGCCACTGCACACTGTCGCTGCCTGGCGGCGCATGCTCCACGATCCGGGCCGGCGACGCAGCCATCTGGTCATCGGTCTGCGCGACCACGACGGCACCAGGCAGGTCGTGGCCGACCTCGGCCAGGAGCTCGAGCTCACGCGACACGGCCACACCGCGCTGCTCGGCGATCCAGTCGCGCAGCGACCCCTCCGGCAGCAGGTTGGAGAACCAAGGAGGCAGTCGCTTCGTGCTCCGCCGCTCCGCGCGCAGATCTTCTTCGAAGCGCAGCCCGAGCACCGCCCGATCCGGGTCTTCGATGTACTCGGGATCGAGCACGAAGCGGGTCGTCTCGTCTCTCGCGTGCAGGATGCCGACCCTGCGCCCCTGGAGCGACACCGAGTAGCGACGCTCAGGAGAGGGCATGCGCGCTCGGGTCGGGCGGGTCGTCATCGAGGTCCAGCTCGTCGAGCGGTGGCGTGTCTTCGAAGTCGCTCTCGGTCTGGCGCTCGAGAAACCGCCTCGTGACCTGCTCGAGCATCCCCTTCCGCTGGTCGAGGAAGGCTTCCACCCCCATGTTCGCCTCCGGGTCGACGAGCTCCGGTTCGAGCGCGTGTGATCGCAAGACCTCCGCCCACGCATCCTCCGAGATCGTGGCGGGGCGCATCGAGAACAGCCCCTCGGGCGCACCGCTCGCGTCGTCGTCGAGCAGGATCACACGGCTCGCGGTCGCACCGCGCGCCCCCGCAGCGCGCGCGAAGAAGATCTCCACCGCTTCGGTGGCGGTCGCGCGGTCACCCAGTACAGCCGCCAGCTTGGTTCGATCGTAGGGATCTCCCGATTGAGGTGAGCGCGGTCCCAGCGCCCAGAGAGCACAGAGGACGAAGCGCGCTTCGGCCATGGTGCTCTTGAAGCGCTCGGGGAAGGCGAAGCTCGGCTTCGAACACCCGAGCGCCTCGAGCAGCGACCGTATGGATCCGGCCTCATCGCCCGGGATCACCGCGGATCCCAAGCTCCGCATCGCGCTCGTATAAGCACCACGGGCGATCGAGGGGCCCAGCATGGCGGAGCGCCAGAACCACCTGCGCAGAAGCTCGCGGTTGCGCACTCCTGGGGAGGGGTGGTGCGCGAAGAAGCGCGTGAGCACGACGAGCAGGTAGCGGTAGGCGAGGAAGCCGAAGTGCGGGACCTGAGCGTCGTCCTGCAGGAACGAAATTGCGCGTGCTAGCGCGTCTTCGGCGCGCGCGAAGGCCTGCTCCTTGGTCTCGTCCGCGAAGTCCCTCGCGCCGCGCGAGCTGCCGTCGAACTCGGTCCGGATCTCGCGCGTCACGTCGGCGCCTCGCCTCGCGAGGAAGGCGCGCAAGATCGTGTCGTCGTCGATGCGACCGAAGCCGCTCTGGGCGTCGAGGCGCTCAGCAAGCGACTCGAAGCTGGGCGGCTGCCCGGTCGACTCCTGACCTGTGTGCAGCGCGGTGAACACCTCGGCGCGCGAGAGCCGGTGGCCGAAGTTGTTCATGCGGTCGAAGATGTCGCGCAGGACCGCTTCGTCTTGCTCCTGCACGATCGACGCCGGCAAAGCGTAGTCGTTCAATGCGCGCGCGACGCGCGTCGCTTCGTCGAGGTGCTCGGACGCCTCGGGGTGGGCTGCGAACCACTTGAGGAGGCGCTGAAGATCGAACAGGACAGGCAGGGGCAGGCGCAGCGGAGCGTCGTAGCTGGGCTTCACCAGCTTCTTCGCCTCGTCCTTGGCCTCGAGATCGTAAGCCAAAGCGAACCGAGCTTCCGACGAGCCAGCTTCGGTGAGCGCGTTCGCGAGGCTGGTGAGGCGCTGCTGGCCATCGACGACCCAGAGCGCCTCCGGGTTGGCCGGCGCGCGGAGCTTCAGCGCGCCGAGCTTCACATCCGCCGCGGGTGCGGGGCGGCGCCAGAGCAACAGGCTCCCGATGGGGTAGCCACGCAGGATGCTGTCGAACAGACGGCGCACGTCCTCCCACTGCCAGCGAAGGCCGCGCTGAAAGGGAGGGATGCGGACGCGCCCGCTCTCCACGAGGTGGACCAGGTCCCTCACGCGGTACGTCGTCGCGTTCGGCTGGGTGAAGGCTGGGTCCGTCATGCCTGCCGATCCTAACTGAAGCTCACACGAAGGGCCCGCGCAGGCGCTCCGCGCTCGGGCGGCGTCGCGCCCCCAAGGAGATCACTCGGCAGGCCTGCGCGGTCCGGTCGCGACACTGCGCGGAGGGGTCGCGACACTTCGCGGAGGGGTCTCGAGATCTTGGCGGAGGGGTCTCGAGATCTTGGCGGAGGGGTCCAGAGACTTCGCGGAGGGGTCCAGAGACTTCGCGGAGGCCTCTCGAGCTCGCGCGAAGGGGTCGAGAGCTCGCGTCGCGCGAAGCGCGCGAAGGCTCGACCCCTCGGCCTGAGTTCCGGAGCGCCGACGGCGCATGCTCGCGGCACCGAGCATCGCCATGCGATGCTGCTTCGAGACATGCGCACCTCGAAGCTCCGCACCCTGCTCGCGTCCGTCGCTCTCCTGAGCGGCGCGCTCGTGGCGCTCGCCTCGTGTGGCGACGAGCTCGAGGTGCCCGGATGCACGAGAGGTCCGTGGCACGAGCCCGAGTGCGGCCGCGCGCTCGACGAGCTGTGCAGGTCGCAGCGCAACGAGGCCTCGTGTGTGGCCCAAGGCCCCTTCGACTTCGACGATACCTTGCTCTACGGCTGCAGCTGGGCGAGCAGGGTCGTGTTGGGCGAGCTCGCGTCGTGCACGGTCGAAGAGGCCGAGCACGTGTGCGTGGCGGTGACCCTCGACTCGGAGCGCGACTGCGGAGACCCCTGCGTCGAAGGCGCTGCGGGCTTCCGGGGCGTGCTGGCGAGCACCACGCGCGACGAGCTCTTGAAGCTGCGCTGCGTCGGAGGTCAGGGCGTCGGAGGGCCGGTCGACGAATCCATCGCGCTCGACGACCCGAGCTACTCGTACTTGATCTGCTCTCCCGACGTGCTGCCCGAAGCCCCTCGAGAGCTCTGCGCCTGTGTGCCCCAAGCCTGCGCGGCGATGGCAGCGCTCGACGGAGGCTGAGCAGGACGGCGCCCTCGGGTGGACGCCCCCACCCGAGCAGGGTTAGAACCCTCCGCGATGAGCGACGAGGCGCCCGCCCCCGACGACCAGGCCGAGGTGCGCCCCGAGCCGAAGCCCGCTGCGGCGAAGCCCGACGCGCCGAAGCCCGCGAAGCCCGCGAAGCCGAAGCGCAGCCTCGCGAAGAAGATCGGCCTCGGTGTGCTGGTCGCCACGCCGGTCGTCGGCCTCGGCCTGTGGATCGCGATCCACAAGGTGGAGTGGCTCGGGCCCGCGCTCGCGGATCTGGGGCGCTCGATCATCGGCAACGACGCAATCGCCAAGCTCGAGGACTGGGCCTACGGCATCGAGGACCAGGTGAACCAGGCCACGCGCGGCGACGAAAAACCCGTCGCGCGCTGGGAGGTGCCACAGGTGCCCTCGGCGGTCGCGAGCGCCGACGCACCCAAGGCGCTCGCCTACCCGAGCTTCAGCGTGAAGAACGTGGAGCCGATGCACACGAGCTTCGCGGCGCCCGGCGACGGCGTGTGGGTGGCCGTGCCCGACGCGCGCCAGCCGGGCGAGCCCGCGCCGATGTTCAAGACGCTCCTGCACCCCGACGCCAAACGCGGCTGGGCGAACGTCGCCGTCGTCGCGGTCGACCTGCGCCAGGTGCGCCTCTCGCTCGTCGCCGGCAAACACGAGCCGATGAGCAAGAAGCCCGAAGCGAAGGCCTTCACGCGCACGGGCGTCGTGGCGCCGGAGGACTTGCCGCGCGCGCTCGCGGCCTTCAACGGCGGCTTCAAGACCACGCACGGCAACTACGGTATGAAGTCCAACGACATCGTGTGGGTCGACCCACGCGTGCGCGCCTGCACGATCGCGATGTACGCCCAGGACCGCATCGCGATCCGCTCCTGGGAAGACCTCGAGCCCACGAAGGCCGACATGGTCTGGTTCCGCCAGACGCCGATGTGCATGTTCGAGAACGGCACGATGCACCAGGGCCTCACGGTGGAGCAGAACACCCACTGGGGCGCGACGCTCGACAAGGACACGGTCATCCGCCGCAGCGCCATCGGCCTCGATCAGGAGGGCAAGGTGCTCTACGTCGGCATCAGCGAAGCGACGACCGCGACGGCGATCGCCAAGGCGATGAACCACGCGGGCGCGGCACACGTCGCGCAGCTCGACGTGAACTGGTCGTACCCGAAGTTCGTGACCATCGAGCCGCGCGAGGGCGACGCGAGCAACCCGATGGTGAAGGCGATCATCGACGGCTTCGAGTACGGCGAAGACGACTACGTGAAGAAGCCGATGAGCCGCGACTTCTTCTACCTCACACGCAAACTGCCGAGCGAGGTCGCGAAAACGGGCGAGGCGCCGAAGCCCGAGCCGAGCGCGCAGCCCTCGGCCGAGCCCGCGGCTTCGGCAGCGCCCAGCGCGCAGCCCTGAGGCGCAGGCGCGCCGCTCAGCCGCCGGCGCGCGCGCAGAGGAAGCGCTGCAGCTCGAGCCCGAGCTTGCCCCAACCGTCGGGCCCGGCTTTGCCGGCAGCCACGTCCGAAGCGCCGGCTTCGGTGGGGCAGATCGACTCGTGGTCGCCGGTCGCGTCGAGGTAGAGCTTCGGCCCGCCGTTGGTGAGCTCGACGACCTTGGTCGTGCCGATGAAGCTCGAGCCGCGTCGGAAGGTGCTGCGCAGCACGATCCACTTGCGCCCCTCCGCGCCGGCGCCGACCAGCTCGACCTCGCAGCCCTCGGGCGTGCCCTCGAAACGATCCGTCGAGAGCTTCAGCGAGGTCGCGCCGAGCTTCGCCGCGCAGGCGCCTACGGCCTGCGCCGCGATCTCGTGGGGCAGGCAGGCGTCGTCGTCGCGCACGCCGAGCGCGAGGAAGAGGTCGTCGACCGTCGGTGTGTAGCCACCGAAGTGCGCCCCGCCTGCTTCACAGCTCGCGATCTCCGAGGGCATCGTCGGCGCCGCGCCTGCGCCGGCCTTCGCCTGCGGACCGGCTGCGCTGGCGCTCGGCTGGGCGCTCGGCTGGGCGCTCGGCGTGGTGAGGGCGCTCGGCGCGGGCTTCGCCGAGGCGGCCCCGGGCGCGCCGGAGCTCGGCTCGGAGCAGGCCGACGAGAGCGAGGCCGCGAGCAGCGAGACGGAGAGCGCGGAGAGCGAAGAGGAGCGGTTCACCGAGCGAGAGATACCAGCTCGGCGAACGCGCGCGCAGCGAGGATTCGCTTGCTCCACGCTCACCTTGGTGTCACACGCGGCACCGTGACCGCGACCGACCCCTCGCGCGCCGACCGCGCGCCGCGCGCCGACGCCCTCCCCGCAGAAGCCCCCACGGCAGAGCCCGCCAAGGCAGAGCGCCCCAAGATCGACCTCTCCGCCTTCGCCCGCGACATCGACGCGCTGCGCGCCGAGCTCGAGGCTGGCCTCGGTGAGCGCGACCTCGCGCACTTCCGCAAGATGGAGCGCTGGGGCAAGCTCGCCTCCACGCTCGGCTACGCGACGGCGTGGATCGCACCCAACCCGGTCTCGAGCCTCTTGCTCGCGCTGGGCTCGAGCGCGCGCTGGACGATCGTGATGCACCACGTCTCGCACAAGGGCCTCGACGCCGTGCCCGGCGCACCCGAGCGCCTGCGCAGCAAGGTCTTCGCGCGTGGGCTCAGGCGCAGGCTCGTCGACTGGCTCGACTGGGTCGACCCCGAGGCCTGGGCCTACGAGCACAACGTGCTGCACCACTACCGCACGGGCGAAGAGGCCGACCCGGATCTTGTGGAGCAGCACATGCAGACCGTGCGCGATGCCGCGATCCCTCGCGCCGCGAAGCTCGGCGTCGTGGGCTTCTACGCCTTCACCTGGCGGCTCAGCTACTACGCGCCGAACACCTTCCAGGTGCTGCGCCAGGCCGAGCGCGACCGCGCCGCGCGCAAGAGCCAAGCCGAGCGCGCCGCCGACGCACCCGCCGCCGAGACCCGCATCCTCGCTTCCTTCGACCCTCGCACCGAGGAGGGCCGCGCCTTCTACGAGAGCGTCGCGCCCTACGCGCTGGGGCGCTTCGTCGCAGGGCCGCTCGCCTTCTTGCCGCTCGGCCCGGGCGCGGTGGCGAGCGTCTTCGCCAATACGCTCGCCGCCGAGGCGATCTCGAACCTGCACACCTTCTGTCTCATCGCGCCCAACCACGCGGGCAGCGACCTCTTCCGCTTCGACGAGCGCCCCGAGAGCCGCGCCGAGCTCTACGCGAGGCAGGTGCTCGGCTCGGCGAACTACACCGGCGGCAGCGACTGGGCCGATTTTCTCCAGGGGTACTTGAACTACCAAGTGGAGCACCACCTCTTCCCCGAGCTGCCGCCGTCGAAGCTGCGCGAGGCCCAGCCTCGCGTCGAAGCGCTGTGCAAGAAGCACGGCCTGCCCTACGTGCGCGAGCCCATCGGCCGGCGCGTGAAGCAGCTGGTCGACGTGATGACCGGCCAAGGCTCGATGCGCCGCGCCAAGAACGCGAAGGCCGCCGCCGAGGCGATCGCTGCGGGCTGAGACGGCCCCGGGGCTCCGCCCCGCGGCGGAGCCGTTCATGGAGCGAGCGCGGCCGCGATGACCTCGATGCCGAGGAACATCGGCGTCGGCTCCGAAAGCAACAGGCCCTCGCATACACCTCGAAGCGCTTGGAATCCGAGCCCCTCGTAGTACGTCACAGCCTCGGGCTTGGCGTCCGTGACGACGCCGACGCAGCCGAGCTGGTTGCGCTGCGCCATCGCCAACTCCAGCACGTGCCGCAGCAGCGCTCTGCCCACGCCCAAGCCCTGCGCTCGAAGGTCGACGCCCAGGCGGGCGAGCCGAAGCACCGGCAGGGGATGGCCCGGCAGCCGCTTGCGCAGCCGTGCGCTCGGCACCGTCGCTCGTTCGATCGAAGACGGCGCCACCGTCGCGAAGCCGACGATCCGCCCCTCGATCACCGCCACGTAGGTGACCGACAGGCGCAGCTTGAACTGGTTCTGGGCCGCGTAGTGCTCGAAGTAGCGGTCGAGCTCCGCCTGACCGCAGGAGAAGTCGCCGCGCTCGTCGCCTGGCGCGAGCGGGCGGATCTCAGCGACCCGGGCCACGCATCAGCTCGCGCAGGGCCGGCGTCGGTGCGGCCGGTCGCTCGAGGGCGTCGGCGAGGCGATCGAAGGCTTTGTCCTCGAGCACGATCCTCGCAGGCACGAGCGCCTCGTCCGGGAGCTCCCTGCGCGCCTCCATGAAGTAGAGCAGCGCCTGCTCGACCACGAAGTTCTTCCTCAGCCCGTGGCTCTCCGTGAAGCGATCGAGCCGCTCCTTGGTCGCGACCGACACCGTCGCCGAGATCTGCGATTGCTCACTCATCGAGCCTCTCCACGTCGACACGGGTTTGCCATGCCGGACCATGGAAAAACTAGCACCGAGCGCCGGAGGCGGCCAGCGCCTCGGCGACGACCGTCGCCCAGCTCTCCTCGGCCCCTCACCTCAGGAAGCGCGTATCGCCCTCGACGAGCCACGCATGCATCAGGACAGCTTGGCCGCCTCCTCGCGGATGCGCTCGACGATCTCGCTGACCGGGCGACCAGCCTCGAGCGAAGCGACGACCTCGGCGGTCACGGGGCGCAAGGGCTCGACATCGGCGGCCCAGCCCCAAGCGAGCAGCAGGTCGAGCTTGTCGAGCAGAGGGTTGAACCTGGCCAGCGTAGGCACGCTGGCATCTCGCGAGGGGAGGCCCTCGGCTGCGCGATCGATCGCAAGCCGCTCACTGAGCACGAGGCGCTGCATCTCTTGCTCGAGCTGAACCACGTAGGGCGCCAGGCCGAGGCGGCCGCCCGCGGGGCGGACCGAGACCGCGTCGACGCCAGCACACCAGGGCGCGAGCCGCTCGGGAGGCTCGACGTACCAGCGAGACGCGAGGCGCGGCGCGCTGCCTGCGAGCAGGCTCACGGGAGCGATGCTGCCCACACGGAGATCGAAGGAGCGGCCCAGATTCGCGGCGTCGCTCGTCACATAGGCGAGCGCGCCTAGAACGCGGAAGAGCTGCAGCGTGGCTCGGGGTGACGTCGACTCGGAGGCGTCCCCGATGACGATGGTGGGCCGTGCACACGAGACGGCGAGCACCAGACGTCGCTCTCCGTCGACGAGCACGCCATAGGCTGCGTCACGATCGGCGCCCACCTCTCGCGTCGGCCCACCCGCACGCGCGACACGCCAGAGGTGCACGATGCCCTCGAATAGGCGGCGTTGCGGTGAGGTCAGCCCATCCCCCGTGCCCTCTTCCAGCGATCGGTCGCGTCGCGCCCGCTCTCTCTCCATCGCCTCGCCGACCGCTCCGGCCGCGACACCGAGATATTCGTCGTCGGACCGCGCGCAGGCCCAGGCATCGCAGGCCTCCCAGTCATCCGCTTCCACCGCCGAGGCCAGCTCCGCCAGTGCGTCGTCCGTCGTCATGCGCGCATGCTACCCGGCAGAGCCCCCGCCTCGCCGGCCCAGAGTGCCGTCTACCCCTCACCTCTCGAACCGCGTATCGCCCTCGATCACCCACGCATAGGCCTGCTCCACGAGCTGGCCCACGGCGCCTCGGTAGGTGTGCCGTGCTCCAACCGTGCACGCGACGCGAGGCCGGGCGCTCTCGAATGCGCGCGACCTCGTCCTTCGCTCGAGCGGCGACGCTCACTCGGGCGGGCAGGGCTCGCCGAAGTCCTGGAATCCGGGGAGGGTCTCGCAGGTATCGGCAGCGCGGTCGTTCCAACATTGGCCGACCTGCTCCCCAATGGGGCCAGGACAGCCTCCGCCGCATGTTGCATCGACCCGCATCATGCAAGCGTAGTAGCGCTCCAGTACATCGATATCGCAGCCATACGCTGCGATCTCTTCCACGTAGTCCGCGTCGCAATTCTTCGTGCAGACGTCCAGGTCGCAACCGTGTCGCTGCTCCAGCCATTGGCAGAAGTCCTCACACTGCACCCGCTCGGGCACATCCGCGGGTGCGATGTACCCCTCACCATAAACGGCATCCAGGAGCGACGATTCACCCTCCCCGCCTTCTGTTTGGCGCACCTCGCTCCCGCACCCATGGAGAGCAGCCGAGGCAGCCCACAACGCCGACAGCCATACCCGGTTCACCATGTGAACCTCCGGGCGTAGATCACGTTGCCGAACGTGTTGGTCGGGCGCGTGTCCGGCCAAGTCGCCAAGAATGGGATACTGGGGTACGCAAAACTCCCCGACTGCGGACACCCCGCGATCCCCAGCTCACAAGGCTGGTACACCGCGAGCCCGAGCTGCAGCCCTGCGTCACCCTCCCAAGCATTCGGCACGCCCGTGCCGTCGACCGTGAGCCTCGCCTCCGTGTAGGTGTTGCTCTGTGACTGCGCCGTCGTGGCCATCGTACGCGTTCCATTGCTGAAGCCCGCGCGGTGCACCATGCCGATGAGGTGCTCGTCGCCAGCGTTCACGAAGGGCACCGTGCCCGAGCCCTGCATCACCGCGAGCGCGGGCGCCCAAGCGTCGGTCACACTGCCGCCTCCCTGCGGGTCGGTGTCCGGGGAGCAGTAGAGCTCCTTGAAGTACTCGAGCGCCCCGTTGGTCACGTAGCCCGTTCCGTAGATGCACACACGCATGCCGCTACCGCTCGTGTCGCTGCGCTTGGTCACGGCGAAGTACCAGCCCTTGCGCTCCTCGTCTTCCTGCGAGCCGTCGAGCGCGAAAGCTGCCATGTTCATCGCCACCTCGGGCCGGTCGGTGTTCCGCGCGCGGCGGGCCGACTCCCCAGGGCCCACGCACAGCTTCCACTCCTTCTCCTGCATGATCTCCGTGCGCCGCTGGACCGTGTCGCAGCCGACGAAGTCGCTCAGTGGTCCGGGGTACAAGTGGAAGGCACCATCGAAGCAATCCCACGCGTCGCCGAAGGTGTCGGTCTGGCTGGCGTACCAGCTCACGTTCGTCGTCGCGGCCGGGTCGTCGTCGCACTCGGTGCTCGCGCCGCTGTCGCGCTCGGACCACGCGACACCGATGCGTTCGCGGCCTACGATTCGGTACCCGAAGATCGACACGTGCGTGCCCGGAACCGCCGGCACGAACTCCAGGCGCCTGGGACGCATGACCTCGGCGACGGTGCCGGAGGCCCCGACGAGCACGCGCGTGAACCACCAGCTCGAGGCGTTGAAGGCGTCGGTCGCGCGCCAGGTGACGTAGATCGGCTGCGCGACCGCGCCCGCGCGTGGGGTGTTGTTCTCGCCGACCTGCGCGACCGAGGCGTGCACGCTCTCCGGATCGACCGCGAAGCCCGTATCGAGGCCGCTCGACGAGGGGATGCTCAGGAGCAGGCTGCGTGTGAAGGTCTGGCCGGCGTCGACCGACGTGACGATCAACACGTCGCTGTCGTCCTCGCCATAGCCGCCGGTCGCGACGATCGCCGCCACATCGTCGAGCCCCGTCGCGACGGCCTTGGCGGCGTAGTTGTAGCGACCGAGCTGCGCCCAGGTGTCGCCGCTGCCTCCACACTCGCTGGCGTTGGCGTACACGTCGCAGAGGTTGTCCGGCCCCGGCCACCGAAGCAGCGCATTCGAGCTCGCCGAGCTCGTGGGCGTCCAGGTCGGGCTGGTCGCGCTCCAGTTGAGCGAGTAGCTCCACCACGCTCGCCCGCCTTGAGTGTAGGCGATGAGACCGTTGCCCGGCGACTGCCCAGGGTTGTTGGGCCGGCGGATCCACGCCGCGCTCGGCGCGACGCCATTGACCGCGGAGGTACCGGCGAGCACCTCGCTACCCGCCGTGGAGAAGGCCAGCTGCGCCCGGCCCAGTGGTTCGGCTTCCGCCGATGTAAGCGCCCCCCCCTACATCATGAGCGATGGGACTTCGCTCTTCGCAGCTCGCGCCCATGGCGACGAGCGCCACCCCCAGAATCAAATCTCGGTTCATGCGTACCCCTCCACGCCCGCTCAGTCTCGACGCTCGAGCTCCCGCGGGCGACGGCAGAGACCATAGAGCCCAAGATGGCCATGGGCAAGCTCGCATCATCGTCACATCAACGATCTTGATCTTCTTGGATCGGCTTGCCCGGCCAAGTGTCCTCTACAGGAGACAAACTGCTCGCTGAGTGTCCTCGATTGGAGACACGCAGCCTGCACAGCGCGGGTTTTCCCGTCGCCCTCGGCCCCTCACCTCTCGAACCGCGTATCGCCCTCGATCACCCACGCATAGGCCTGCTCCACGAGCTGGCCCACGGCGCCTCGGTAGGTGTGGCCCGCTCCGCGCGCGTAGTCGACGCGCAGGGGCAGACCGGCACGCGCGAGCCAGGGCTTCGAGGTCTGGGCGGCGTCGATGCACGAGGCCTGCCCGCAGACGAAGGCCACGCGCCGCACGCCGAGCCTCAGCATGCGCTCGCTGAGCGCGACGTTCCAGTCGCCGGTGCCTCCTTCGACCAGCAACACGCCGCCGAAGCGCGCGGCGCGCTCGGGCTTCTCGTGCAAGGCGAGGATGCCCATCGCCGCGCCCTGCGAATAGCCGGCGAAGATCGCGGCCCGGGTATCGAGGCGCGCGCCATAGCGCCGCTCGAGCGCCACGAAGCTTTCGTCGAGCTCGCGGCCGAGCTCGTGGTGGCCGTCGTAGAAGTAGCCTCGCTCGGGCTCGGGCAGGTGCGTATTCATGCCTCGTCCGCGCGTGCAGGCGATGAACGCCGAGCTGCCCACGATCTCCTCCCAGCGCTCGCAGTGCGCCTCGGGCCTGCCGCCCGCGCCGTGCGTGACGACGACGAGCGGCCGCACGCGCCCGTCGTCGGGGGGCTCGACGACCACGGCGCTCTCGAAGCCCTCGACGGGCAAGAGGGCCCAGGTCGAGCGTTCTGGCGCGGCGCCGTGCGGAGGCGCCGGCTGCGCCGATGACGTGCCTGCGAGCGCCGAGGCCGAGCTGGCGGTGCTGAGCTCGAGCTGGGCGGCGCTCGCGTCGCCGCGCACGGTGGCCGGCGCTCCTTGCGCCCTGCGCCCGGCCTCGGAGCGCCCCGGCACGCGGCCGCGTGCCTCGCTCCCCGTGCCCCCGCAGGCCGCGCCTGCACAGGCCACGACGCAGCCCGCCAGCGCGACGAGCAGCGCCGCGCGCCTCATCGCTCGAGCGAGCGCTTCGAGACGAGCGGCGCGATCTTCTGGTGGAAGAGCCCGGGCACGAGGCGCTTCACTACGAACATCGCCTTCGACTCGTTGTGCGGCAGCGCGTAGAGCTCGCCGCGATCGCAGGCCTGGAGCGCGAGGCGCGCGACGTCGGCGGCTTGCACGGAGGTCTTCTCCATGAGCTTGCCGACCATCGCCTGCGACTTCTCGACCTTGCCGTGCGCGCGCGAGGCGTTGTGGATGTTGGTCTTGAAGAAGTAGGGGCAGAGCACCGTGACGCCGATGCCGAACTCGGCGAGCTCGCCGCTCAAGGTCTCGCTCAGCGAGATGACGCCGGACTTGGTCACGTTGTAGGGCGCCATCTGCGGCGCCTGCGCGATGCCCGCGATGCTCGCCACGTTGAGGATGTGCCCCGTGCCCTGGCGCTTCATGAGCGGCACGAAGCTGTGGCAGCCGTGGATCGGCCCCCAGAGGTTGATGCCCATGATCCACTCCCAGTCGGCGAGCGGGACCTCTCCGATGGGGCCGGCCACGGCGACGCCGGCGTTGTTGATCAAGAGATCGCAGCCGCCGAGCTCGGCCTCGGCGCGCTCGCGGAGCTGGTCGACCTCGAGCGCGTTGGCGACGTCGCAGCGCATCGTCTCGACCCTCTGCGCGCCCGCGCTCTTCGCGAGGCGCGCGGTCTCTTCGAGGCCGCTCTCGTCGACGTCCGAGAGGAGCAGGCGCGCGCCTCGCCCGGCGAGCTCCAGGGCGAAGGCCCGCCCGAGCCCACCGGCCGCACCCGTCACCACCGCCCGAGCTTGCTTCGCGATCATGCGCTCCCGCGTGCCCCGCTGGGCCGGCGTCGTCAAGCCGGACCCCGGCCTCGCGGCCAGGCGCGTGCTAGCTTGGGCCCCATCTGAGGCATGGCCCGCGTCCTCGAATTGCTCGTCGAAGAGCCCCGCCCCTGCTCCTACCTCGATGACCGCGAGGCCTCGCTCGAGCACCACCTCCTGCTCGACGTGAGCCCGGAGGAGCTCGAGGAGCGGCTCGTGCGTGGCTGGCGTCGCTTCGGGCCCGACTACTTCCGCCCGGCCTGTGAGGGCTGCCGCGCCTGCGTCTCCACGCGGGTGCCGACCGAGAGCTTCCGCCCGAGCAAGAGCCAGCGGCGCGCCGCCAAGGCCTGCAGCTCGCTCGAGATCAGCATCGCCCGCCCCGACTTCGACGAGGAGCGCCTCGCGCTCTATCACCTCTGGCACGAGAACCGCGAGGACGCGCGCGGCTGGGGCGAGCAGACGCTCACGGAGCGCAGCTACCGCATGCAGTTCGCCTTCCCCCACCCGGCTGCGCGCGAGCTCAGCTTCCGCGAGCCCGACACGGGCAGGCTCGTGGGTGTGGCGCTCTGCGACCAGACGCCACACTGTTGGAGCGCCATCTATTTCTTCTACCACCCCGACTGGGCGAAGCGCTCGATCGGCACGGCCAACGTCGTCTACCAGATCGCGATCGCGCGCGAGCTCGGCATCCCGCACCTGTACCTCGGCTACCGGGTGTCGGGCTGCGCCTCGCTCGCCTACAAAGCGAGCTTCCGGCCGCAGGAGCGCCTCGTCGACTACGTCGAGCCGAGCGAGGAGCCCAGGTGGGTCCCCCTCGAAGAGGGCGCCGACACGGAAGACTGAGCGCTCCGCGCGGCTGCCAGCGCGCAGCGTTTCAGGCGGCTTCCTTCCTCGCGGACAGCTTCTTGCTGAGCATCGGCCCGAAGCTCAGCACGAGGATGGCGCCCACGAGGAAGCTCGCGCCGACCAGCTCGGTGAGCTCCGGTGCCGCGGCCGCACCGGCCCAGAGCAGCACGTAGGAGGCGACGATGCCCGCGAGCACGCTCGAGGCGCGGTTCACGGGCACGCAGTAGGTGTTCTCGCGTGGGTCGAGCAAGACGAGCCCTCCGAAGACGCCGGTGAGCTGCGAGAGGAACCCCACGAGCGCGACCCAGAGCGCGGCCTCGCCGAAGGGCACCTCGAGGAAGCCTCGGCGGATCGAGTCGCCCGCCGCGCCCGGCAGGAGCAGCGCGAAGGCGGCGAGGCCGAGCACGGCCGCCGGCGTCGCGACCATCTGCTCCTCGACGAAGAAGCGCCGGTTGTCGTTCACGCCGCCCTTGGCGAGCTTGCTCATGAAGCGCAGGCGGAGGAAGTACGCGCCGAGGTAGACGGCGATGTCGACCACGGCCCAGAAGCTGAGGTCGTAGGTGTCGACGGCGAAGCCCGCGGCGGCCATGGCCATCGCGCTGAGCGCGAGCGCGACCCAGGAGAACCAGCGCACGACGCGGCCGCCCACGAGGTCGGCGATGGGCGCGATCGCGAGCACGCCGCCGCGCATGAGCAGCATCATGAAGACGATGCTGGTGTTCTCGAAGGTGTAGGCGAGCGTCGTCGTGAGCACGACGCCCGCGGTCGCGAGACCCGAGAGGAAGGTCCAGCGCGTGGGCGTGGGCAGATCGATGCCTGCGACCTGGGTGCGGTGCGCGTAGCGGAACCAGCCGAGCAGCTTCAGCAGCGCGAACATGCTCACGACGGAGGTCGCCACCGAGAGCGGCAGCACCGCGAGGCCATCGAGCCCCGCGCCCGGGGCGAGCTTGCCGTTCGTGAGCGCCTTGGTGATGGCGCCGTAGGGTGCGTAGGCGGCGAAGTAGCCGAAGGCGAACCACCAGATCGAGGCGTTGTTGTGGACGGGCGCCTTCATCCTTGGTGGAACGTGAAGCTCAGCACGTGGGCACCGATCTCGAAACGATCGCCTTCGACGATGCGTTTGCGTGCGATGCGGTGGCCGTTGTAGCCCACACCGTTGCGTGAGCCGAGGTCGATCATGTACGGCACGCCGTGGTGGAACTCGACGGCGGCGTGCTGCCTCGAGACGTTGTTGTCGGGCAGCACGAGGTGGCAGGCGCCTCGCTCGCGGCCGATGATGAAGCGCGCGACCATCACCGGGTAGCGCCGCCCGGCGTAGTCCAGGTAGAGCGCGGCCCGCATCGGCTGCTGGGGAGGAGGCGGCTGGCTGTACACGACGAAGCCTCCTGATTAGCAGAAGCCGGCCCGGGCCGGGCAAACACGATGCGCGGCCTCGGACTTCAGGGATCGACGAGGCGCGGCTCGCTCACGTGGCTGAGCTCGAGCTCGCGCTTCGCGCCGAGCGGGTGCCTCGCGAAGGCCTCCTCGGTGTCGAGCACGACCTCGTGGCGCTCACCCTCGCCCTCGAGCACGAGCGTGTAGCTGCCCTTGCGCGTGGCGCGCTCCTTCTCCTCGCCCGTGCAGCCCACGCCGAGCGCGACGCGCGCGTCGTCGGGCCAGGTGGGCTCCTCGTCGTCTTCGCCCTGATCCTCGATCGAGCGGTGGTGCTTCCAGCGCCAGGCCTTCCACGCGTAGTAGGTCTGGTACACCGGCACCGACTTGTACTTCGGCACCTGGCGCGTCTTGCTCACGCTGCAGTAGCGCGTGGAGCACACGCGATCGCCGCCCGAGCAGGTCTTGAAGCCGTTGTCGTTCACCGTGCAGCTCACGGGGCTCGTGCTGCAGTCCTGACCGCAGGCCTCGCTCTCGGTGTAGCTCTCGGTCGTGTAGCCGTCTTGGACCTGCTCGTCGTGGTGGTGGCGCTCCCCGAGCGAGCGCTGCGAGAAGCCGTCGCTGGGCACCGTGAAGCCCTCTTCGTCGATGATCTGGTAGCGCTCGACCTCGATCGACTGCTTCCAGCTGCGGCCGACCACCACGGCGTCGATCGTCCAGGTCCGGAAGAGCAGCCAGCCCAGTCCGAGCAGCACCGAGCCGAGGACCGCGAGCACGATCATCCAGCGCGGCGGCTGCCACGGCCCGCTCGGCTGGGCCCCGGCCGTCGCGCGGGCCGCGTGCGCAGCGGGCGCCCCTCGCTGGAGCCCGTGCGCCTGCCCCGCGCCGCACTGCGCACACTCGCCCGAGTCGCGGCGCTGGTGCGAGCCGCAGAAGTTGCAGCGCCAATCGGCGCCTGCGGTCGCCTGCTGGACCAGCGCCGCGTCGGTCACGGCGTCGGCGCGCGTAGGCTCCTCGTGGCCGGGCGCGTCGTAGAAGGGCTCGCCCTGCTTGGGTTTGCCGCACTGCTGACACTGCTTGTGGCGCCCGAGGTTCTCGCGCTGGCAACCTGCGCAGCGCCAGCGCATCTCGACATGGAAGACCGGCATGGGTGAAGCCTCGAGCCGGCACGATAGCCGCTCGATGGCCGCGAGGGCCACGCGCGGTCTTGGCTGAGCTCAGCCGCGGCCCTCAGCCGTCGAGGAGGGCCGCGAGAGCCGCCGTCCAGCCCTTGGCGACGCCTCCGAGCTCGTAGCCGCCGCCGCCGAGCACGAGCAAGCGCCCCGAGGCGTATTCGTCGGCGATCGCGCGCACGCGGCGCGTCACCTCGGCGATCGCCGCGACGCTGAGGCGCTGGTTCGAGAGCGGATCGGCCTCGAGCCCGTCGACCCCGCACTCGAAGATCACGAGCTGGGGCTTCGCCGCGCGCACGTGCGCATCGGCCTCCTCCGAGAGCGCGAGGTACGCTTCGTCGCTCGTGTAGGGCGCGAGCGGGATGTTGAGCTTCGTGCCGAGCGCAGCGCCGCTGCCACGCTCGCTGCGCCTGCCGGGCATGGGCCCCTCGCCGGGCGCCTCGGGCGTGAAGGGAAAGAGCGTGCGTGGATCTTCGTGCAGGTCGGCGATCCACACACGCGGCTCGGCTTCGTAGCCGAGGTACACGCCATCGCCCTGGTGGATGTCGATATCGACGTAGGCGACGTGGCCCTCGAGGTGCTCGAGCGCGTAGGCGATCGCGATCGCCGGATCGTTGTAGAGGCAATAGAGGCGCGCGGCGTCGCGGTAGGCGTGGTGGAAGCCGGCGATCGGCACGAAGGCGCTCTTCGCTTCCCCGGCGATGATCTTCCGCGTCGCGTCGAGCACGGCCCCCACCACGAAGCGTGCGGCGCGCTCCACGTGCGCGCGCGCGAAGGTGGGCCCGTGATCGAGCGCGCCTTCGTTCGTCGCGCAGCGCGCGCGCACGAGATCGACGTGCGCCTCGGTGTGGAAGAGCCGGAGCTCTTCGTCCGTCGCGGGAGGCGCGCTCGCCCGTGTGATTCGCGACGAGAGCCCGTTGCGCTCGAGCTCCGCGAGGAAGGCCTCGAGGCGCACGTGCGGCAAGAACCAGGGCTTCTCGTCGTAACCGTAGGCGCCGAGCTCGGGGTCGGCGTAGAGCAAGGGAGGCGCCTTCATCGAAGCGGAGGCTAGCGTGCCCGACGTCGTCGTCGCTTGTCCTCGGGCGCGGTCCCGTGAACGATGTTCGCGTGAAGCGCCGCACGCCTCCCTCCGACGATCCCACCCAGCTCACGCGCCGCCAGGCCCTCGCCGCGACGCTCGCCGTCGGAGGCGCAGCCGTGGTCGGCTGCTCCGACGACGAGGACGGCACCAGCGGCGGCGGTGGCCAAGGCGGGGCCGGCGGCAGTGGGAGCGGCAGCACGAGCACGACGAGCTCGACCAGCACGAGCACCAGCACGTCGAGCGGCGGTGGTCAGGGCGGTCAGGGTGGTGCGGGAGGCGGGGCCGCGGATCTCTGCGCCCCGAGCGGCAACTACTCGCCCGAGACGCTGCTCGCGCCGATCGAGACGATCGTCGTCTTGATGATGGAGAACCGCTCCTTCGACCACTACCTCGGTGCGCTGCGCCTGCTCGAGGGCCGCACCGACGTCGAGGGCCTCGTAGGCACCGAGACCAACCCCGCGCCGGACCAGACGCCGGTGCCGATCTTCAACCTCACCGACTACACCGTCGAGGACCCGCCCCACGGCTGGGACGACTGCCACGCGCAGTTCAACGGCGGCGCGAACGACGGCTTCGTGAAGGAGCACGCAGGCGCGCACCAGCACGAGGTCATGGGCTACCACGTGCGCGAACAGATCCCCGTGACGTACGCGCTCGCCGACCATTACGCGATCTGCGACCACTGGTTCGCGAGCGTGATGGGGCCGACCTGGCCCAACCGTTTCTACCTGCACGGCGCGACCTCGAAGGGCATCCAGTCGAACCTGCCGGCCTTCGGCTTCGAGAGCGTCTTCGGCCTGCTCGACGACGCCGGCGTGAGCGCGAAGAACTACTTCCACGACATCGCCTGGTGCTCCGGTGGCTACCTCAAGCTGAATGGCCTCGCGGGAGTCGAGCAGTTCTTCGTGGACGCCCAGGCCGGCGCGCTGCCACGCTTCTGCATCATCGATCCGCAGTTCTTCGGCGGCGGCGCCAACGACGACCACCCCGATCACGACATCCAGCTCGGCCAGGCCCTCATCGCGAGCGTCTACGCCGCGCTCGCGCAGAGCCCGCACTGGGGCAGCTGCCTCTTCGTGATCACCTACGACGAGCACGGCGGCTTCTACGACCACGTGCCCCCGCCCACGACCATCGACGAAGACCCGGACTTCGAGCGGCTCGGCTTCCGCGTGCCGAGCCTCGTCATCGGGCCGCACGTGCGGAAAGGCTGCGTGGTGAAGACGCAGCTCGAGCACGTGAGCGTCATCAAGACGCTGACGGTGAAGCACGGGCTGCCTCTGATGAACGCGCGCGTCGAGGCCACGGCGGATCTGTCGTGCTGCATCCAGCCCGCCTACCTCGAGGATCCGCAACCACCGGTCCAGCTCCCGCCGGTGACCGTGAACCTCGCCGCGCTCCGCCCGCCGAGAAAGCCCTGACCGGGCCAAGCCTCAGCCCGGCCGCATCGCGCCCCGGTCGAGCCGGATCGGGAAGCGCGCGCGGATTTCGCGGTCGGCCTCGGCGGAAATCCCCTCGACATGGTGGGAGGCAAGAAGCTCTGCCGCCCGCGCCCGGGCGCGTTCCTCCACCGTCAGGCTGCCCGTCGCCGTCCAGAGGGCGACGGGCGCGCGGTCGGCGAGCGCGGGATAGAC
>ERZ761602.395-NODE-395-length-96864-cov-272.892231_pt1 | contig 96864 bp, 97 predicted proteins | sample MGYA00512165_ERZ761602 | MGnify/ENA primary metagenome ERZ761602 (study PRJEB28899, sample SAMN02445085) | bioreactor sludge metagenome | biome: EBPR sludge; isolation source: Thorneside wastewater treatment plant | place: Australia: Brisbane, Thorneside...
CGCTTGATCCTCCAACTCGGTACTTCGCAAAATCCGTGAGATCAGGTTGTCTGAGGCTGGTACGGAGCAAGCGGCCTGGCTCTTCTCGCTCAGGGCCCCGCGCACGGCGGCTGCCTTGGCGGGCGCGACGCGCGCAACGCTTGGCCGACATGACAATCGTGCTGGTGATCATTCACCAGGCCCATCGCCTGCATGAAGGCGTACACGGTGGTCGGCCCAACGAAGGCCCAGCCCTTCTGCCGCAGATCTCTGGCAAGCGCCACCGACTCCGGGCACTGACTGAGCGTCTGCAGGTATTCCCGGGTCGGTACCTGCGGCCTGCCGGCGACGTCGACCTCGAAGCGCCAGAAGTACGCCGACAGGCTGCCAAACTGCTCCTGCACCGCCAGTGCCCGCCTGGCATTGTTGATCGCCGCCAGAATCTTGCCGCGATGGCGAACGATCGTCTCGTCGAGCAGCAGTCGCTGTACCTCGGACTCGCCGAAAGCCGCCACCTGCCGCGGATCGAAGCCGGCGAAGGCCCGGCGGAAGGACTCGCGCTTCCTGAGTATGGTCAACCAGCTCAGACCGGACTGGAAACCCTCGAGGCAGATCTTCTCGAACAGCCGGCAGTCGTCGGTCACCGGCCGGCCCCATTCGTGGTCGTGGTAGTCGATCAGGAGCGCCGATTGCTGGCACCAGAAGCAGCGTAATGGTTGCTCTTCCGAGGCTTCAGGCGCGGTCGCTGACGGCCGATCCGGTGTCACCGCCGACATGGCCGGATCAGGCAATCCGTCCGGACAGCGCGGCCAGCGCCGCGGCATCGGAAAGCGGCAGATCGCAGCCGCCGCGCTGGCAGACATACGCGGTCGGCAGACCCGCTTGGGCATGCTTGCCGTGAAGGAAAGGAACACTGCTCGCGAGCGAATCGATCACCGACTCGGCGTCAGCGGCAAGCAGGTGCACCGGCGGGACGCTCCGGCGCACGACATCAAGCAAGGGCGCCGCAGCGACGGCGGTGGAAGCCACCGGCGAGCTGATCGTTGCAGTTGGGATGCCAATGACGCCTGCAATCTGGTCCATCAGCCTGACGGCAAATCCTCTCCGACCGCACGGAGGTGTCGCGCACCCCCGTCGCAGCCTACTCCAGATTCTGCACCTGCTCCCGCATCTGCTCGATCAGCAGCTTGAACTCGATGGCCGTCTGCGACACCTCGGCCACCAGCGACTTCGAACCGAGGGTATTCGCCTCGCGGTTGAGTTCCTGCATCAGGAAATCGAGGCGCTTGCCGGTCGCTCCACCGGCCGCGAGGACGCGTTCGACTTCGTCGAGGTGGGTCGCCAGTCGCGCGAGTTCCTCGGCAACGTCGATGCGGGCAGCAAAGACGGCAACTTCCTGCCGGATTCGCTCGTCGTCGACAACCTGCACCGCGTCGAGCAGCCGCTGCCGCAGCTTGTCGTTGAACGCGGCCTGCGCAGCCGGGATGCGCGGCGCCACCTCACGGACCAGCAGACGCATGCGGGTCAGCCGCTCGCGGATCACCGCCGCCAGCTTCTCTCCCTCACGCGCGCGACTGGCGGCGAAATCGTCAAGCGCATCGGCGGCCAGAGCCAGGCACGCGGGCACGAGAGTCGCCGCGTCGACCATTTCCTCACCGAATATCCCTGGCCAGCGCAGGATGTCATTCACGCTCAGTGGTACTGCCGACGGCAGGATGCGACGCACTTCTTCATCAAGGTAGCGGAGACGTTCGAGCACCTCGTTGTTGAGCCCGACCTGTGGACCACCACCAGCGGCCGAGACGAAGCTGACACGGCACTCGAGCTTGCCGCGGCTGATGCGGCTGGCAAACAACTCGCGCAATGCCGCCTCTGCGGCACGCAACTCGTCGCTGACACGAAAGATGACGTCAAGGTAGCGCGAATTGACGCTTTTCAGCTCGAAGTGCAGGGTGCCGCCCCTGACGGATCGGGTCCTCGCGGCGTAGCCGGTCATGCTGTAGATCATGCGAATCCTGGGGCGCAGACAGTGATCGATCGGTGGGCAGCTTTACAGCAGACCCCCAAAACCCGGAAAATGACCGGAAGATTGAATGATAGCCCCGACAAGGATGGCGCAACAAGCGAACCAACCTCTCCCCGCCGGTTTCAAGATCGACGAATACTGCATCGAACGTCAGCTCTCGATGGGCGGTTTCTCGATCGTGTATGTTGCTGCCGACCGCGACCAGAAGCGTGTCGCGATCAAGGAGTACCTGCCGAACACCCTTGCCCTCCGCAGCGAGGGACGAACGGCACCGCTCATTTCGGAGGAGCATCTGCCAGCCTTCCGCTACGGCATGAAGTGTTTCTTCGAGGAGGGGAGGACGCTGGCGGCGCTTTCTCACCCGAATGTCATCAGGGTGCTCAATTTCTTCCGGGCCAACGATACCGTCTACATGGTCATGGAGTACGAGCACGGGCGGACGCTGCAGGATCTGATCCAGAAGAGTCCGGCGGTGGTGACGGAAAACTTCATTCGCAACGTGTTTACCAAGATGCTCAACGGGCTGCGCGAGGTGCACGCGCACCGCCTGCTGCACCTCGACCTGAAGCCGTCGAACATCTACATGCGCAACAGCCACACGCCGGTGCTGATCGACTTTGGTGCCGCCAGACAGACCCTCGCCTGTGACACGCCGATGCTGAAACCGATGTACACCCCCGGCTTCGCCTCGCCCGAGCACTACAACCGACGCGACTTGCTCGGCCCGTGGAGCGACATCTACAGCGTCGGCGCATCGATGTACGCCTGCATCTCGGGCAGCACGCCACAGCCGGCCGACGAACGCATGGAGAAGGACCGTTTGGTCCCCGCCATGGTGCGCTGGCAGGGCCTCTATTCGGATCAGTTGCTCGAGACGATCGACTGGTGCTTGAGCCTGAACCACGGCTACCGCCCGCAAAGCGTTTTCGCGCTGCAAAAGGCGCTTACCGAGCCCGTCATCGCACCCGCGTCGACCTCCGTCGGGCAGAAAGACAGCCTCCTGCGGCAGGTCGTGGGCAAGCTGAAAAAGACAAGGGACCAATGAAGTTCACCATCTACCAGGATTCCCGGACCGGCAAGCGTGCCAACAATGAGGACCGCCTGGCCTACTGCTATTCACGCGAAGCCCTGCTGATGGTCGTCGCCGATGGCATGGGAGGTCACTATTATGGCGAGGTTGCTGCGCAGATCGCCGTCCAGACGATGACCGAGGCGTTCCCGAGCGAGTTCAAGCCGCGCGCCCGAGACCCCTTCATGTTTCTTCAGAAGGGAATGCAGAATGCCCATCACGCGATTCTCGACTTTGCCGGCAAGCACCACCTGCTCGACTCGCCGCGTACCACCTGCGTCGCCTGCATCATCCAGAACAACGTCGCCTACTGGGCACACTCGGGAGATTCGCGCCTCTACCTGATCCGCAACGGGAAGGTTCTGGCGCAGACCAAGGACCACTCGCGGGTGCGCATGCTGGTCGACCAGGGAGTGATCAGCGAGGCGGAAATGATCAGCCATCCCGAACGCAACAAGATCTATGGCTGCCTGGGGGGCAAGCAGACACCAGAGATCGAGTACTCGCGCAAGGCCACGCTCGAAGCTGGCGACGTACTGGTCCTGTGCACGGACGGTGTCTGGAGCGCATTCCCGGGCGACATGCTGGCGGTTGCGCTGAAGTCGGCCGACCTGATGCGGACAGTGCCGACGCTGCTCAACCAGGCCGAGACCCGTGGCGGACCGACTGCCGACAACCTGTCGATCATTGCCGTGCGTTGGGGCGACACTTACAACGACGACAGCGGTCTTGGCAGCAGTGGACTGGTTTCGACGAAAACGATGCCGCGCGATACGGTGACGACCCGCTTGGACGAATTCGGGCGCCACCCGAACCGCAAGACCGACCTCAGCGACGACGAGATCGAACGGGCGATCGAGGAGATCCGATCGACCATCCAGAAGTACTCGAAATAGGAGTTCGCATGCGTCCCAGCCAGCGTCAGCCGTCGCAACTCCGCCCGGTGCGCATTGCCCGCAGTTTCACCTGCCACGCCGAAGGGTCGGTACTGATCGAGATGGGCGCGACGCGAGTGCTGTGCACCGCCAGCGTCGAGGACAGCGTGCCACCATTCATGCGCGGCCGCGGACGGGGCTGGGTGACGGCCGAATACGGCATGCTGCCCCGTTCCACCCACACCCGCACCGGGCGTGAGGCGGCGAAGGGCAAACAGAGCGGCCGCACGCAGGAGATCCAGCGGCTGGTGGGCCGCGCGCTGCGCGCGGTGACTGATCTGGAAGCACTCGGCGAACGCCAGATCACCCTCGATTGCGACGTTCTGCAGGCCGACGGCGGTACCCGCTGCGCAGCCATCACCGGCGCCTGGCTGGCGCTCAACGATGCCTGCGCGCACCTGCTGGACAGCGGCCGGATCACCCTCAATCCGCTGCGTGATCACGTCGCAGCCGTATCGGTGGGAATCTACCGTGGCGTCCCGGTACTTGATCTGGACTACGCCGAGGACGCCAACTGCGAAACCGACATGAACGTCGTGATGACCGGCAAGCGTGGCTTGGTCGAGGTGCAGGGGACGGCCGAGGGGGAACCCTTCTCGCGCGGCGAACTGAACCAGTTGCTCGACCTTGCCGAGACGGGAATCGTCGAGCTTGTTGCCCACCAGAAGCTTGCCCTCGGCCTGTGAGACCTGCCATGAAACTCGTCCTCGCCTCCAACAACGCCAAGAAACTCGGCGAACTTGACGCGATCCTCGCGCCACTGGGCTGGGAACTCGTACCACAGGGGCAGCTTGGCGTTGCCGAAGCCGATGAGCCGCACTGCACCTTCGTCGAAAATGCCCTCGCCAAGGCCCGCCATGCGTCGCGGATGACCGGGCTGCCGGCGCTCGCCGACGACTCCGGACTTTGTGTGGACGCCTTCGGCGGCGCTCCCGGAGTGTACTCGGCCCGTTTTGCCGGCGATCCGCGATCGGACGCGCGCAACAACCGGAAACTCCTCGCCGAACTCGGCGACAGCTGTCAGCGCAGCGCCCGTTTCGTCGCGGTGATCGTCTTCGTTCGCCACGCCGATGACCCGCAGCCGATCATCGCCGAGGGTGAATGGGCCGGGGAGATCCTGCGCGAGGAGCGCGGCAGCGATGGTTTCGGCTACGACCCATTGTTCTACGTGCGCGAACTCGACCGCACCGCCGCTGAACTCGAAGCGAGCGAGAAAAACCGCCGGTCGCACCGCGGCCAGGCTCTGGCCCGCCTCGTCGAGCGTCTGCAGAACCGGCGCTGATGTCCGCGCCGCGGGAGCGCAGCTTCATTCCCCTGCGCGTCGCCGCTGGCGGCCGGGCGGAGCTTCGCCAGCAGCCACCGCTCTCGCTCTACGTCCACATTCCGTGGTGCGTGCAGAAGTGCCCGTACTGCGACTTCAATTCGCATGCGCTGGCGCCCCGGGGGATGGCGGCGGCTGCGACGATCCCGCAGGACGACTACCTGGCTGCCCTGATCGCCGATCTCGAATCGGCCCTGCCGCTGGTCTGGGGTCGCCGCGTCGACAGCATCTTCATTGGCGGCGGGACGCCCAGCCTGCTCTCGGGAGAGGCTGTCGAAGAGTTGCTGGCAGCGCTGCGCAGCCGCTTGCCGCTGCTGCCCGCAGCCGAGATCACGCTCGAGGCGAATCCCGGAACGATCGAAAGCGGCAGCTTTGCCGCCTTCCGCGCCGCCGGCGTCAACCGCCTGTCACTCGGCATCCAGAGCTTCAATCGGCAGCATCTGCAGGCACTCGGCCGCATCCACGACGATCATCAGGCCCGCCAGGCGATCGCGGAGGCGCTTCGCCACTTCGACAACCTGAACCTCGACCTGATGTACGGCCTGCCCGGGCAGGATGTCGAGCAGGCACTGGCGGACATCGAGGCGGCACTGTCGTTCGCGCCGGCCCACCTCTCATGCTATCAACTGACCATCGAAGCCCACACCGCCTTTGCCGCCCAGCCGCCGCCTCTGCCGGAGCCCGACCTGTGTGCCGATATGCAGGATGCGATCGAAGGAAGACTGGCGGCGGCCGGTTACCGGCATTACGAAACCTCGGCCTTCGCACAGCCCGGTCGCCAGTGCCAGCACAACCTCAACTACTGGCAGTTCGGCGACTATCTTGGCATCGGCGCCGGCGCGCACGGCAAGCTGACCCTGCACGACAGGGTGCTGCGCCAGATGCGCTGGAAGCGGCCGGAGCAATACCTGGCGCAAACCGCGGCCGGCACACCGGTCCAGGAAGAACTCACGGTCGCCACCGACGAGTTGCCCTTCGAGTTCATGCTCAATGCGCTGCGCCTGGTCGATGGCTTCGACGCGCGGCTGTTCGAGTCGCGCTGCGCCCTGCCCCTTTACCTCATCGAGCCGCAACTGCTGCAGGCCGAACGCGCCGGACTGCTCGAACGAAGCGGGCAGCGCATCGCCCCCACCGAGCAGGGGCGGCGCTTTCTCAACCGGCTGCTCGAACTCTTCCTCGTCGACCGGGACTGATCGTCGCTGCGCGCCGGCGCGGAAACGGACTGCCGCGGCTACGGCTTCAGCGCGTCGACCGCCTGCTGCAGTTGCCGGTGAAGCGCTTCGCTGGGCAATCCCTGCGCCTCGCGCAGACGGATCTGGCGCAGCAGATCGGCGGCCTGTGCTGCCGCCAGGCTGCGCTCGCGCGCGGCCGCAGCGCCGCCAGAAGGCTTCCCACCGGCCACCGCCGATCCGCCCGCCACGACGCCCGGTGCGCCATCGACAACCACCTGTACGCGTTCCGCTGCGGGCTGCGCACGGCGCGCCGTGATGACCATCGAGCGCGGCTGGTAGGGGCGTGGCATCGGCCGTTGCGCCAGCGGCTGCGGGCTCGCCCGGCGCAGCTCGTTCACCGCGGCACGCAACCGTTCGTGCAGTTCCGCACTGGGCCGCCCCTCGGCTTCGGCCGCCCTGATGTCACGCATGATCGCTTCCACCGTCGGTGGCAGCGCCGCCGAACGGCTGGCTTCGCCAAAGCTCTCGGGAGGCGCCTTGACCACTACGGCGAACTCCTCGGGCGAGGCAATCATCTTTGCCAACCGCAGATGGTTGTAGCGCATCGCCATCGTCAGTGCATTGTCACCCCAGTCGCTCTGCAGGCTCGCGTTGGCCCCCGCTTCGAGCAGCTCGCGCGCCTGCTCGAGATGTCCTTCGCGCGCCGCCATCATCAGTGGCGTGGCGCCGTTGGGCGCCCGCGCGTTGACGTTGGCGCCGCGCGCAATCAGATCCCTGGCCACCTTGCCATGGCCGTTGAAGGCGGCATAGTGCAGCGCGCTCCACTGGTTGCCCTGACGATCGAGCGGGGCGCCCCGTTCGAGCAGCCACTGGACTGCCGGCAGATGCCCGCCCCAGGCGGCGAGCTGCAGGGCCTGCTCGCCATGGCGATTGACCCGCCGCACATCGGCACCGTGCGCGACGAACAGCGCCATCATCTCGATGTTGCCATACCAGGCGGCAACCATCAGGCCGGTGCCGATGTGCGCCGCCTCGTACTCGGGATTCAGCCCCTGCTCGAGCCAGCTCCGGACGGTTCGCAGATCACCCCGCTCGACCGCGAACTCGAAGCTGGCCGGACTGGGTGTCGGCACCTGTGCCGCCAACGGCGACACCATCAGGCAGCAGATCAGCAGCAGGCAGGCGCCCGCCCTGCCCAGCGAGTAGCTCACGGTCCTTTCCTCCACCCGGTTTCGGTCTCACCGATCAGTCGCTCCGCGCGCTGTCGCCAGCGGCGCTTTTGCTTCACAATGTCAGGCTCATGTCGTTTCAGCTCCTGCCCGCAATCGCCCTGTCGCTCCTTCTGCACGCCGCCGTGCTGTGGTGGAACGTCGTCGCATTCGACTTCCGGCCACCGCCGACGCCACGGCTGCAGGCCTCGCTGCAACCGCCGATCCGGCAGCTGCCGGCCAGTGATGAGTCGCTGCTGAAGGACACGCTGTCGACCGGCGACCCGTCGCCGGCAGCGGCGACCACGCCACCGCGCCCGACCGCCGCCACGGCGACGTCGCGGGCAGTGGCGCGCCGTCAGGTCGAGGCCGCGCAACGCAAACTCGCGCAACATCTCTACTATCCACCCGAAGCCGTCGCCCGTGGCATCGAGGGTGAAGTCCGCCTGCTTCTCCGGCTGGCCGACGATGGCCGTATCGTCGATGTCGAGCTCGCCGCCAGCAGTGGCCACGCCATCCTCGACCAGGCGGCGGTGAAGGCGGCGTACGCCATGGGTCGGGCCAACTGGGCGCAGTCACGCGAGCTGATCCTGCCGGTGATCTTCCGCCTGCAGTGAATCCTGCCGCCGGCGAAAGAGCAGATCCCACACGCCGTGCCCCAGACGCAGGCCGCGCTGCTCGAAACGGGTCGGCTGACGATGCGCGGGACGCGGTGCAAAAGCGGCCGCGGTGTTCTCCAGCAGGCGGTCGGCCGACAGGACGGCCAGCATCTGCTGCGCGTACTCCTCCCAGTCGGTGGCACAGTGGATGTAGCCACCCGCACGCAGGCGACTGGCGAGCAGCTCGACGAAGGCCGGCTGCAGCAGGCGCCGCTTGTGATGACGCGTCTTCGGCCAGGGATCGGGGAAGAAGATGTGCGCGCCGTCGAGCGAGGCTGGCGGCAGCATGTCGCGCAGCACCTCGACGGCGTCGTGCTGGACGATGCGCAGGTTGCTCAGCCCCATTTCGGCGACCAGCTTGCACAGGCTGCCGACTCCGGGCGTATGCACTTCGACGCCGAGGTAATCGTTTTCCGGATGTGCCGCGGCGATCGCCGCCGACGTCTCGCCCATGCCAAAACCGATTTCGAGGATGCGGGCAGCCCGGCGCCCGAACAGCAGGTCGAGGTCGACCGCCGCCGCGCGATAGGCAACGCCGATCCGCGCCATCATCTGTTGATGGTAGCGCTGCTGGGCATTCGACAGGCGCCCCTGCCGCAGCACGAAACTGCGGATGTGCGCCGCGCGGCCGGCGCGCTCCACCGCTTCGCCATCCGCCATGGCTAGGAGCCGATCAGGCCGCTCGTCGGTGATGAGGGGTCCGCCGAGTAATGCTTGCGTGCCATGCGTCCGGCCAGAAAGGCCTCGCGCCCGGCCTCGACCGCCTTCTTCATCGCACTCGCCATGAGCACCGGATCACGAGCATGGGCGATGGCGGTGTTCATCAGCACGCCGTCGCAACCGAGTTCCATCGCGATCGCCGCGTCGGATGCCGTACCGACGCCGGCATCGACGAGCACGGGCACCTTCGCATTGTCGATGATCAGGCGCAGGTTCCAGGGATTGACGATCCCCATGCCGGAACCGATCAGCGACGCCAGCGGCATCACCGCGACGCAGCCGATGTCCTCGAGCATGCGTGCCTGGATCGGATCGTCGGCACAATAGACCATCACCTCGAAGCCCTCGCCGACGAGCGTCTGCGCTGCCTTGAGCGTTTCCGGCATGTTCGGGAAGAGCGTGGCCGGATCGCCGAGAACCTCGAGCTTGCACAGCGGGTGCCCATCGAGCAGCTCGCGCGCAAGGCGCAGGGTCCGCACCGCATCGGCCGCGGTGTAGCAGCCGGCGGTATTCGGCAGGATGGTGAACCGCGACGGCGGCAGCACGTCGAGCAGGTTCGGCGCAGCGGCATCCTGGCCGATGTTGGTGCGGCGGATGGCGACGGTGACGATCTCGGCACCGGCAGCTTCGATCGCTGCCCGCGTCTCGGCAAAATCCTTGTACTTGCCGGTACCGACGAGCAGACGCGAGCGGTAGGTCCGGCCAGCGACCGTCAGGCCATGGGTTGCAGGGTGCATGCGTCGTTCACTTGTTGATGAGGTTCAGCCGCCACCGACGGCAACGACGATCTCGATCCGGTCACCATCGACCAGTGCGGTTTCGCCATGCAGGCCACGCGGCACGATCTCGCCGTTGCGTTCGACGGCGATCCGCTTGCCGCCGTGTTCGAGGGCAACGATGAGTTCGGCGACCGTCAGCGACGATGGAAAGTGGCGGCTATCGCCGTTGATCAGAAGTTCCATGGGGGATGAATTCTAGCACGCCACCTTACGGCAAGGCCGCTGGCGCCGCGGCCCGCACGGCGCAGATCCAGCCGAACCATCGCGGGCTTTCGCTGTCTGGCATGCTTCGATCCTTGACGCTCGACTTCATGACCTTCCTGCGCCCTCTGCTTCTTTGCTGCGGACTGCTGCTCGGCGGCTGCACGGGAATCCCGGACGGCATCGAGCCGGTCAGCAACTTCCAGCTCGATCGCTACCTCGGCAAGTGGTACGAGATTGCCCGCCTCGACCATTCGTTCGAACGCGGGCTGAGCGACGTTTCGGCACGCTATCGACTGCTGCCGGACGGCGGCATCGAGGTGCTCAATCGCGGCTACAGCGCGCAACAGCAAGGCTGGAAGGAAGCGATCGGCAAGGCGTTGCCACTTGGCGATAGCGGCACCGGATCTCTCAAGGTCTCCTTCTTCGGCCCTTTCTATGGCGGCTACCACATTGCCGCTCTCGATGAGCGCGATTACCACTGGTCGCTGGTCGTCGGGCCGAGCCGCGACTACCTCTGGATCCTGTCGCGCGAGCGCGAGTTGCCAGCAGAGATCCGGCAGCGGCTGGTCGACAAGGCCAGCGCGCTCGGTTTCGACACCAGCCGCCTGATCTGGGTCAGCCAGGAGCGCCCGGACGCCTGATTGCGACGGAATCTCGAGCAGGCAGGGATACTCGGGGGAGCGCACGGGCGAAGCGGCGAATCGGTCGTACCGTCGATTGCTTCCCCACCTCCCGGCGAGGTTTGGCCGGCGCGGGCCGGGTGACGGGCCGCAACCGCGCTAGGCGGCCTCGAACGGCTGTGCGAGGACGATCCGGAAACCGATGTCGCCATCCCGCTCGCCGGGCGGAAAGGCCTCCCGCCTGCTGCAGCGCAGATCGCCCGGGAAATCGAGCCACGATCCGCCACGCAGGGCGCGCGGCTGATCGCCGCCGACCTGCGCGTTGCCCGGCACATGATATTCGTTGAGGCACCACTCCCAGACGTTGCCGGCCAGATCATCGACACCGGCGGCGGCCCCGAGCGGATACATGCCGACGGCAACGGTGCGGCCGACGCCGCTCTCGTGGCTGTTGGCGCGCGCCGGCTGCCAGTCGTCGCCCCACGGGTAGCGGCGACGGCTGGCGCCACCCTGGGCAATCCACTGCCACTCCCACTCCGTCGGCAGACGCACCACCTGCCCCTCCGCGAGGCCCCAGCGTGCGCTGAGCCAGCGACAGAAAGCGACCGCATCGGCCCAGCAGACATTGATCGCCGGGTAGTTTTTGCCAGCCCAGCGCGCCTCGCCGGGCTGCTTGCGTTGTATCAGCCGCCGCCACCAGCGCCGGTCACGATAGCCGTCGCTGGCGGTGACAAAGGCGCCGTACTGCTGCCAGGTGACCGGATAGCGCGCCACCCGCAGGGGATCGACGACGAAGCGGTGCTGTGCCGGCCCGTCGATCTCGACCTCGCCGGCAGCGACATCGACCCAGGCGATATCCGGCAGGCCGTCGGCGGCGAGGCCGACACCGCGCCGCGGATCACCCATCTGGTTGAGACGCAGACCGATTTCCTCACGGCGTTCATGCGTCGTGCCGTCGATCGACAGTTCATCGATGAGGATCAGCGGCTCCGGCCGCAGGAAACTGTGCAGGTAGCTCTCCATGCCAGCGGCGAGACCACGCCAGGCGACTATGCCGGCATCGCAGAAGTCGGCGTCGGCTGGCGGCGGCGGACGATGGGCGAGCTCGTGCAATGCCAGCAGGGCCGGTCGCTGCCGTTCCCAGCGCCAACGCCCGGCGCTGCCCTCACTGCTGCCGGCAGCCTGCTGCCAGGCGGCCTGCTCAGCGCCACGGCGCCAGTCGCGTGCCGCCTGTTTGGCCTGCCGGCGCAGCGCCAGGCTGTCGCGATGACGGGCACACCACTGGCGCAGGCGCGGCCAGTGACTGAGCAGCGTCTCATGCGCCAGCTGGATGTGGCGTTCATCGTTATCGACGATGAAACCCTGCCGGCGCAGCACCTCGACCAGGCGTGCCAGCGGCGGATCGGTGCGCAGGGCCGCGATGTCGAAGATGCGGCGGGTCGGCAACTGGTCGATCACCGTCGCCAGCTCGGCGAACAGCCGCGAGCACGCCGCAGCCAGCTCGGCGTCGTCCGCGATCAGTCTCTCGATGTCGGCGGCGACACTGCCGACGGCGCTCGCCAGGCCGCCGATGCGCTGATAGGCCTCCAGGGTCAGACCCTTTTCCGGATGGCGCTGCTCGTAGAGCCGCTCCAGGGTAAGCGCGATCAGCGGCAGCGCCCCGCGGGCAGCGGTCGCCGCCGGCAGCAGGGTGGCCAGCAGATCCGGCTGCACCGGCACACCCAGTGCGGCCGCCGGTCCCGTGATGATCGCGCGCAGCGCCGCCTCGTCGGTGATCGGGCCGAGGACGAGCAGCGAGGCGCGCAGCAGATCCTCGCCGAGCCATTCCAGCAGACGGGCCGTGAACTCGCTGCGCAGGGTCAGCACGATGTGCAGCGTGTCGATGGCGAGCAGCGAGTCGAGGAGGACGCGAAAACGGCGCGCACTTGCCGGGGGGGTGCAACTGAACAGCTCCTCGAACTGGTCGAGCAGCAACAGCGCTGGCTGCGGCACCTGCCGCAACGACGTCGTGATCGCCATCGCCAGGCGCTCTTCGCAGGCTGCCAGCGGCTCCTGTTCGAACAGTGCGGCGCGCAGATCGGCGCGTGCCGCCAGCGGCCCCGATCGCAGCAGCACTTCCGCCAGCTGCCGGAACGGGCTCGACTGCGGCTCGCATGGCAGGTAGGCGAGCCCACCTGGCCGCTCGGCCAGCCGGGCGGCGACACCGGCGGCGACGAGCGAGGACTTGCCGGTTCCCGAGCGGCCGACGATACTGACCAGGCGGCTCACGGCCAAGCGTGCGAGCACGCGCTCGGTGTCGCACTCGCGACCGAAGAAGAAGCGCTGCCCGGCAGCTCTGAAAGCGGCCAGCCCGGAATAGGGATTGACGACACCCTGCCCGGCAGGTGCGCCAGGCGCTGAATGCCCCGTGCCGGCCTTGCCGCCCGGCGCTTTCCGGCTGACGTTCATCGAACCAGCCTCGGCTGGCGGCGCTGCGAATCGATTGCCTGCTGACCAATCATCTCGTTCCGCCTGCTGCTCGACTCCTCCGCCACCATTGTACGGAGCTCGACCAGGGTTGGCCAGTTTGAACGCCCTGCTCCGGGACACGGACAGGCAGCCCGGCGAAACCGAGGGCGCGGCGAATGTGGAATATGTCCTTCGGCGCGCCGGCAGAGCGTCGTTAGAATCGCCTCATGTCGAGAGAGATCCCACCCGCAACGCCTGAAATCAACCGCCTGCGCGCCGCGGCGGCGCTCATCCCGATCATCGAGGCAGGCCTAGCGGCATCCCGGTTCACTGCCGAAAGAGCGGCGCTGATGGCATCCTTCTGCGAATGGACGACGCAGAAGCCCTACGACGATCCCGAAGCCATCCGCCTGGCGGAACGAGTCCGCCACGGGCTGCAGCGCATCAAGCTGCCGATGGCTGCGAGCTGAACACGAGCGGCGGCAACAGCCATCGGGCGACCGCCGGCGGGGTCATTCAGGTGGACGCTGCGGCCGCTTCGGCGGGTTCCTGGCGAGTCAGCAGCGCCAGGGCATCGGCCAGGTTGCGTACCGTGCGGTCAGGGTTATGCAGTTTCTCGAGGCCGAAGAGACCGATGCGGAAACTGCTGAAATCAGCCGGCTCGTCGCACTGCAACGGCACGCCGGCAGCGGTCTGCAGACCGATGGCGGCGAACCGGCGACCCGTCTGGATTTCGGGATCATCCGTGTAGCTGACGACCACTCCCGGCGCCTGGAAACCCTCGGCAGCAACGCTTGCGAAGCCCTTGCCGGCAAGCAGCGCGCGCACGCGCAGGCCGACCTCCTGTTGTTCCTGGCGGACACGCTCGAAACCGTAGTTCTCGGTCTCGCGCATGACGTCGCGCAGCGCCGCCAGGGCGTCGGTCGGCATGGTCGCATGATAGGCATGGCCACCATTCTCGTAGGTCTCCATGATCTGCATCCACTTCTTCAGGTCGCAGGCGAAGCTGCTGCTGCTCGTCGCGTCGATGCGGGCGCGGGCACGCTCGCCAAGCACGACCAGCGCACAACAGGGACTGCCGGTCCAGCCCTTCTGCGGCGCGCTGATCAGGACATCGACGTGGTGCGCGACCATGTCCACCCAGATTGCACCGGAAGCCACGCAGTCGAGCACGAACAGGCCGTCGACGGAACGTACCGCCTCACCGACCGCACGCAGGTAGTCGCTGGGCAGGATCATGCCCGATGCGGTTTCGACATGCGGCGCGAAAACGAGATCCGGCTTCTCTTCCAGGATGCGCGCCACCACCTCGTCGATCGGCGGCGGAACGAAGGGCGAGTGCCTCTCGTCGCCGACGCGCCGCGCCTTGAGGACGATGCTCGCCGCCGGGATCTGCCCCATCTCGAGAATCTGCGTCCAGCGGAAGCTGAACCAGCCGTTGCGGATGATCAGGCACTTGCGGCCGGTCGCGAACTGGCGCGCGACGGCTTCCATGCCGAAGGTTCCGCTGCCGGGAACGACGATGGCCGTCGTGCCGTTGTAGACCGTCTTGAGGATGCGCGAGATGTCGCGCATGACTCCCTGAAAACGCTGCGACATGTGGTTGAGCGAGCGATCGGTATAGACCACCGAATACTCGAGCAGACCCTCTGGATCGGTTTGGGGCAGCAGTGCAGGCACGATTGTCTCCAGTTCTCTGGTTGGGTTTGTTGATTGCGGCTGTCGAAGGAGCGCGAGCATAACGCCAAGTCCGCCCCCGGCGCTAGTCGGCGCCCGGCCTCCCGAGGCCATCGCAGATCCTTTAGAATCCGCCGATCGCGCAGCACCGCTGCCAGCGGCGCTGCGCGCCGCACCCACCAGACCGGAAACGCCCATGGCCGGAGCCAGCCTGCTCGCCCTGATCGATGACATCGCCACCGTCCTCGACGATGTCGCCCTGATGACCAAGGTGGCAGCCAAGAAGACCGCCGGTGTCCTCGGCGACGACCTGGCGCTGAACGCGCAACAGGTGTCCGGCGTGCGCGCCGAGCGCGAACTGCCAGTCGTCTGGGCGGTTGCCGTCGGTTCCCTGAAGAACAAGCTGATCCTGGTGCCTGCTGCTCTGGCGATCAGCCGCTTCATGCCGTGGGCGGTGACCCCGCTGCTCATGCTGGGTGGCATCTACCTGTGCCTCGAAGGGGTCGAGAAACTGGCGCACAAGTGGTTGCACCAGGCGCACGACGGCGATGCGGAAGCGGCCGAACTGGCGGCCCTCGCCGGCGGCGACGCCGACCTGCGAGCCATCGAGGCCGACAGGATCAGGGGCGCCATTCGCACGGACTTCGTGCTTTCGGCCGAAATCGTCGTCATCGCCCTCGGCACGGTCGCCGGACAGCCGTTCACGATGCAGGTGGTCGTGCTTTCCGGCATCGGTCTGCTGATGACCGTCGGTGTCTATGGCCTCGTCGCCGCTATCGTCAAACTCGATGACCTCGGCTGCCACCTGCTCAAGCGACCCGGAGTGCTGGCGCAAACGATCGGCAACGGCCTGCTGCTGGCGGCGCCGCGACTGATGCGCGCACTGACGGTGATCGGGACGGCGGCGATGTTCCTCGTCGGCGGCGGCATCCTGACGCACGGCATCGCGGCGCTGCATCACGCCATCGAGCAGGCGGCGGCGCTGGCGGGCGAAGTCGCGCTGGCAGGCGGCGCACTCAAGCTGCTGACCTCGGCCCTGCTCGACGCCCTCGTCGGCATCGTCGCCGGCGGCCTGGCATTGCTCGGCCTGAAGACCATCGCCGCGGCGCGGCGAGCGCTCGGCACTGCCGGCAGGACGCCGCCGAGCGCCTGAACCCGCCCGGCCGGCTAGCTCTTGGGCAGCCGGCCCATGAGGAAGAACTCCTCGTTCGGCCGCATCGACGTCATGTTGGCCAATCGGTTCGACATCGCGAAGAAGGCGGCGACCGCACCGATGTCCCAGATGTCGGTTTCGGCGAAACCGTGCTCGCGCAGTGCCGCGAAATCGGCATCGCCGATTTCGGCCGACTGCAAAGCCACTTTCAGGGCGAAGGTGAGCATCGCCCGCTGCCGCGGCGTGATGTCCGCCTTGCGGTAATTCACCGCCACCTGGTCGGCCAGCAACGGATTGCGCGCACGCACGCGCAGGATCGCTCCGTGCGCGACGACACAGTACTGGCACTGGTTGGCACCGCTGGTCGCCACGACGATCATCTCGCGCTCGGCCTTGCTGAGCCCGCTCTCCTTCTCCATCAGCGCGTCGTGGTAAGCGAAGAAGGCGCGGAACTCATCGGGGCGGTGGGCCAGCGTCAGGAAGACGTTGGGAACGAAACCGGCCTTCTCCTGCACCTCGAGGATGCGGTTGCGCACATCCGCGGGCAATTCATCGAGCGCGGGAACGGGGAAGCGACTGATCGCTGATTGCATGGCCATCTCCATGGTGGTCGGGTGGTTCGATCGCGACATGATACACAATGGCCGCGACCGGCAGAGGAAGCGCCGACCGGGACACCGCTGTCAGCCTCTCCTCGCCGTCACGCAGGCGAGGCCCGATGCCCGGTGACGGCTGGCGGCGACCGCTGGCGCGCGACATCGGGTCGTTCCCCTCCGCGACCAGCCGCGCCGGCAAGCGCGGCGCCACCGCCTGTCGGAAAATCGTGTCGCGGCGGCTGCGGAACGGGTTAGACTGCGTTCTTCTTGCAGACTGCCGAGCCGATCCGATGACTCCATCACCGCTGCGATCCCTTGTCCTGCTTCTACTGCTGCTTTTCCTCGGCGGCTGTGCCAGCCGCCCCGTCAATCCGCCTCTCGCCGAGGCCGACCCGCATGCGGGTTACCGTTTCCAGGTGCGCCACGAGCAGTATGGCAAGGGTCGGGAGAATCTGGTCATTCTCGCCTTCTCGGGGGGTGGCACGCGCGCCGCGGCGTTTTCCTACGGTGTTCTCGAGTTTCTCCGGCGTACAGAGGTGGTGGGAAAACAGGGCCAGACCGTCCGCCTGCTCGATGCGGTCGACGTCATCACGGGGGTCTCCGGCGGCAGCTTCACCGCGCTTGCCTATGGCCTTTACGGCGAGCGCCTGTTCGCCGAGTACGAACAGCGCTTTCTCAAGCGCGACGTGCAGGGCGAGATCATCGCCCGTGTCCTGAGCCCGAAGAACTGGGGCGCGCTCTGGTCGCTGGGCTGGGGTCGTTCGGAGCTGGCGGCCGAGCTGTACGACGAGATCCTGTTCGAGGGAGCCACCTTCGGCGATCTGGACCGTGGCCGCGGACCGCTGATCCTCGCGTCGGCGACCGACATCTCGACCGGCGCCCGCTTCGTCTTCAACCAGAACACCTTTGACATCATCTGCTCGGAGCTCAACGCCGTGCGACTGTCGCGTGCCGCCGCCGCGTCGTCGGCGGTACCGGTGGTTCTCTCACCGGTGACGATCAACAACTACGGCGGCACCTGCCGCACGCAACTGCCCCCCTGGGTGAAAGTCTTTACCGACGCCGCGGAACCGCCACGACCGGCCGCACGGGCGATCCGTTCGCTGCGCGACCTGCAGGGCTTCGGTGACGGCGCCCACCGACCCTTCCTGCATCTGGTCGACGGCGGCGTCTCGGACAACGTCGGCATGCGTGCGGTGCTCGACGCGCTCGAAATCTCGCAAGCGCTGCACGAGGCCGGCGCGCCCACTCCGCTCGACGGCATCCGCCGCGTCATCGTCTTCATCGTCAATTCACTCTCCTCACCGCCGACCGACTGGGACGAATCGGAGAGCCCGCCGGGCACGGTCAGCATCCTGCTGAAGTCCGCCGGAGTGCCGATCGACCGCTACTCCTATGAAGCGGTCGAGCTGCTGCGAGACATGGCGGCGCGCTGGAAGACCCTGCGCCTGATCGGCCAGTCGTCGGCAATGGCCGCCAACAGGGATCCCGCGGTAGCCGCGGCGCTGCGCGTTCCCGAGGCCGAAATCTATGCCATCGACGTGTCGTTTGGCGAACTGCACGACCAGGAGGAGGTGGCTTACCTCAACGCCCAGCCGACGTCGTTCGTGCTGCCCGACGAGGCCGTCGATCGTCTGCGTGCGGCGGCGGGACGAATCATCATGGACTCGCCGGAGTTCCAGCGCCTGCTGCGCGACGTGGGCGCGCGCATCGTCCCCGACCCGCAGCGGCCGCAGGCAGCGACGGGTACGACGACGAAGTAGGACGGCGCACGGGGGCAGCAAGGCAGCCCTTCCCGGCGAGGCAGACGCGCCCGCGCAGGCTCCGCCGACCAAGTCCGTCGCGCCAGCCGTCCGCCGTGCGGCTGCCGGTGGCCCGATGCGGCGTCGCGGCCGTCTGCCTGAGCCTGGCGCCGGCCGTCCTAGGCCGGGCGACGCGAAGGCCAGCGCAGCACCCCCGTTGCCAGGGCCGTTCCGAGCACGACGATGGCGCCACCGAAAAGCATCCGGGCATCGAGGCGCTCAGCAAGGAAGATGCTGCCCCAGATGATGCCGAAAAGCGGGATGAGGAAGGTCACGGTCACTGCACGCGCAGCGCCGACATTGGCGATCAGGCGGAAGAAGATGAGGAAGGCGATAGCGGTACAGCCCACGCCGAGCGCGATCGCCGCCGCCCACGCCAGGTGGCCGGGCGATTCCGCCGGCCAGAACCAGAGCGCGAGGGGCGTCAGGAGAATCGCGGCGATGATCTGCGACCCGGCGGCACTGACCAGCGCCGGCACCTCGCCGAGAAGCCGTCGCGTCAGATGGGCGGCAAGGCCGTACGACAGGGTGGCCAGCAACATGGCGATGATCGCCCAGCCGCTGCCGCCGGGCTTGAAGTCCGCCTGACCGGCGGCGAGCACGAGAACACCGACGAAACCGACGACGAGACCGGCAGCGCGTGCCGCGCCGAGACGTTCGCGCAGCCAGACGGCGCCGATCAGCGCGGTGAAGATCGGCACCGTCGCATTGAGAATCGACCCCAGACCGGCGGTGATCGACAGCATCGCCCAGGCAATCAGCACAAAGGGCAGTGCCGAGCTGAAGACACCGACGACGACGATGCCGAAGGCGTGCTCGCGCAGAGCCCCGGCCTGCCGCCGCAGCAGCAGCAAGGGTGCCAGGCAGGCCGCTGCCACGGCAACCCGTAGCCAGATCAGCGGCAGCGGGCCGAAGGCCGGCGCCGCGTAGCGCATGAACAGGAACGAGCCGCCCCAGAGAGCGGCCAGCAGAACCAGGTCACACAGGTCGCGCATGCGCATCAGTTCGCTCTCTCGACAGACATGCGCTGAGCCTCCTGCCTGACCGACACCAGCGACCGGACTGCCGCCAGCCGACAGTGCAGGTCGCCGCCGTTGACCTGTCGGCACACGGGCGACGCGCTCTGGCCACATCGCTGAACACGCCGGCACGCCGTGCCCCCGGTTCACCTTCGGCGACGCACCTGAGAGTCCGGGCCGGAGCCAGCCCTGCGGATGGAAAAGGCGCGAGCCTACGGCATGCGGCTACCCGCTGTCCAGGAGATTCCGCTTTGTCACGCGACTGGCAATGCCTGCTATCCTGCGCAGCGGCCGCACGCTTCCCGGCAGGCAAGAGGTCCGGCCGCTCCCGCGGCGACCCGGCGCGATCGCCAGCAACTGCCGACGCGATCCCGGGCCGAGCGCCGCCGGGCCGGGTGGCCAAGCGGACACGCCGCGATGCCGCGCCGCCGCCACTACGTGGCGTCACCACCAGCCGGAGTGAAAACGAATGAGTTATACCTTTGCCTCTGCCACCATCCTGCTGATCCTCATCACCGACCCGATCGGCAACATTCCCATCTTCGCCAACGCGCTGCGGCACGTGGCGCCGGCTCGGCGGCCGTGGGTCATCCTGCGCGAGGTGCTCATCGCCTTCATTCTCCTGCTGACCTTCATGTTCGTCGGCGAGGCTTTCCTGCGCCTGATGAACCTCAGCGAACTGTCGCTGCAGATCGGCGGCGGCGTGATCCTCTTCCTGATCGCGCTGCGGATGATCTTTCCGCCACCGGGCACCGACGCCAGCGACCCAGCCGGGGAGCCGTTGATCGTGCCGCTCGCCGTTCCGGCCATCGCCGGCCCGTCGGCACTGGCGACCGTCCTGCTGCTCGTGTCGCAGGCGCCCGCTCGCCGGCTGGAATGGATCGGTGCTCTGTGCATCACGATGGCAGTCAGTGCCATCATCCTCGTCCTCGCCGAACGCATTCAACGCGTCGCCGGCGAGCGCATCGTGATCGCGCTGGAACGGCTCATGGGTCTGGTGCTGGTGGCGATGGCGATCGAGATGATCCTGCGGGGCATCAAGACCTTCGCCCTGCAGATCTCGCAGACTCAGCCCTGAACCTTGTCCGCGCCGGCCGCCGCCGCGGGCAGCAGGCTTGCGGTGGCGAGAAAGCGCGGCCTGGTGGCGCGGAGCACCGACGGCCGAACGACGATGCCCGTTCGCTGCGCTCAGGAGGAGCGCAACCGTCGTCGCCACGACCGGATCAGATACAGTCGCCAGATGGCGCGAGTGGCCAGGAAACCCAGCACCGATAGGCTGCTGGCGAGCGTCAGCAGCCCGACTGCCAGCGGCTTGGCGACCGTCAGCATCCACATCTGCATTGCTGCCGTCCAGTCAGTGAAAGCGCTGACGCTGAACGCCGGTGGCGCGACGAAACCGCCGCTGTCGCCGATCAGCAGGCGACCGATCTGGTAGGCGAGAAGGTAGAGCGGAACGATGGTGAACGGGTTGGTGTAGAGCGTGACGAGCAGGGCAAGCGGCAGGTTGACGCGCAGGAGCAGGGCGCTGACCGCCGCCCCGATCATTTGCAGCGGGCCGGGAATCAGGCCGCAGAACATGCCGACGGCAACCGCCCCGGCAGCCGAGTGACGGTTCAGGTGCCACAGCCGCGGATGCAGCAACCACGACTCGAACGGACGCAACCAGCGGTTGCTGCGGATCGACTCGTGGTCGGGAAGGTACTTTCTCAGGAAACGACGCATGCCGGCATTATCGCAGGCTGCGCCCGGCGATGGTCGATCACCCGGCGGCGACGCCGCCGGCGACTTCGCTGGCGACGGCAGACCGGATGCACTCGCTTGCCGGCCCAGATCAAAGACAGGAGCACACTACGGGCGCAGACTGGCGGCCCGTTCACATCACCGCCGGAGACCACCATGCACGCCTGCGATCAGCCCCGTATCGATGCCATCCACGCCTTCGACGCTCGCGGTGTCGCGAAACGCTTTCGCCACGCGGCGATCTTCGGTGCTCTCGATGTTCTGGTGCCGGGAGAGACCATGCGCTTCTGCAACGACCACGACCCCCTGCCACTGCTCGCGCAACTCCAGAGCCGCTATGGCAGCGCGTTGCAGGTCAGCTACGTGCAGCGCGAACCCGGCGCCGTCGTCATCGACTTCCAGCGCACCGCCTGAGGACACCGATCGGCTGCCGTACGCACCCGCCCGTCCCCTGCTGCACGCGCTGGCGGTGAAACCGGCGCGGTGGACCGGCATCCGGTCAGCCGGGGGTGCGGAGTGAGCGCTTGCTGATCTACCTCGGTCTCTCGGCCTTGGCGACCTCTGTCGCCACGCTGGCGTTGCTGCTTCTTGGACAGGCATCGCTGCCAGCAGTCGCACACCTGTTGCTGGCAGCCGGAATCATGCCGTTGATCTTCGGCGCCATGACCCATTTCATACCCGTCCTGACGCGCAGCGGCGCCGCACCACGAAGCCTGCTGCTGGCGCCGATCCTCCTGCAGCTTGCCGGCGCTGTCTCCTTTCTCGGCTTCATCGGCGAAGCGCCACCGCCGGCCCTCACGGCCGCTGCCGGCAGCACGCTGCTGCTGGCAGCCGCTCTCGCCGGCTGGATGAACCAGCGCGCGAGGCGGGCGCTCGGCACGCCGCATCCATGCTGGCGCTGGTACCTGGCAGCGGTCGGCCTGCTCGGCGTCGCGCTGCTGCTGGTCGCGGCGATGGCCTGCTGGCCACAGGCGCGCAACACACTCAGGCTGCTCCACCTGCACCTCAACGTGCTTGGCTTCGTTGGCCTGACTGCCCTCGGAACGCTGCAGGTCCTGCTGCCAACGGTACTGAACACTGCCGATCCGACCGCCAGCCAGCGCTTGCGGCGACACTTGCCAGTCGCGGTTGGCGCCGTCCTGCTGATCGCCACCGGTGCGGCCCTCTCGCTGCCCCTGGCGCTGACGGGTGCCCTCCTGCTGTCGGTCGTCGTCCTCAGTCTCGGGCGCGCCATCCTGGCTTGGCAAGGATGGCGGCGGCTGCTCGAAGATGGTGCGGCGGCCCCCCTTGCCGGCGCACTGGCAGGGTTTCTGCTGCTGCTTGGCCTCGGAGTCGGCCACGCCGTCGGAGCGCTCGACGGCCGTGACAGCATTCTCGCCTTCATCGTCGCCTTTCTCCTCCCCCTGGTCACCGGCGCCCTGACGCACCTGCTCCCGGTCTGGCTACTCCGCGGCAAGCGGACGGCGCGTCGTGACCGGCTGCACACCGCACTGCGCCACGGCGGCACGCAACGGGCGTTCCTGTTCCTGACGGCCGGCGCTCTGCTCGGCCTCGACGTTGCGGCTGGCCTGTGGCCAGCGCTGCTGGCGCTGCTCCACTTCCTTGGCGTCGTGCTGAGGGCGCTCTGGGCAGACCGCGAGTGACTTGACAATCGGTCCCATTTGTACGTTAAAACAACACTATCGGAGATTTTTGTGAAAAAAGTCTCAAGATCTGCGAGGTGCTTCCGTTGACCGGGATATGATCCACTCGGTCAAGCACCAACCATGGAGCGAGAGATGTTGAAACACGATCATTTCCCTCAGATGCACTCATCGCGCCAGGCATCGCGTCGGCTGCATCGTCGTCCGGCCCTCCCGGGCGATCTGCAGACGGGCCACGCGCATGCCGCGAGCGCCGTCTTCGAAGGCGGGTCGCAACACAGGCGAATGCGGCGCGACAGGATCATGGCGACGCAGGCGACGATGCTCGAGCTGCTGGCGGCCGAGGCACGCATCGCCGATCTCGAGCGTGCCCTGAGCCGGGCGGAGGCGGCGGCGCTGACCGACACGCTGACCGGCGCGCTCAATCGCCGTGGCTTCGATCAGGCGCACGAGCGTGAGGTTGCCCGCTCGCGCCGCAACGGAAGCCCGCTGGCACTGGCCCTGATCGACCTGGACGATTTCAAGCGTCTCAACGACACGCTTGGCCATCACGCCGGGGATGAGGCACTGATCCATCTCGTCCGGATCCTGCGCTCGGCATTGCGGCCATCCGACGTCCTCGGCCGGTTCGGCGGTGAAGAATTCGTCGTGATGCTGCCGGACACCGGGCTTGACGAAGCGCTGAGCGCCCTCACCCGCTTTCAGCGACAGCTCGCGGGCTGCCGCGTCGCCGGCAGCGGCGTCACCCTGACCTTCAGTGCCGGCGTCGTCGTGCAGGCGTCCGGCGAATCGCTCACGGAGTCGATCGTGCGTGCCGATGCGGCGACCTATGCCGCCAAGCGGGCGGGAAAGAACCGCGTACTGGCCGGCTGACGCCGCGGCGGCGCCGCACGCCGCCGGGGCTGGGGCTGGGGGCGGCATGATAGACTGCATGCTCTGCCATCTGCCGGACAGCCATCGCCATGCGCTACATCTCGACTCGTGCCCGACCCGCCGGTGCTGCGGATTCGTCGAACCGGAGCTTCTCGGAGATCCTCCTGGCTGGTCTGGCACCCGACGGAGGCCTCTATCTCCCGGCCAGCTATCCCAGGATCGGCCAGTCAGAGCTCGCCCAGTGGCGCGACCTGTCCTATGCCGATCTCGCCAGCGCCGTGCTGGCCCGTTTCATCGATGACATTCCGCTCGACGATCTGCGGCCCCTGATCCAGAGGACCTACACACCCGCCATCTACGGCAACGGGCGCAACGACTCGGCCGCCAACGAGATCACGCCGCTGCGCTGGCTCGAACCACCAGCGCCGGGACGTGGCGAGGGCGGACTGGCGATCCTTGAACTGTCCAACGGGCCGACCCTGGCCTTCAAGGACATGGCCATGCAGTTGCTCGGCAACCTGTTCGAGTACGTCCTGGCGCGCAACGGCGAGGAGATCAACATCCTCGGCGCCACTTCTGGTGATACCGGCTCGTCAGCCGAGTACGCGATGCGTGGCAAGCACGGCGTGCGCGTCTTCATGCTCTCGCCGCATCAGCGAATGAGCCACTTCCAGCGCGCCCAGATGTACTCGCTGCAGGATCCCAACATCTACAACATCGCCGTCCGCGGCACCTTCGACGACGCCCAGGACATCGTCAAGGCGGTGTCGAACGACCACGCGTTCAAGACGCGCTACCGGATCGGTGCGGTCAATTCGATCAACTGGGCGCGCGTCGCCGCCCAGGTGATCTACTATTTCAAGGGATATTTCGCGGCGACCCGTGAAATCGGCGGCAGCGGCGGACAGCAGGTGGACTTCGCCGTTCCCTCGGGCAACTTCGGCAACATCTGCGCTGGCCATATCGCGCGCATGATGGGGCTGCCGATCGGCCGCCTGGTGCTGGCAACGAACGAGAACGACGTCCTCGACGAGTTTTTCCGCAGCGGCGTCTACCGCCCACGCGCCACCAGCGAAACCGCAGCGACCTCGAGTCCGTCGATGGACATCTCGAAGGCTTCCAACTTCGAGCGCTTCGTTTTCGATCTGGTCGGCCGCGACCCGGACCTCATCCGCCAGCTGTGGTCGAAAGTCGACGCCGGCGGCAGTTTCGACCTGTCGTCATTGCCCTGCTTCGCCCGCCTGCCCGACTTCGGCTTTGTCTCTGGTCGCAGCACGCATGCCGACCGCCTCGCGACGATCCGCCGCACCCATGACCGCTACGGACTGGTCATCGATCCGCACACCGCTGACGGGCTCAAGGTCGGCAGCGAACACCGCACGGCCGATAGACCGATGGTCGTTCTGGAAACCGCCCTGCCGGCGAAGTTCGAGGAGACGATCGTCGAAGCGCTCGGGCACAGACCCGATCGACCCGCAGGCATGGAAGGCATCGAGACGCTGCCGCAGCGCGTCGAGGTCATGGACGTCAGTGTGGGCCAAGTGCAGCGCTTCATCGCGCAACACGTGCGGTGAACCGGCGCCGATCGGCGCTTCAGAGATAGATGACCGCCGGAAAGACGGCCGCAGCCAGGACCAGGACCAGCCATTCGAGATTGTGTCGCGCCAGGAACCCCGTGAAGTGCATGATCAGTATCGTGATCGCCAGTACGTAGAACAGCGCAAATAGCATCAGACCACCCTCTCCCTGTTGGCGGCAGCGACGACCTCCGGCCCGCTCGCGTCGTCCGGATGATATCACCGCCGCTGCACTCGCTGTTGGCAGCACGGGGCGCCCCGCTGGCGCCGCGCATGCACCCCTGCGGTCCACCGCGTGCTGCGGCGGGCCGGTCAGCCCTGGAAACGCATGGACAGATCGAGCGCCCGGACATCCTTGGTCAGGCCACCGATCGAGATGCGGTCCACGCCGGTCTCGGCGATTGCGCGGACGGTGTCGAGGCTGACGTTGCCCGATGCCTCGAGCACCGCGCCGCCAGCTGCAACCGCCACCGCGGCGCGCAGCTGATCCAGGCTCATGTTGTCCAGCAAGACCATCTCCGCACCGCAGGCGAGCGCCTGGCGCAGCTCGTCGAGGTTCTCGACCTCGATCTGCACGAACTGGCAGATCCCGCCGCTGGCGGCGGCGACCTGCTTCGCCGCCGCCAGCGCGGCAGCGATGCTGCCGGCGGCCAGGATGTGGTTCTCCTTGATCAGGATCCCGTCGTAGAGACCGAGGCGATGATTGCCGCCGCCACCGCAGCGGACGGCATACTTCTGCGCCAGCCGCAGCCCGGGAATCGTCTTGCGCGTGTCGACCACCTGCGCCCTTGTTCCCGCAACCCGCTCGGCGTACTCCCCGGCCTTGGTCGCGACGCCGGAAAGGAGTTGCAGGAAATTCAGCGCGCTGCGCTCGCCGGTGAGCAGGACGCGCGCCGGTCCATCGAGCTCGCACAGTGTCTGGCCCGGCCTGATCCGTTCACCATCGCTTGCCTGCCAGGCAATGCGGACCGCCGCGTCGAGTTGCCGGAAACAGGCGGCGAACCAAGCCGAACCGCAGAGGATGGCATCCTCGCGCGCAATGACCGTCGCCCGCCCGATCGCCGCAGCCGGTACGAGTTGCGCCGTCAGGTCGCCACTGCCGACATCCTCGGCCAGTGCCGCGGCAACATTGCGCTCGACTTCGCCCGCGAGCATGGCTGCAAAGTTCATGAGGAATCCCGTACACTGGCGTCAGCTGCACGGATCTTATCACCAACGGGAGGCACCAATGCTCGATCTGTTGCTCGTCACGACGGGCGTCCTGCTCGCCCTGGCCTTTGCCGGTGGTCTGGTTTACCTCTATGTGCAGGACGTGACGCAGGAAAAGCACGCCGTGCTGCGCAACTTTCCGCTCGTCGGCCACCTGCGTTATCTGTTCGAGAGTCTGGGCGAGTACTTCCGGCAGTATTTCTTCCTGGGCGACCGCGACGAGATGCCCTTCGACCGGGCAACGCGAAGCTGGGTCTATCGCATGGCGAAGAATCAGGGCGGGATCATCGGTTTTGGCTCGACCTACCGCATCCACGAGCCGGGCGCACTGGTATTCGTCAACGCCCCCTTCCCGGTCCTCGACGAGGAACAGCTACCGACACCGCCATTGCCGATTGGCGAAGGTTATTGCGCCACCCCCTTCAGTGGCCGCTCGTTGGTGAACATCAGCGCCATGAGTTTCGGAGCCATTTCGCGACCCGCCGTGCGCGCGTTGTCACGTGGCGCTGCCGCCGCCGGCTGCTGGCTCGACACCGGCGAAGGAGGCCTGTCACCCTACCATCTCGAGGGCAACTGCGACATCATCTTCCAGATCGGCACCGCCAAGTACGGCGTCCGCGATGCCAACGGACAGCTTTCCGACCAGCGGCTGCGCGAACTGGCAGCGCACGAATGCGTCCGAGCCTTCGAGATCAAGCTGTCACAGGGAGCGAAGCCGGGAAAAGGAGGCGTCCTCCTGAGCAACAAGGTGACACCCGAAATCGCCGAGATTCGTGGCATTCCCCTCGGCGAGGATTCACTCAGCCCAAACCGTCACCGCGATGTCGCCAACATCGACCAGTTGCTCGACCGGGTCGAACACGTGCGCGCGATCACGGGCAAGCCGGTCGGCGTCAAGACCGCGATCGGCGGCAACGCGTTCATGGACGAACTGACGCAGGCCATCAGGCGTCGGGGGCTGCATGCCGCACCGGACTTCCTGACGATCGATGGTGGTGAGGGTGGCAGCGGTGCGGCGCCGCAAGCCTTGGCCGACCACATGGCGCTGTCGATCGACGAAGCGCTGCCGCTGGTGGCCGATGCACTGATCGCCAGCGGCCTCAAGCAGCGCGTTCGCCTGATTGCAGCCGGCAAGCTGGTCACTCCGGCGCGCGTCGCGTGGGCACTCGCAGCCGGTGCCGACTTCGTCAACACGGCACGCGGTTTCATGTTCTCGCTCGGCTGCATCCAGGCCCTGCGCTGTCACGCCAACACCTGCCCAACCGGCGTCACGACGCATGACCCCCGCCTGCAACGCGGCCTGGTCGTCGAAGACAAGGCGCAACGGGTTGCTGCCTACTGCCGCAACATGAACAGGGAGATCGAGATGATCGCCCACTCCTGCGGTCTCCCGCACGCGCGCGGACTGCGCCGCGAGCACGTACGCATCGTCCAGCCCTCGGGGCGCAGCATCGCTCTCGACACGCTCCATCCCTACCCCGACACGCCGATGCAATGAGAGGGTGTGAGGAAAGCGTCGCGAGCCGCGCGAGATGCACCGCGCGGGCTGGCGAACGAAGCGCCATTCCAGTCCGGCGCGCGCTGCCCGGATCGCTGCTGCCTGCGATTCAGTCGTTGGACCGCCCAGGCAACCCCTCGGGTTCACTGTCCTTCGGCGACCCAGGCATCGCTCGGCAGATCGGGCACTCCAGGAGTGATGACGAATCGCGTCAGCGCGCGCGGGTTCATCAGGCCGATCCCCCCTTGCGCCAGGCGATAGTGAAGCGCCGGCCGTTCGAAGAGGCCGGTCAGGTTCATCAGCCGTTCGGCTAGCGCCGGCTTGCGGACGCCCTCGGCGGCCATGTACAGCACGTGGCCACCGATGAAGAAGAACTCGATCCGTGCGCTGAAGTGGTCGCCGTTCAAGCCACCAGAGAAGGGTTCGACACGCTGCTCCAGCGGCAACGCGCGCAAGCTCAGATTGTGTTGACTGGGCAGGTGGGCCGCAAGGTCGCGTGCCGTCTCGATCTCCACACAGGCGATCGCAGCAGCGGCAAAAACCTCGGTCTGCGCGCCCGAACCGATGATCAGCGGCTTGCCGCTGAACAGCTGCCCGCTGCGCCGCAGGCTGTCGACAATGGCCTCCAGGCTGGTTTCGTCGGTGGGAACGAAACGCCGCGCACGGTTCGCGGTGGTGATCACGGTTATGTGGCTTGTCATCGTGGCACTCCATCGATACGAAGCATTGCCGGCTCCCAATGCTGGCGCTGTCAGCCAGCCGTACGGTTCCTGCCCTGCACCCACAGCACATCGCCGCAACCAGCAGTGCGGTTGAGCGCGCGACCGAGGACGAACAGCAGATCCGACAGGCGGTTGAGGTACTTGCGGGCGAAGTCGGAGACGCTCTCGCTGTTGGCCAGACTCACCGCGTGCCGCTCGGCGCGGCGGCATACCGTCCGTGCCAGATGAGCCAGCGCTGCAGCACGGCTGCCGCCGGGAAGAATGAAGTCCTTCAGCGCTGGCAAGTCGTCGTTGAAGCGCTCGACGAGGGCTTCGAGGCGACGCACCTGCGCGTCGCTGATCATGTTCATACCGGGAATGCACAGCTCTCCGCCGAGATCGAAGAGGTCGTGCTGCACGCCGGTCAGGGCATTCCTGACCTCATCCGGAATCTCTTCCGCCAACAGCACGCCAATGGTCGAATTGAGTTCGTCGACCTGGCCGATCGTCTCGATGCGCAGACTGTCCTTGGCCACGCGCGTTCCATCTCCAAGGCCGGTGGTGCCGGCATCACCGGTCCGCGTGACGATCTTCGACAGACGATTGCCCATGCTGGATTTCCTGATCAAAATATCGCTGATTATAGACGAAGGAGCTGCCGTGACTGGGCCTGCGCTGAACCTGTGTGCGAATCTGAGCTTCCTGTTCACCGAGTATGAGTTCGGTGAGCGTTTCGAACGGGCCGCACGCGCGGGCTTTCGCGGAGTCGAGTACCTGTTTCCCTACGCCTGCGATGGCAATGAATTGCGCAAGCTGCTGCGTGCGAACGGTCTGGTGCAGGTCCTGCACAACCTGCCGGCTGGAAACTGGTCGGCCGGCGAACGAGGCATTGCCTGTCTGCCGGGACGTGAGGCCGACTTCCGCGAATCGGTCGCGCAGGGCATCGACTTCGCACGCACGCTGGACTGCCGGCAGCTCAACTGCCTTGCCGGGATCGCACCGGAGGGCATTCCCGACGAAGAGCTGCGCGCAACCCTGACGCGCAATCTGCGCTACGCCGCCGAACAACTGGCCAAGCATGGCATCCGGCTGCTGATCGAACCGATCAACAGTCGCGTCGACATGCCCGGCTTCTGGCTCGACACACCCGCCAAGGGACTCGCATTGATCGCCGAGCTGGCAATCCCCAACCTCTGGCTGCAATACGACATTTACCACGCCCAAGTGATGGCCGGAGACCTGGCACGGACGATCGAAGCCCACATCGATCGCATCGCACACTTCCAGCTGGCCGACAACCCGGGCCGCAACGAGCCCGGCAGCGGCGAGATCAACTATCCGTTTCTCTTCGATTTGCTTCGCCGCCTCGGCTATGGCGGCTGGCTGGGCTGCGAATACCGGCCAAGGCGGGGGGATACTGAAAGTGGCCTCGGCTGGGCGCGCGAATGGCTGGCTCCCCGTGCGACCGCCGAGCGCTCGCCAAGCGTGCCGTCCAGACCACGCCCGCCATGACGGCTCGCAGCGCGACTGCGGCAGCCCGCAGCGGGAAAGGTGCTCAGCCCTCGGCAAAGGCCTTGCAGAAACGGAGGTCTTCAGAATAGGGGAAGAAATCGTCGACGTGGCCGGCGCGGATCCTTTCCTGCGTCGTCTGCCAGAAGCGGACGTTCAACAACGGACGATGGTACTTCAGGAAGGCCGAACGGACCTTCGCCGAGCCGAGCAGGAAGCTCGCGAACTCCTCCGGGAAGACGTCGTTCCTGCCGACGGAATACCACGGCTCGCCGGACATCTCCATCTCGGGATACGGCGGCTCCGGGATGGCACGAAAGTTGATGTCGGTCATGTACTCGATCTCGTCGTAGTCGTAGAAGACCACGCGTCGGTAACTGGTCACACCAAAGTTCTTCCACAGCATGTCGCCCGGAAAGATGTTGGCGATCGCCAGTTCCCTGATGGCGTTGCCATACTCGCACACGGCCTGATCGATCTCCGCTGGGGTCGCCGCGTCCAGGTAGATGTTGAGCGGTGTCAGACGACGCTCGATGTACAGGTGCTTGATCACCAGATTGTCACCCTCTTCCTCGATCAGCGACGGTGCCAGCGTGCGCAAGGCGTCGAGGAGTTCGATCGAGAAGCGCTTCTTCGGCAGCAGAACCTGCGAGAACTCGAGCGTATCCGCCATGCGGCCGACCCGGTCCACCTGCTTGACCATCAGATACTTGCGCTTGACCGTGTCGCGATCCATCTCCTTGCTCGGTCCGAACACATCCTTGATCAGCTTGAAGACATAGGGGTAGGAAGGCAGGGTGAACACGAGCATCACGAGGCCGGCAATTCCCGGCGCGATGATGAACTGATCCTGCGAATGCCGCAGATGCTGCTTCAGGTCGCGGAAAAAGAGGATCTTGCCCTGTTTGCCAAGGCCGAGCATCGTGTAGATCTCGGACGGCGGCTTGTGCGGCATGATGCTGCGCAGGAACTGCACGTAGCCCGACGGCACCTCCATGTCGACCATGAAGTAGGCGCGCGAGAGGGAGAACAGGATGCTGATCTGCGCGCTGTCGAGCAGGATGGTGTCCACCACCAGCTCGCCGGCCGGCGAATGAACGACGGCCACGGCAAAGGGGTATTCGGCATGGCCGTTGATTCCCTTGCCAAAGATGTAGGCTCCCTTGTTGCGATAGAAGGCCGAATGCAGGACCTCGATCTGGGCGTTGGCCTCGGCCACCGGCCACTCGCCCATCCGCTTCCTGAGCGTGCGCATGATGTAATCGACGTCGCGATCGAGGTTCTCGAAAGGACGCTGCCAGTCGCAGTCGACGATGATCTGCCGGACCGTCCGGCGCAGTCCGCGCTGCGCCGGATAGTAGCTGCGATAGACCGGTGGGTAGGACTGGATGTACTCGGTCGACACCGCCGGCCGGGCGAAGATGTAGTCGTTGTTGAAGTAGGTGCGATGCAGGATCTTCGTGCACACCGAGTTGAAGAAGGTCTCGGCAAGCTCGGGCTGCTTGTGGTTGATCAGGTGCCCGATGTAGAACAGCTTGAGCTGCTGCCAGGTCGCGTCGTCGAGTGCCGCCGCACCGTAGTTCGCGCACAGCAACTCGGCGGTCTCGCTGACCCGATCATCGTAGGAACGGATACGCTCGCGGACCGCATCATGAACGCCCTTCCAGTCCGCCGCCTCGAAGAGCAGCTTGGCCTGCTGGCCGTAGTGGCGAATGATGCGGTAGTGCCGGTTGAAGCCATCGATCATCGCCTCGGCGATACGGCGTGGAAGCAGGTTCTCAATGCTTGGGAGATCCATGTCAAGGACTCGCGAATCCAACACGCCGGCATTGTAGCACCGCGCCTGTTGCGCCGCACCAAATGGGCTGCCGGCGGCGCTGCGGAAAGCGCCAGCGAAGGCTGGAGCACTCTGCCCCGAGCGCGTCGAAGCCCCCCGCCGCGAGCCCTCCGGCGGAACATGCGGCACTGGCAAAGAATCGGCTTTTGCTAGATAATCGCGCGTGGTGCCGCTGGGTGGTTTGCTTCTGACAGAGTCCCTCGAGCCCACAAAAAATCAGCAACGCGACCGTCCCGGTTCGGCTGCCAGCACCGCTGGCCGGGATCGGCGGTGCTGGCACGCGAACCGGATGTTTCACCCACACGACATTACACGGAGTTGGCATGAGCGCAAGTCTGATCAAAGTCCCACAAGGCGGCCAGAAAATCGTTCCGGGGCAGGCTGTCCCGGACAATCCGATCATCCCGTTCATCGAGGGCGACGGCATCGGCATCGACATCACGCCGGTGATGATCAAGGTGGTCGATGCGGCAGTCGCCAAGGCCTACGGTGGGGCGAAGAAGATCTTCTGGATGGAGGTCTACGCTGGCGAGAAGTCGACGCAGATGTACGGCTCCGACGTCTGGCTCTCCCCCGAAACCCTTGGCGCACTCAAGGAGTTCTCGGTATCGATCAAGGGGCCGATGACGACGCCGGTCGGTGGCGGCATCCGTTCGCTGAACGTGGCGCTGCGCCAGGAACTCGATCTCTATCAGTGTGTTCGCCCGGTGCGCTACTTCCGGGGCGTACCCTCGCCGCTCAAGGATCCGGCCAAGACGAACATGGTCATCTTCCGCGAAAACACCGAGGACATCTACGCCGGCATCGAGTGGGAAGCGAATTCCGACGGCTGCCGGAAGGTCATCAAATTCCTGCAGGATGAGATGGGCGTGAAGAAGATCCGCTTCCCGGCCAGCTCGGGAATCGGCATCAAGCCGGTATCGCAGGAGGGCACCGAGCGCCTCGTGCGCGCAGCCATACAGTACGCGATCACCAACAAGCGCAAGTCGGTGACGATCGTCCACAAGGGCAACATCATGAAGTTCACCGAGGGCGCCTTCCGTGACTGGGCTTACGCGCTGGCGAAGAAGGAATTCGGTGGCGTCGAGATCGATGGCGGACCGTGGCTCAGGCTGCCCAATGGCATCGTCATCAAGGATTCGATCGCCGACGCATTCCTGCAACAGATCCTGCTGCGCCCGGCGGAGTACGACGTGATCTGCACGACGAACCTGAACGGCGACTACATTTCGGACGCGCTGGCCGCCCAGGTCGGTGGCATCGGCATTGCTCCGGGAGCCAACATCTCGGACGCCTACGCCTGTTTCGAAGCAACGCACGGCACGGCACCCAAGTATGCCGGTCTCGACAAGGTCAACCCGGGTTCCCTGATCCTCTCGGCAGAGATGATGCTGCGCCATCTCGGCTGGTTCGAAGCCGCCGACCTGATCATCGCCTCGATGGAGGCGGCGATCGGCGACAAGGTTGTCACCTACGACTTCGCGCGCCTGATGGACGGGGCCACCGAGGTCTCCTGCTCGGAATTCGGCGACGCCATGATCGCCCGCATGTAGGAAGTCGATGCGACGCAAGCCTGGCTTGCCGTACCACGAGGGGCCCCCGCAAGGGGGTCCTGTGTTTTCTCTTCTCGGCTATCGGGCAAGCACGCCCCAATGGCCTTCTCGGCATCATCCCGGTCGCTTGCCTGTCAGTCGGAAGCCCTCGGCAGACGTTTGCCCGGTCGCGCGGACGATGCGGTAGAATCGACCACAACATCTGCAGCGACGGCATCCCGACGTTCTGGCCGGGGGATGTCATCCCGGATTCCACGCCGCGAGGTGCCGGCGAGACGATCGGCTGTGCGGCCGGTCTCCCGAGAGCGGGACGCAGCGACCGCCACGCACCGCAAGCGCCGTCCGTCGCAACCACCTGCTGCCCAGAGGGAGGCCACCGATGAATCGCCGGACAAGTCTTTCAGTGGCTGCCCTGCTCCTCCTCCCCCTCAACGCCAGCGCCAGGCCGCTGCCGGATGATCCGCTCGAACGCCGGTGCTGGCTGCAGTTCACCGCTGACCGCACCACCGTCAACCTGTTCGCCGAGTCGACGCCGGTGACGTTCTCCAACCTGCGCGACGGTTTCCAGGTTCGCAGCCCGCTGTGGGTGGAGTTCGGTATCCGCGGCATGGGCGTGATGCCTGCCGGCAACAAGCGCGAGCAGACCGGCCACCACCATTTGCTGATCGACACACCGCTTCCGGCATCGGTTGCCGATCCGATTCCCTTCTCCGACAAGCACCGGCACTTTGGCAAGGGACAGACCGCCGTCGCGCTCGAATTGTCGCCCGGACCGCACAACCTGCGCCTGCTCTTTGCCGATCACGAGCATCGCCCCTATTTCGTCTTCAGTCGCAAGATGAACATCATCGTGACAGGTAGCCGAAAGGACTTGCCAAAGCCGAAGATCGACCCGGCGCGCTTTGCCGAAACCTGCCAGGCGTGGTACCAGGATGAAGTGACGACGCCACCGACGGCAGAGAAACTCGTCTATGTGAAAAACCTGCGCAACGGCGAGACGGTCGGCAGCCCTTTCCTGCTCAAACTTGGTGTCGTCGGGCTCGGCGTCGCAGCGGAACGGACCGCAATCGCCGATACCGGGTTCTTCCAGATCGACGTCAGACAGAATCGCTCCGTGCTGCGGAGCCTCCGGCTGAGTGACGGCCAGACCGAGACAGTCCTTGATCTCGAACCCGGCGACTACGATCTCGACCTCAACTTCCTGGCCGGCAACGGCCGGACGCTGTTGCGCGACGAACTGCAGGTCACGGTCAGCAAGCGCCAGACCATGACCCGCCCGTCAGCAACCCGACGATCGCCAGAAGCGTTCCCCGTGGAGGCAGCGGGCGCGGTTGCGGCAGCGATGGTAAGATGTGCTGGATCGGATTGCGACCTGCGGCCCTGAACTGTTCGTGCGTGCCGGTTGGGACCAGCCTGTTGGCTCCCACATCGGCTCCGTCGCCGTTCGAAATCCGCTTGAACCGGGCAGGAAAGCTTGGGAGATGACGAAAGCCTTGCGCCAGACCGCCGTATCGATGATCTGCATGCTCCTCCTCGCCATGAGTGGCTGCAGCCGGGAGCCAGAGAGCAGCGTCCCGACGCCACCACCAGCCATCAGCGTCGAAGAGCCGCCGACCGCCGCGCCCGCCTTGGCAACTGCCGCCGCCCGCGGTGACTTGGCAGCCATGCGGGCGCTGCTCGAAGCAGGGGCCGAGATCGACAACAGCGACACCCTTGGCAGGACGGCCCTGCACATGGCTGCATTCTACGGCCGCACCAGAGCCAGCGAACTGCTGCTCAGCAGCGGCGCGAATATCGAAGCCCGCGACCGCATCGGCATGACGCCCCTGCATGCAGCCGTTGTCGCTGGTGGAAGACTGCAGGTGGAACTGTTGCTGTCAAGGAAGGCCGATGTCGATGCGCGCAGCGAGACCGGCCAGACACCACTTCACTTGGCTGCGGCAACCGGCCAACCACGAGTGGCGCGCGTCCTGATCGAGAACGGCGCCGATACGAGGAGCAAGGACAAGAGCGGCAACACGCCGCTGTTCTACGCCTCGCGCAACAGGCACCCGGTCACCGCGGAACTGCTCCGACAGTACGCGGCCCGGGATTGAACCGGAAGTGGGCGGCCGGCGCCAGCGGCGATGACGACGACGCGCAGGCTCGACGGGACTGCCGACTCGCGGCCCGGTTGCTCGCGCCCAAGCATTTCTTCACCTCGGCTCAGGATTTCTTTGTCGCTTCGTCGCGCAACTCGCGGCGCAGGATCTTGCCGACGTTGGTCTTCGGCAGTTCGCTGCGGAACTCGACCTGCCCTGGAACCTTGTAGCCGGTCAGATGTTCCCGGCAATGGGCGATCAGCGCTTCGGCCGTCAACGCCGGATCCTTCTTGACGACGAAGATCTTCACCACCTCGCCTGATTTTTCATGGGGCACTCCCACCGCCGCCACCTCGAGGACTCCAGCGTGCTGCGCAACCACGTCCTCGACCTCGTTCGGGTAGACATTGAAACCGGAGACGAGAATCATGTCCTTCTTGCGGTCGACGATGCGCACGAAACCCTTTTCGTCCATCACCGCGACGTCACCGGTGAGCAGGAAGCCGTCGGGCATGATCACCTTCGCCGTTTCTTCCGGACGGTTGTAATAGCCCTTCATCACCTGCGGTCCGCGGATGCACAGCTCGCCACGCTCGCCGAGTGGCACGTCCCTGCCCGCATCGTCGCGAATCGCCACCTCGGTCGACGAGATCGGAACACCGATGGCGCCGTTGTAGGCCGGGATGTCGAGCGGGTTGATCGTTGCCGCCGGTGAGGTTTCGGTGAGGCCGTAGGCCTCGATCAACGGCTTGCCCGTCACCTGCTTCCATCGTTCCGCCACCGCCTTCTGCACCGCCATGCCACCGCCGAGGGTGACCTTGAGGTGCCCGAAATCAAGCGCGCAGAAGGCATCGTTGTTCAGCAGCGCGTTGAACAGCGTGTTGACACCCGTAATGACGGTAAAGCGATGCTTGGCGAGTTCGCCGACAAAACCGGGAATGTCGCGCGGATTGACGATCAGGAGGTTGCTGGCACCAATCTTGAAGAAGGTGAAACAGTTTGCCGTCAGGGCAAAGATGTGATAGAGGGGCAGCGCCGTCACGACCATGTGCTGTTCGTCGCCAAGCGCCGGATTGATCCAGGCGTGCGCCTGCGCCAGGTTCGCAAGGATGTTTCGGTGCAACAGCATCGCCCCTTTCGAGACGCCCGTGGTACCCCCTGTATATTGCAGGAAGGCCAGGTCTTCCTGCTGCACGATCACCGCCTTCAGTTCGGCGGCCGCCCCCTTGCCGAGTGCCGTCCGGAAATTGACCGCCCGCGTCAGGGTCCAGGCGGGGACCATCTTCTTCACGTACTTGACGACGAAGTTGACCACCGCTCCCTTGGGGAAGGGAAGCATGTCACCCAGACGAGCCACGATGATGTGCTTGACCGGCGTCCGGGCGACCACCTGCTCGAGCGTCACGGCGAAGTTCTCGAGAATGACGATCACTTCGGCACCCGAGTCCTTGAGCTGGTGTTCCAGCTCGCGCGGCGTGTACAGCGGGTTGACATTGACTACGACGTAGCCGGCACGCAGCGCACCGAAAATGCAGATCGGATACTGCAGGACATTCGGCATCATCAGCGCCACGCGCGCGCCCCGCGGCAGCTTGAGAACGGATTGCAGGTAAGCGGCAAAATCCCGTGACAGCTTGTCGAGTTCGCCGTAGGTGATCTGTGCGCCCATGCTGATGTAGGCGACACGATCGCGATACTGGCCGACACTTCTCTCGAACAACTCACCAAGCGACTGGAACTCGCTCAGGTCCACCTCTGCGGGTACACCCTGCTGATAGCTCTGAAGCCAGATTCTTTCCACGGTTCTCCTCCTGTGGTTGCCTTGTCCAATATTTTCACGCTTGCCATGCGTACCAGATGCCCGGCCACACCCGCCTGCCGGGCGGGTGTGGCCTGATGAACGCAAACCAGTACCATTCTAGAGGATTTGCCCGGCCGCTGCTGCCCGAATGGCTGTTTCCTGGCTGCCGCAGCGAACGGCTGATCGATCGATTCACATCGTGCCTGGTCAATCGGCACTCGCCGTCGCCACCAACAACGCGTGACAGCCGGATCAACGCTCGAGATATTTGAGCTTGTCCGGCTTGTTGTTCCACTCGTCGGCGTCCGGCGATGCCTCCCGGCGCTCTGAAATGACCGGCCAGATCTGTGCCAGTTCCGCATTCAGGGCGATGAATCCATGTTGCGCCTGCGGTACATCATCCTCGGCGAAGATTGCTTCCGCCGGACACTCCGGGACGCAAAGGGTGCAGTCGATACACTCTTCGGGATCGATCACGAGGAAGTTCGGCCCTTCATGGAAGCAGTCCACCGGACAGACGTCGACGCAATCCGTGAACTTGCACTTGATACAATTCTCGGTAACAACGTACGCCATGATCGTGTTTCTGAAGATTTGAGACGATGACGACTATAGCGTACTTGCAGCCGTTCCGGCCAACGCACGGCTTCCCTTGGCGAGTTTTTTTCGCTAGCATTGCGTGGCTCGCCGATTGGAGTCCCGGTCGCTCCCAGGGCAACACACGTCTGCGCTCACCAAGATCCCCATCCCAGATCCCGCAAGAGGCCTTGAATGAACGAACACATCCATCACGTCACGGACGACAGCTTCGCTGCCGACGTATTGCAGTCGGCAGAACCGGTTCTGGTCGATTACTGGGCAGAATGGTGCGGCCCGTGCAAGATGATCGCGCCGCTGCTCGACGACATCGCCACCGACTATGCAGGCCGTCTGAAGGTCGTCAAGCTGAACATCGATGACAACCAGAGGACGCCGGCCAGCTACGGCATCCGTGGCATCCCGACGCTGATGCTGTTCAAGAACGGCAACGTCGAGGCGACGAAGGTGGGGGCACTGTCACGCGCGCAGTTGGTCACTTTCATTGACAGCAATCTGTAAAGCCGCTACCCTCGCGGCCTGATGGTTCCGGGGGCCGACGCGAATTTACCGCTCGGAGCCCCGCCCCCCGATCCAAAGCCTTCAGGCACTCTCGCTTTCTTGCAGCAGCCCTAGCCCTCCTCTTGCGGCGGCCGCCGCACATCCCGAGTCGATCTGCCTGCGCGCAGTCGCCCCGTCATTCCCTCATTTCTCGTCAGCACATGCAACTATCCGAACTCAAAGCACTACATGTCAGCCAGTTGCTCGACATGGCGGTCAACAACAACATCGAGGGCGCCAATCGCTTGCGCAAGCATGAGCTGATCTTTGCCCTGCTGAAGAACCAGGCCCGCAAGGGGGAGAGCATCTTTGGCGACGGCACGCTCGAAACCCTTTCCGACGGTTTCGGCTTCCTCCGCTCGCCGGACACCTCGTACCTCGCAAGCACCGACGACATCTACGTCAGCCCGAGCCAGATCAGGCGCTTCAACCTGCACACGGGGGACACCATCGAAGGGGAGATTCGGACGCCCAAGGAGGGGGAGCGCTATTTCGCTCTGGTCAAGGTCGACCGGGTCAATGGCGAGACGCCAGAGGCATCAAAGAACAAGATCCTGTTCGAAAACCTGACACCACTGCATCCGGCCGAGCATCTGGAACTCGAACGGGACATCCGCGGCGAGGAGAACATCACCAGCCGCATCATCGATATCATCGCGCCGATCGGCAAGGGACAACGGGGGCTGTTGGTAGCCAGCCCGAAGAGCGGCAAGACGGTGATGATGCAACACATTGCGCACGCCATCACCAGCAATCACCCGGACGTTTCACTCATCGTGCTGCTCATCGACGAACGTCCCGAAGAGGTGACCGAGATGACCCGCTCCGTGCGTGGAGAAGTCGTGGCATCGACCTTCGACGAGCCGGCGACTCGCCATGTACAGGTCGCTGAAATGGTCATCGAGAAAGCCAAGCGCCTGGTCGAACACAAGCGCGACGTCGTCATCCTGCTGGACTCGATCACCCGCCTGGCGCGCGCCTACAACACGGTGCAACCGGCCTCCGGCAAAGTCCTCACCGGCGGTGTCGATGCCAATGCACTACAGAAGCCGAAGCGTTTCTTCGGTGCCGCGCGCAACATCGAAGAAGGCGGCTCGCTGACCATCATCGCCACCGCCCTGATCGATACCGGCAGTCGCATGGATGACGTCATCTACGAGGAGTTCAAGGGCACGGGCAACATGGAGATCCACCTTGATCGCCGGATGGCTGAAAAACGCGTCTATCCGGCGATCAACGTCAATCGATCGGGCACCCGCCGGGAAGAACTGCTGCTGAAACCGGACGTCCTGCAGAAGATGTGGATCCTGCGCAAGCTGCTCTACAACATGGACGATCTCGAAGCGATGGAGTTCCTGCTCGACAAGATCAAGGCAACCCGCAACAACGGCGAATTCTTCGACTCGATGCGCCGCTGACCGGCCGCGAAAGCGGCCATCGGTGCCGTTCCCCGCTGCCCGGGACCCCTGGCGTGCCTGACGCAAACCGTCGGGGCAACGGCAGATTGCAGCCGGACGAGAAATCGCGGATAATCCGACCCTTAGGAGACAGTGACCGCGCGCGCAAGGCCCATTGCCGATGGCCGGCCTGCTCCCCCGCCATTTCCAACGTACCGGAAGATGAACAGATGAAAGAGAAGATTCACCCAGCATATAACGAGATCACGGTGACCTGCTCCTGCGGCAACGTCTTCACCACGCGATCGACGATGAAGAAGGCGCTGCACGTCGAGGTCTGTTCAGCCTGCCATCCGTTCTACACCGGCAAGCAGAAGATCATCGACACGGCGGGTCGCGTCGAGAAGTTCAATCAGAAGTATAGTGCCATGCGCAAGACGGCCTAGGTCGAACGGCGGGTTCGACCAGGAAGGCAGCCCCCCGGCTGCCTTTTTCGTTTCCGCCAGACATGCGCCTCCGGCACTAGCACCCAGATGCTGGCACCCGCGCAGCCGGCTCGCCTACGGGGTCTCACGCTGCCGCCAAGCGGCTGGAGCCTGGCCGTCCTGCTCGCCCTTTACGTCCTGCCGGGCCTGATCGGCCACGACCCTTGGAAGAACGACGACGCGGTGACCATCGGCGTCGTGCACGAGATCCTGTCGAGTGGCAACTGGCTGACACCCGGACTCGCCGGCCGTCCTTATCCTGACGCCCCCCTCTACTACTGGCTGGCCGCGAGCAGCGCCTACCTGTCATCCTGGCTGCTGCCGCTGCATGACGGCGCCCGCCTGGCCAGCGGCGCATGCACTTTGCTGGCGCTGGCATTCATTCTGCTCGCGGCACGCGAACTGCATGGCCGCACCGAGGCGCCGGCAGCGCCTCTGCTGCTGGCCGGCAGCATCGGGTTCCTGTTCCACGCGCATGAAGCGCAACCGATGCTGGCGACGCTGGCAGCTCATGCAGCCGCCTACTGGGGCCTGACGCAAATGGCGCGGCGACCGCGCCGCGGCGCCATCGTTTACGGCAGCGCCCTTGGCCTCGGTCTCCTGACCAACGGCCTGGCAGCGATGCTGCCGCTGCTGCCAGTCGCCGCCCTCGTCGCCTGGCGCGCCGACAACCGGCAGCGTGTGGCCCTCCTGCTGGCGGCCTCCGTCCTGCTGGCCACCCTTCCTGCGGCCACATGGCTCGCGGTGCTGGCCTTGCGCGACCCGTCCTATCTGGCCACCTTCAGTCTCGCGGAACTGAACCAGCTCGCCGGCACGGCGCCGCCGTGGCCACGACTGCTGCGCCTCCTGCTCATGCTGCCGTGGTATGCCTGGCCGGCCTTCCCACTCGCTGCTTGGGCCCTGTGGGCCAAGCGAAGGCATCTGCTGAGCACACCGCTTGCTCTGCCCCTCTTCGCCCTGCTGTCAGCGCTACCCATGATCAGCTTCTGGCTGGATGCGCGCAGCGCATCGGCGCTGCTGCTGCTGCCACCACTGGTACTGCTCGCAGTGCCGGGGGTCAGCTCGCTGCGGCGGGGCGCCGCCAACGCATTCGACTGGTTCGGCATGATCACCTTCAGTATCCTGGCGGTGCTTGCCTGGATTGGCTGGTGTGCCATGGTTTTCGGCTGGCCGGCGAGTCTGGGCCGGCAGTCCCTGCGCCTGGCACCCGGTTTCATCGCCCACTTCAGCGTCGTTGCCGCCGGCTTCGCGCTGTGGGCGACCACCGCGTGGTGCTGGCTGATCGGCACCACGGCGCGCTCACCGATGCGCGGCATCATGCACTGGATGGCGGGACTGACGCTCTTCTGGCTGCTGATCGCGACACTCTGGATGCCCTGGATCGACCATATCAAGACCTATCGTCAGGCCGCGGCGTCTCTTGCCAGAAACCTGCCGGCAAACCACGGGTGCATCGTCAGCGTCAACGTCGCGGATCCCGTACTGGCCTCGCTCGACTACTTCGAGGGCATTCGCACGGTGCCAGCGGCATCGCCTGCCGCCACGCACTGCCAGCTGTTCCTGTTCCATGGCTCGCCCAAGGACGGCGGTCTGACGGCAGGGCGCGACTGGCGAAAGATATGGCAAGGGGGCCGCCCCTCGGATCGCCGTGACGGCGAGAAGTTGCATCTCTACCTGCGCGGTGGCAAGCGGAACACCACAGCCGACACCTGAGGGCTTGTGCAGAAATCGTCGCGAGCATGCCGAGATGCGAGACGCGAGCAAGCGAACGACGAGACATGTCCGACGGAACGGCGCGGAGTGAGCGTGTGAGCAACGCCGCAGGTCGGTCGCGCAACAGATCGATTCACGATCCCTGGGCGGTCGGAACGAGGCCGCACCCGCCTCCGCTCACGCCCGGATGAACTTCTCGCGGTAATACTGCAGTTCGCTGATTGACTCACGGACGTCTGCCAGCGCCGTGTGGTCGGACTTCTTTACGAACGCTCTGGCGACCTCGGGTTGCCAGCGCCGGCAGAGCTCCTTGAGCGTGCTGACGTCAAGATTGCGATAGTGGAACCATGCCTCCAACTGTGGCATGTAGCGCAGCATGAATCGACGATCCTGGCCAACCGAATTGCCGCACATCGGACTCGCCCCCTGCAGCACGTGTGCACGCAGGAAATCCAGCGCTGCCGCTTCGACTGCAGCCTCGTCGAGCGGCGACGCCCTGACGCGCTCGATCAACCCCGAGCGACCGTGCGTCTTGCGGTTCCACTCGTCCATCGCTTCGAGGCAAGGGTCCGTCTGGTGCACCACCCACACTGGTGACTCGGCGATGGTCACCAACTGGTCATCGGTAAGGACCATCGCCAATTCAATGATGCGATCCCGCTCGGGGTCGAGCCCGGTCATTTCCATATCCAGCCAAACGAGGCGATTGTCGGCCTGTGCCATATAATCCGATCTGCTCTTGGAAAGCGCCATTGTGGCACAGCCCCATGCCAAACACCTTCTCCCTTTCGTTCATCGTCGCCCTGCTGCTGATGTGCGGTTGCCGACTGTGGTTGACGCAACGCCAGATGAACTGCGTCAGGGCGCACCGGGCAGCGGTCCCCGCCGACTTTGCCGATCGGATCGATCTCGGGGCACATCAGAGAGCGGCTGACTACACGCTGGCGCGCAGCCGCTTCGGCCGGCTCTGCCTCTTCGTCGAAGTATGCCTGCTGCTCCTGCTCACGTTCGGCGGCGGTCTGCAGGCCATCCACGACTTCTGGTCGCCGCGTCTCGGCGGCTTGGCTTACGGCGTCGCCGTGATCCTCAGCGTCGTGCTGATCTCGGCCGTGGTCGACCTGCCGCTGACGATCCATAGGCAGTTCGTCATCGAAGAGCGCTTTGGCTTCAACCGCATGACGCCAGCCCTGTTTCTCGCTGACCTGGCGAAGCAGGCCGCGCTCGGACTGGTCATCGGTGCCCCCGCACTGCTAGCGGTGCTCTGGCTGATGGAACGTATGGGGCCGTGGTGGTGGTTCTACGTCTGGCTCTTCTGGTGCGCGTTCAATCTCGTCCTGCTGCAGGTCTACCCGACCTGGATTGCCCCCCTGTTCAACAAGTTCTCCCCGCTCGACGACGACACCCTCAGGGCGCGCATCGAAGCACTCCTCGCACGCTGCGGCTTTGCCAGTTCCGGGCTCTTCGTCATGGATGGCTCGAAGCGGTCCAGCCACGGCAACGCCTACTTCACGGGCTTTGGCCGAAGCAAGCGGATCGTCTTTTTCGACACCCTGCTCGCCCGCCTGCAGCCCGGTGAGATCGAAGCCGTACTGGCGCACGAACTCGGACACTTCCAGCATCGTCACGTCGTCAAGCGAATGATCTTGCTGTTCGCCATCTCGCTCGCATTCCTCGCCCTGCTGGGTCAGCTGATCAATGCCGAGTGGTTCTTCCGTGGTCTCGGTCTGCGCGACGGGAACACGGCTCTCGGACTGCTGCTCTTCTTCCTCGTCGGCCCGGTTTTCACCTTCCTGCTGACTCCTCTGCTCAGTCTGCTGTCACGCCGCGACGAATACGAAGCCGATCGTTACGCCGCGACGAACGCCTCGGCAGACGGCCTCGTCGCGGCGCTGGTGAAGCTTTATGAGGACAATGCAGCCACCCTGACGCCAGACCCGTTACACTCGCTTTTTTACGACTCCCATCCACCCGCTGCACTGCGCATCGCGCGCCTGCAGAGAACATGAGAACCAGCCACGGCAAGGAGGCCACACGATGTCAGGACTACAGGATCTGGCCGCTGATCGCTGCCGTCCGCTGCGCGGTACGGAACACGCCATCGACCGGACGCAGGCAACCCAACTGCTCGTCGACCTGCCCGGCTGGCAGATCGACGCCACCGGCGTTCTCTGCAAGGAGTTCAGCTTTGACACGTACACCGGCGCCATCCTTTTCGTGAACATCGTCGCCGGCTTGGCTGAACGCGAGAATCACCACCCCGATCTCGAGGTTGGCTATGGCCGCGTGATCGTCCGCTACAGCACCCACGACGTCGGCGGGCTGTCGCGCAATGATTTCGTCTGTGCGGCCAAGATCGAGGCACTGGCGAGAATTTGACCGCAAGCGGAACGGTCGTCGCCGCCTACGGGCGACAGTATCGTGTCGAGCTGAGCGACGGCGCGACCGTGCTCTGTGTGCCTCGCGGCAAGAAGAGCGAGTTCGTCTGCGGCGACGGCGTCACGATCGCCAGGCTCGACTCGCAACAGGGAGTGATCCAGGCACTCACACCGCGGCAAAGCCTGCTCTATCGCTCCGACCCAGGCCGCGAGAAACTCATCGCAGCCAACGTGACGCAGATCGTCATCGTCGTCGCCACCGAACCGCCGTTTTCGGACGAACTGGTCAGCCGTTGCATCGTCGCCGCGGAAAGCCAGGGCATCGCCGTCCTGATCGTCCTCAACAAGTGCGATCTCGAAGACCGTCTGGCCGCAGCGGCCGCCCTGCTCGCGCCATACGAGAGACTCGGCTACCGCGTCCTCAGACTGACTGCGCGGCGCGACGCCAGCCCGCTCACGGAGCACCTGTCGCATCACCTGAGCCTGCTGATCGGACAATCCGGCATGGGGAAGTCCACGCTGATCAATGCCCTGGTGCCCGGTGCGCATGCCCCGACGCGCGAGCTATCCCACTCGCTGCAGACCGGCAAGCACACGACGACACACGCCCGCCTCTATCGCCCGAACCGGCATGCGGCAATCATCGACTCGCCCGGGCTGACCGCGTTCGGGCTGCACCACCTGTCGTCATCAGAGATTGCGCAATCCTTCATCGAGTTGCGCCCGCTGCTCGGCAGTTGCCGCTTTCGCAACTGCCGCCACGACCGGGAACCGGACTGCGGCGTCCAGGCTGCGCTGTCACGCGGGGAAATCGATCCCCGCAGGTTCGCTGCCTTTCGCGCACTTTGCGCCGAGATCAACTGACCTTCCCCGAGGAGCCCTCGCATGAGCGACATCCGCATCCGCCGCCGTCACGGCAAGAGCCTCGCCGAGGCACGTGCCTCGGCCGAACACATGGCGCGCGAATTGAACGAGGAATTCGACCTGAGCTATTCCTGGAGCGGGAATGTCATGTGCTTCAAGCGTCCCGGTGTCTCGGGCGACTTGGCGGTCGACGAACAAGACGTCGCTCTCAACATCCGCCTCGGACTCCTGCTCTTCACCCTGAAGCCAACGATCGAACGCGAGATCCACCGCTTCTTCGACGAGAACTTTCCCGTCTGAAGCACGCTCGGCGCTGCCCGCAGCAGGATTGTCCCGTCTCAGCCTGCCCGCAACTGCTCCACGAGCGTGACGTATTGCTGCATCGCATCTTCGCCGGCAGTGCCCTGCAGCGTCGCCCAGGCATCGAACTTGGCACGGCCGACCATGTCGGTGAAGCCCGGACGCCTGCCGGCGACGTCGCCGTCGGTGGCCTGCTTGTAGAGCGCGTACAGCTTCAACAAGGTGGCGTTGTCGGGGCGCTCGGGCAAGGTCTTGGACTGGGCCACGGCGGCCTCGAACTGGGCTTTCAGGTCACTCACGCTGGTTTCTCCGGTTGATGATCGGTTGCGACGGCTTGCTATTATATGGTTTGGAATTTTCTCCCGGGATCCCTGCGATGAGCACGCGAGAAAGAGTCTCCAGCGTCGACACCGCCTGGCTGCGAATGGATCGGCCGGAGAACCTGATGCAGATCGTGGGAGTGATGGTGTGCAACGGCCGCATCGATGACGAGCGACTGCGGCGAACGGTTGCCGCTCGTCTGCTGCGCTACCGCCGCTTTCGCCAAGTCATCCAAGAAGACCCCGACGGTCTCTGGTGGATCGACGACGCCGACTTTGCCATTGCAGCGCATGTCCGCCGTTCGCTTCTGCCACCACCAGGTGGCAAGACCGGACTGCAGAACTTCGTCGCCGAACTGGCAAGCATGCCGCTCAATCCGGCAAGGCCACGCTGGGAATTCAACGTCGTGGAAACGGCCGACGGCAACTCTGCGATCGTCATCCGCATCCACCACGTGATCGCCGACGGAATCGCCCTCATTGGCGTCATCCACTCACTCACCGACGGGCGGGCCGATGCACCACCGCAGACGGGGCTACCGGCGACAGAGGCAGGCGCGCCGCCGACACCCGGTCGGGGCAACGCGAACGACGACACGGGCTCCGGTATCTGGCGCACGCTGTTCGAGCCGCTCGTCGATCTGGCACAGGCGTCGCTGAGTCTGGGCGGCAACCTCTGGGGACAGTACCAGGGTCTGCGGCGCGATCCCGCAGCTCTGCGCGATTACACCAGCGTCGTCCGGGCGGTCGCCGAGGAGATCGGTCGGCTCGCCCTGATGCCCGGCGACACACCGACCCGTTTCAAGGGAACGGCGTGCACCATCAAGCGTGTCGCCTGGTCCCAGCCGCTGCCGCTGGCGGAGATCAAGGCCGTCGGCCAAGCGCTCTGCTGCTCGGTCAACGACCTGCTGCTCGCCGCGGCCGCCGGCGCCTTGCGCAGCTATCTGGTACACAAGGGCGATGCCGTGGAAGGAGCGGAGATTCGCGCCATGGTCCCGGTCAACCTGCGCCGAGCGGGTGATGGCGAGGAACTCGGCAACCACTTCGGCTTGGTCGCGCTCGAATTGCCGCTCGGCAGCGACAACCCGCTCGTCCGCCTCTACGCAACGCGCGCCAGAATGACTGCCTTGAAGGCGTCGTATCAGGCGATGCTGACCTTCGCCCTGCTCGGCGCGGCCGGCATGGCACCGCGGTACATCGAGGAACAGATCCTCAAACTGCTGACCAGCAAGACGACGGCGGTGATGACCAACGTCCCGGGGTCAGCCGAAGCGCGCTTTCTCGCCGGCTGCCGGATCGAGCAGCAACTGGCATGGGTGCCACAAGCCGGCGACATCGGCGTCGGCGTCAGCATCCTGTCCTACAATGGTCGCGTCCAGTTCGGCCTCATCACCGACCGGAACATGGTCGACGATCCGCAATGGATTGCCGACCAGTTCGGCCGCGAATTCGAGAAGCTGCTCTGGCTGGCATTGCTTGAAACACCCGAACGGCTGCTTGATCCGCTGCTCGTGGCAGACGACGTGAACGCCCTGAGCAAGAGGCACGACGCCCACGCAGCCCGCTGAGGCAACCGCGGCGGTCGCGCGTACCGCCCTGCTGTGCCGCCAGTCTTCGGCCCGCACGAGTCCGCGACGACTTCTTGACGATCCCTCAATCGGCGAGCTCGGCCTTCGCAGCCTCGACGTCGAGCCGCTCCATGGCGTCCAGCGGAACGCAGGCGGCCGCTTCCTGGTAAAGCCGCTCAGCCTCCTTCATCTTCGCCTTGCCGAACATCAGGAGCAAGGCGTTGGCGTACTCGATGCGGGTGATCGCCGACTCAGGGTTGAGTTTCATCGCCGTCTCGAGGAGATCCTTGCCGACATCCTTCTTGACGCCGTAAGTGATGCCACCGACCAGGGCACCAACCTTGTCGATCACTTCAGCATGATAGGCGCCGAGGGCAAGATGTGCGTCGGCGTGCGCGGGTTGCAGCGCCAACGCCTGTGTCAGGCTGTGCTTGATCTTGCCACCCAGCCCCTGCGCCAATGCCTTGACGACCGAGATGCTCTGGCTGTAGCGACCAAGCGCGAAGGCATGCAGATACCATGCGTTGGCATCGTCCGGCGTCTGTTCCTGCTGCTCCTCGCAACGCTCTGCCACCTCGTTCAACAGGCTCAGCTTGCGCTCGTCGTTGGTCTCCAGATAGCTGGCGTAGATCGTCGTCGCCTTGTTGGCCACGTTGTAGCCCGCCCTGCCGCAGGCCAACCCGGCCGCGACCGCCTGCTCGAAATCACCGGCGTGGTAACCCCGCCAGGCATCCTGCAGCTTCGGGTCGGCCGGGAATGGCTCACAGTCGCCACGATGCAGACGTGCCCAGTTCTTCTGCAACGCCGCACCGGCGTGGTTGTACGCCTTGTCGGGATAGGGGAACTTGGTCCATGCCATGGGACATCCTCCTCGATGGAGTTGGGAAAAGACGATCACCCGCGTCGGATCAGGCCGCGAGGTACTCCTGTGAGAGCCTGTCGAGCAGGCCCTTCGATTCGCCGACCAGAAATGGCGACAACATCGCCATCACCTGATGGACACCACGTCCGATGCGGCCGCTTTCGAGCTTGCCGCGTGGATCACAGGCGTACTCATAGGACAGCCAGTAAGTGGCGATGACCGTCATGTTCGTCGCCAGCGCCCGCAACTCGTCCCTGCTGGCACGCATGGCGCCAGCCAGAACCAGCCCCTCGCAGAGCGTCGTCGCCGTCCGCACCTTGTGCAGGAGAATCTGTCTGAAATGGACTTCCAGCAGTCGATTGCGCGTCAGCAGGTCATTAAGGTCGCGGTAGAAGAAGCGGTACTTCCAGATCTGTTCGAAAAGCAGATGCAGGAACAGCCAGATGTCTTCCACGTCGGCGGGTCGGCGGGTCGGCGCAGCGAGCGTGTCCTCGATCTCCCGCTCGAAGACGGCAAAAATCGACTCCAGTATTTCGTCCTTGTTGTGAAAATGATAGTAGAGATTGCCCGGACTGATGTTCATCTCGTCCGCGATGACCGTCGTCGTGACGTTCGGTTCACCGAAGTCGTTGAACAGGCGCAGGCTCGTCTCGATGATCCGCTCGCGCGTACGACGCTTCGGCTTCCTCTCCATCGGCTCTCCGTGTCAACCTCTCCGCGGAGACCAGAATAACACTCTGCGTGGTACCAGGGAATCCTTGTCGACCGTAGCGCCGGCGGGGTGCCTCGCCGGCGCGAGCGGCTCAGGCTCCCTGCGTCCGCAACCAGCGCTCGAGATCCGCCAGAGAGGCATCGAGTGCGCCCGCACTCGTCGCCAGGTCGGGCCGGCGCTTGTGCGGCAGCAGGGAACGGCTGTGGTCCTTGAGCACACCGAGATTGAGCTCGATGCCGTGGCGGGCAAGGATCGGCCGCAACTCGTGCCGGCGCCGGTAGAGATCGCTGCGCGTCCGCTGATAGGCATGCTCGCACAGCCGGCTGCGGCCGCGATAGCTGAAGACGTTGGTGAAGAACATGTCGACATCGTCGCGGGTCGGCTCGAACAGGACGACGTCGCGCCCCTTGAACTCGTGCCGATAGCGATCCATCCCGGTGCGCATCCGCGAATGGATGATGGCGCGGAAGGTCTGCGACAGGACCACCGGCAGACCACCGTCGACCAGGTGCTCGGGGGCATGCGGAGGATTCTCGTGCAGCGGTCGCTGGGCAGCCAGTCGCGAGTCGAAGGGTACGAGCGGGTTGATGCAGATGAGGAGTTCGGCACCGGCCTGCAGTGCCACGGACGCGTGCAGCGTCTTGATCAGGGCGCCATCGACGAAGTAGCGTTCGCCGATTCGCACCGGCGGAAACAGTCCCGGCAGCGCGGCACTGGCCTGCACCGCGACCGAAATCGGCACCTCGGCGTGCTCGGGCGAACCGAAGGCAACCGACTCACCGGTGTCGAGGTCGGTCGCGACGATGTACAGCCGCCGCTTCAGTTGCCGGAAATCGTTCGTGCGGCCACCACTGGAAAACAGCCGGCGGAGCAGTCGATCGATGCCGGAGCTGTTGAACACGCCGGCCGGAATGGCATGGCTCAGGCTCTGGAAGGCCTCGATCGGCCGCAAATGCCACGGATCCGACAAGTACTGGCGAAGCGACGACCAGAACAGGACCGGCACTGCCAGCGCCCGCCGCAGGTACTCTCCGAAGGCGGGCCGCAGCAGCATCTCGGGATCGAAGACCTCGTCCGTGTCGTTCTCGACGAGCATGCGCGCCAGTTTGTCGGGCCCGAGCCCGTTCGCCACCGCGGCCGCGATGAAGGCACCCGAACTGACGCCGACGTAGATTCCGAAGGCAGTGAAGTCGACGCCCTCGAGCGCCTCTGCCAAAGCTGCCATCGCGCCAACCTCATAGATCCCCCCAACCGGGCCACCGCCGGCAAGCGCCAGGCCAATCAGTGGGTGCGTCGTCGCAGCGTTCATCGGGTTTTCCTTTGGCGATGGGGAGACGGTCTGCAACCGGCGCTGGCCGACGCCTTCGCGTCGCTAGCGCGGCCAGCAATCCACGGCGGCAAGCCAAGCGGGCCGCGGGCCTGCCCACTCGCGGCTTGCAACCACGCCCGCGGCGTTGGCCGACCCCGAAACGAGAGACGTGCAGCGGGACGCAGCTGTCCCGCACGCAGCAGCCTACTCGCCGGTCTGCGGAATCGTGTTCAGCACGTCAGCCGGCGTCACCGGCGGCGCCGCCTTGACCGCGGTCGGTTTGGCAGCGGCACGGCGTGGTGCCGCCCGTGCCGTCGCCGGCTTGCTGGTGGGAGCGTTCTCCGCAGGCCCAGCGGCAACGCTGTCGGTCGCCGGCGCCACCGGCTTGGCGGCGCGTGCAGCCGCCTTCGGCGGGGCCTTCCCTTCGGTCAGCGCCTGCACGGCCGCGCTCAATTCGACGACGCGCCGCGACAGACGCTCGATATCCTGCTTGCTCGGAACGCCGAGGCTGCCGAGCGCACGCGCAACCCGGTCCTCGAAGACCTGCTCGAGCCGGTCCCAGGTACCTGCTGCCTTGCCGGCCACCTGTGCGATCCGCTCGTCGGTCATCTTGCGTGTCCTCGACTGGATGCTCTCGCCTTCCTTCACCAGCGCCTCGAAGACCTTGCCGCCTTCTTCCTGTGCCTTGGCAAAGGCGCCGAGCCCCGCCAGCCAGATCTGCTGGGCCGATTCCTTGACGGTCGACGCCAGTTGGTTCTCGCCCACATCACCAGCCAGTTCCTTGAGTTTCTTGCCCATTTCGGTCTCCTTAAAGACGATAATCAAAAGGTCAACAAGTTTTTCGCTTGCCCTGGAAAGAGAGTCTAGTGACAATATCTAGAGGACGCACACTAAAGGTCTGCGCAAGGTCCTCCAGCCGGGGGCGCTGGGAAAGCACGCAACCTGACCACAGACTACCGACATGAGGAGAATCGGATGATCTACTTCGTCACCGGCGCCACCGGTTTCATCGGCAAGCGGCTCGTCGCCAGGCTGCTCGCGCGCCCGGAAGCCACCGTCTATTTCCTGACGCGCGCCGTCGAGCAGCCCCGCCTTCATGAATGGTACGACTACTGGGGCTGCGACGAAAGCCGGGCCATCCCGATCGTCGGCGATCTGACACAGCCCGAACTCGGTGTCGCGAAAGCAGACGTGCACAAGCTCAAGGGCAGGGTCGACCACTTCTTCCACCTGGCTGCGATCTACGATCTCAAGGCAAGCGCCGAGGAGCAGCAGCGAGCGAACGTGGACGGCACCCGCAACACCGTCAGGCTGGCCGAGGAACTCGCCGCCAGGCACTTCCACCTCGTCAGTTCGATTGCCTCCGCCGGCCTCTTCGAAGGACTCTTTCGCGAGGACATGTTCGAAGAAGCGGAGAACCTCGAAAATCCGTACTTTCGCACCAAGCACGATTCCGAGGGCATCGTTCGCCGCGAGTGCAAGGTTCCGTGGCGCATCTTCCGTCCGGCGATCGTCGTCGGTGACTCGCGCACCGGCGAAATGGACAAGATCGACGGCCCTTACTATTTCTTCAAGCTGATCCAGAAGATGCGCCGGATGTTCCCGTCGTGGATGCCGACGATCGGCATCGAGGGCGGGCGCATCAATGTCGTGCCGGTCGACTTCGTCGTCGCTGCGATGGACCACATCGCGCACCTCGAGAATGAGGACGGCCAGTGCTTCCATCTCACCGACCCGACGCCGATGCGCGTCGGCGACCTGCTCAACACCTTCGCCCGCGCGGCTCACGCACCGGAAATGGCGATGCGCATCAATGCCGCCCTGCTCGGCTTCATCCCGCGCTCGATGCGCAAGGCGATGTTCGCGCTGACCCCGGTGCGGCGCATCCGCGCCGCGGTGATGAAGGATCTCGGCCTGCCCGATGACATCCTCGATTTCGTCAACTACCCGACGCGTTTCGACTGCCGCGAGACGCAGCGCGCGCTCAAGGGCAGTGGCATAGCGGTGCCGCCGCTCGACAGCTATGCCTGGCGCCTGTGGGATTACTGGGAACGACATCTCGACCCGGACCTGTTCATCGACCGGACGCTGCGCGGGCAGATCGAAGGCAAGGTCGTACTGGTGACCGGTGGCTCGTCGGGGATCGGCAAGGCGACGATCCGCAAGATGGCCGAAGCGGGCGCGATCGCCGTGACGATTGCCCGTGACGCGAAGGCGCTCGACGAAGTCCGCAAGGAGTTCGAGGAAGCCGGGCTGCGCCTGATCACGCACGCGGTAGACGTGGCCGACCCGCAGCAGTGCGAGGCATTCGTCAAGTTCATGAACGAGGAGCATGGCGGGGTCGACATCCTGGTCAACAATGCCGGCCGCTCGATCCGCCGTGGCATCGAGAGCTCCTTCGACCGCTTCCACGACTTCGAGCGGACGATGGAGGTCAACTACTTCGGCGCCCTGCGACTGACCATGGGCTTCCTGCCGGCGATGATCGCCAAGCGCAAGGGCCACGTGATCAACATCTCGTCGATCGGTGTCCTGACCAATGCGCCCCGCTTCTCCGCCTACGTCGCTTCCAAGGCAGCGATGGACGCCTGGGCGCGCTGCGCGGCCTCGGAGTTTGCCGATCGCGGCATCGAGTTCACCACCATCAACATGCCGCTGGTGAAGACCCCGATGATCGCCCCGACCAAGCTTTACGATCAGGTGCCGACGCTGACCCCGGATGAAGCGGCCGACATGATCGTCGAAGCGATCATCCACAAGCCGGTCCGCATCGCCACCCGGCTGGGGATCTTCGGCGCCCTGCTGCACTCGCTGACGCCGAAGGTGGCGCAGATCGTCATGAACACCAGCTTCCGCATGTTCCCTGATTCCAGTGCAGCCGCGCACAAGCCGAACGAGCCCGCGCAGCAGACGGCGGATCAGGTCGCCTTCTCGCAGATCATGCGCGGTATCCATTTCTGATCGGCTGTCGGCTGCATTCGTCCTGGCGTAGCGCCGCGCGGGCATCGGCGATGCGCCGGACGAACGAGGCACGGCGCTTGCAGTGCGATCTGCCCGCCCCTTCGAAGCATATCCATGGTCCACCACGCCAAGCCCGTTTTCGGACACCGATCATCATGACGACGCCGACCACGAAACCCGGCCCGGAGAACGACCCCCGCCAACTCCTGAAGGAGTTGCAGGAACGCTTTCCGGTCTTCCGCGAATGCCAGGCGCTGGCGATCGGCATCGACAAGCAACTGCTGAGCTGCGTGCCGGGCGTCGATCGCAGAACGCTGCGCATTGCCCTGGCAATGCATACACACTCTTTGCGTTACCTGAAGACGCTGGCGGGAGCAAGCGACCGCCTTGGTCTCGACGGCCAGCGAAGCGGCGAGGTCACCGAGGCACACCGCGGACATGCTGCCGAACTGGTGAGGGAGCGGCTGCGGAAACAGGCGGAAGAGCGCAAGCAGCAGCGCGCAGCGGAAGAACAGGCACGGCGGACCAGCGAGAAACTGGGTCTGCTCGTCGAGAAGTTCAGCCGCAACCGTTAGCCACTCCCTGGCCGCCTCGCGCTCCTCCCGCAACGAGGCACGTCGTCGCGGCTGCGCGGCGGGACGCGACCAGCCCGGACAGTTCAGTGTGGCAGGAAATCATGGATCACTTGCTCAAGGACAGTACGACGATCGAGCTCTACGCCTGGCTTGATGAAGATGCCGAACTGCCGGGGTGGGATATCCTGGTCGGCAATCCGTTCGGCCGCTCGTTGCCGGAAGACCAGTTCACGACGGTTCAGAACTACTTCGCCGAGTACCATCTCGAGTATTTCCGGCAACGCCTGTACGGGCAGTTCCCGAGCCGCCTGCATGCCCTGCTGCTCTTCGCCACGCGCATCGACGCCGAAACCTTTCGCCACAAGCACCCGGCGCGTGTCTTCGGCAAGGCACTGGTGCGAGCGCGCAGCAAGGGAGCCTACGTCTGCTCCTTCCATGACTCGAGCTGGCTCGACTACCTGCGGCTGCCGCACAGCCTCAGCCTGGCGGCCCTCGACGAGATTGCCAATCACTACTGGCGCGGCGCCCTGGTCGAGGAGGTCGGCCTGACCTTCCTCAACGAACGATGGCGTGAGCCGCCGGTCATCGAAGCCCTGTTCCAGGGCACACTCGAAACCGTCACCCGCCGCGCTGAGAGTGGCTGGCTGCCGGGGTTTTCCTGAATCCGCAGCGGAAAGAGTATTGCCAGACTCGGACGACGGCCGAAGGCTCAGCTTGTCCCTGTTGTGCAATCTCTTGCCTCACTGCAGGCGCCGGCTGTCAGATCCGCTGCAGCGGTGCGCCTCCGCGACACCGACGCGGCGGCTGTCCCGAGACCAGTCCAACCTGGCGACGCGGCTTGCTCCGACGCCACTCTGGTCGCAGCCTTGACGCGATCGGCAGGTCGTCGCAGTCGAGTGACCGGAGGTGACGCTGGCCGATCCGGTCGCATCTCCGTACGGCGGCGGACGCAACTCGCGGCGACAGCTCGACAGCAGGATTAAACGCGTGATTTATTTGGCTGGATGCATACGATCCAGGCGTTATCATTGGCAGCATCCGGATCGGTAAGCCGCGACTGCAAGACCGCAGCCGCCCATACCGGTCGCCACCGCATTCGCCATCGATACCACAGTGGAACAGCCACCGACCATGCCTGCACCGTTGCACGCGCTGACCCAGGGCCCAGCGCAACCGATCGTTGAGGCGCCACGACCACAGATCAGCATCGTTTCCACCCTGTACCGTTCGCGTCCCTTTCTCGAAGACTTCCTCGACGGCTGCCTCGATGCTCTGCGCCAGCTCGCCATCAGCGACTTCGAAATCGTTCTGGTGAACGATGGCTCACCTGACGATTCCCTGGACTACGTGCTGGCACGCCGCCACGACTTGGCGCAACTCGTGGTCGTGGACCTGTCACGCAATTTTGGCCATCACCATGCCATGCAGGCCGGCCTGCGGCAGGCACGTGGCGAGTTGGTCTTCCTGATCGACTGCGATCTCGAGGTCTCCCCGCTGAGCCTGTGTTCATTCCACGACAAGCTGCGCGAGACCGACTGCGACATCGTCTTCGGTTATCAGGAGAAGAGAAAGGGGGGCTGGTTCGAACAGCTCAGCGGTGGTCTCTTCTGGAAGGGTTTCAACCTGCTGAGCGAAACCAGGATTCCCGAAAACATCGTCACCGAGCGCCTGATGAAGCGCCGTTTCGTCGACGCCCTGCTGCAGTTGGGCGACCACAATCTGTTCCTCGGCGGAATGATGAGCTGGACCGGCTTTCACCAGATCGGCATCGCAGTAGGCAAGAGCCAGCGTGCGGGAGCGAGCACCTACACGCTCCTGAAGCGCGTCAGCCTGATGGTCAACGCCGTCAGTTCGTTCTCGGCGCAGCCCTTGGTCTGGCTGTTCAACTTTGGCGCCCTCGTCACCGCAGTCAGCTTTTCCTACGTCATCTACCTGGTGATCAGAAAGCTGCTGTTCGGCGATGCCCTGATCGGCTTCACCTCGGTCATGGGGCTGATGGCGCTCAGCCTGGGAATCCTGACGATGGCCATCGGGCTCGTCGGCGTCTATCTGGGCAAAGTCTTCACCCAGGTCCAGAACCGACCGAACTATATCGTCAAGGACATCCACCGGTGAGACGTTGCGCTTCCAACCGTCGCTCACCGCTGCGCCATCGGACGCCCCCCGCCGCAGTCGTCGGCGGCAACGCGGACGGCCCGGCAAGCGCTCCCGCAGGATGGAGCGTTCGGCGCCACAGAGAAGCCGCGCGATTGCAGGAGCTGGGAAAGCTGAAATGAAGTCCGTCGCCATCCTGCAATCCAACTACCTGCCGTGGAAAGGTTACTTCGACATCATCCACAGTGTGGACCTCTTCGTGTTCTACGATGACGTTCAATACACCCGGCGTGACTGGCGCAATCGAAACAGGATCAAGACCGCCCGCGGCGCCGAGTGGCTGACGGTCCCAAACGATGGTGACCAGGACAAGCGCATCTGCGACGTGCGACTGACCGATCCGCGTTGGCAAGGCAAGCACTGGAAGTCGATCGAACAGTCCTACAGCAAGGCGCCATTCTTCCACTCCTACCGCGAGCCGCTGCAGGAGGTTTATCTCGGTCGACGCTGGGACCACCTGTCCGACCTGAACCAGCACCTGATCATGATGATCGCGCGCGAGATGCTGGGCATCCGGAGCGAGTTTGCCGACTCGCGAACCTATGCTGCAAGCGGCAGCAAGCAGGAGCGGATTCTCGATCTCCTCGACCGCTGTGAGGCCAGCTCCTACCTTTCCGGCCCCGCCGCCAGGGACTACATCGACGAAAGCCGTTTTGCCCAACGTGGGATCGAGCTGCACTGGCAGGATTACGCTGGCTACCCGGAATACGTCCAGCCGCATCCACCCTTCGTGCATGGAGTCACCATTCTCGATCTGCTGTTCAGCGTCGGTCCCGACGCTCCGTGGTACATCTGGGGCTGGCGCAGCGACCGGCGTGAACCTTTGGCGCGGCTGCCGGCCGCAGTGGCGGGCAACGCCGGATGAAACCGAAACTGCTGCATGTGCTGGGCGGCGGGCAATGGCAGGTGCCGACCGTACGACTCGCCAAGGCGCTTGGGCACCGTGTGCTGGTCAGCGACATGTACCGCGATCGGCCAGCCTACGCGCTGGCGGACCAGCACGAGGTCGTCGACATCACCGACTGCGAAGCGACGCTGCAGCTGGCCACCCGCTGCCGCATCGACGGCATCATCTGTGACACCACCGATGTCGGCGTCGCCACCGCCGCCTTCGTCGCCGAGCGACTCGGGCTGCCGGGAATCGGCTACGAGACGGCGCGCAATTTCACCGACAAGGGGCGCATGCGTCGCCTGACCGACGCCGCCGGTCTGGCCGTTCCACGCTACCATCTGCTTTCTTCGCCTGCCGGGCTGGCGGCAGCCGCCGCAGAGGTATCCTTCCCACTGATCGTCAAGCCGGTGGACAATCAGTCCGGGAAGGGCGTCAGCAGACTGTCCGCTGCCGACGGGCTGGATGCTGCCTATCGTCTGGCAAGAAGCTGTTCGCGCTCGGGCGAAGTCCTCGTCGAGAGCTGCGTCGAGGGCCAGGAGATCATCGTCGACGGCTTTGTCGTTGCCGGCAAGGCGAGGATCCTTGGGATCGCTCACAAGCTGCCGTTTGCGGATTCGCCCACCGTCTCGTCGCGAATCCTCTATCGGGGTGCGCTGCCAGAAGCGGAGTTCGAGCGCATCCGGGCAACCGTCTGCGCCACCCTGTCGGCGCTCGGTCTACTCGATGGAATATTCCACGCCGAGTTCATGCTCGACGGCGAGCACATCGTGCCGATCGACATCGCGGCGCGCGGCGGCGGCGTCATGATCTACACCCACGTCCTGCCACACGTTTCAGGGGTGAACGCGAACCGCGCGATGATCGGGCGGGCGCTCGGCGAAGCGGTGCGCATCGACCCGCTGCCGATGCCACGAGCCGCGACCATCGAGTTCTTCAGCATGCCGCGTGGCACGATCGCCGAGATCGGCGGCGTTGACAGCGCAGCCGCGGTGCCCGGTGTCGCTGCCGTCCACCTCAACCTGCAGGCCGGTGATGAAGTCGGCCCGCTCGAACACAAGGACCGCCGACCGGGCTACGTGGTCACCCTCGGCGACACGGCGACCGAGGTCATCGCCATCGCCCGGCGCGCCATTGCCCTGCTGCGCGTGCGCATGGCTGGCGCCGGCGAATTCACGAGCATCGACTGATTGACTGAAAGGACGACACGATGAAGCTTTTCGACTCGCTGACGCACGTCACGCGTGACGGCAGCTGGTGCGGCGAGCGGCGCTACGACGCAACGCTTGCGAGACTGCTGCAGGACATGGACGAAGCGGACGTGTACCGTGCCTGCCTGGTGGCGATCGCCGATTACGTCGACAACGAAGTGATCATCGAGTCGGCGCGTGCGCATCCGGAGCGCTTCGTCCCGATCGCCGGCCTCAACCCGCGCACCCTGCCGACGCTGCGCCGTGTCGAGGCGGTGGTGGCCGAACTGGCGGCGCAGGGCTTCGCCGGCATCAAGCTGCATCCACGCCTGAATGGTTACGATCCGCTCGACGCGAAGTGCATCGCCGTCTTCGACGCGGCAGCCGAGCACGGGCTGGTGATCCTGCTCGACACGCTCTTCCGGCGTCGCGGACTGGCGACGACGAATGCCCCGGACACCATCGACTACATCGCCAATGCCTGCCCGGACACGCGCATCCTGCTGCTGCACGCCGCCGGTCCGTCGATGCTCGACCTCTTCGAGATCGTACGCGCCAACCCGAACCTGATGCTCGACTTTTCCTTCACGCTGATGCGCTACGCCGGCAGCCGCCTCGACGACGACATGCGCTACCTGTTCTCGACGACCGACCAGTTGATCACCATCGGCTCCGACTTCCCCGAGTACCCGCCGGCGAGGATCCTCGAACGCTTCGCCCTGCTCAGCGAGGGCATCGAAGCACACCGTGTCGAGAACATCATGTACCGCAACCTCGAACGCCTTTTTGCCGGCTACCGGGTACCGGTGTGAGCAGCGGCGAGCAGCGTCGCGCCGTCTGCGCGGTTGAGCCCGACCAACCCGCGGCGGGCGGGACTGCGTCCCGGGGCAACAGCCCCTGGTTGCTCCCCGCGCTGCTCCTTGCTGCCCTGACCCTGCGCCTGGCGTTCTTCACCGGCTGCTTCGGCTCCGACGAAGTGACCTACACCGAGCAGGCGCTGAAGATTGCGCAAGGAGAATGGGCACGCGCCGACTACATCGGCGCCGTCCGCCTGGGAATCAGCCTGCCGGTCGGTTTCCTCGTCTGGATCCTGGGCCGCAGCGAGTTCGTTGCCAACCTCTGGTCCCTGCTCTGCTCTTTGGGCGAAATCGCCCTCGTCTACCTCATCGCGCGGCGCTTCTGGGGCGAGCGGGCGGCCGTGCTGTCAGGACTCGTCCTCGCCTTCACCCCCCTGCATGCCCACTATGCCGGCCGCCTGATGGCCGACGCGCCGCTCGCCTTCTTCATCAGCCTGAGCTTCTTCGCCCTCTTCGAGGGCGATCGCAGCGGTCGGCGTGCGTACTACCTCTGCGCCGGACTGGCAGCCGGCTTCGTCTGGTGGATCAAGAGCTCGGTCGCGCTGGTTTACGTCCTCGTCTTTGCCCTTTACGTGGTTCGGGAAAGGCGGCTGCACAGCAAGTGGCTGCTGATGGCCACGGGCTTCCTCGCGATGCTCGTGCTCAACGGACTGCTGTTCCTCATCATGGAAGGCGACTTCTGGAAGATCTGGCGGATGACGACCTCGGGCGCCGCCGAGTACGTCCAGAAGGTGAGCAGCAGCAACGACCCGACGTTCTACGTCCGTCTCCTCCTGCTCGACATCAAGCACACCTGGCTGCTCGGGCCGCTGGCAGTGGCAGGGCTCCTTCTCTGGCTGACGCGGAATCGGCACGACGACGGCCTGAACCGTATCGCCATCTGGTGCCTCGGACTGATCGGCGTTTTCAGCCTGTTCATCGTTTCGTTCAAACCGCTGCTGTTGATCACCAAGCAGGTGAACTACGCGATCGTGTTCCTCGCCCCGCTCGCCCTGCTGGCAGGCTATGCGCTGTCGCGACTCGGCCGCGGCCTGGCGGCCCTGGTCGCCGTTGCGGTGATCATTCCCCTCGGCATCATCGGCACCGCACTGGAACAACAGGTCATCCAGTCCTTCGTGGCGAACAGCAAGGCGGCGCTTCTTTACGCCCGCGAGCGTCCGGACAGCGTCGTCTTCGGCATGACCAGCGCCATCCGCACCGGCAACTACGCGCGACTGTTCGCCACCTCCCCGACCGATGCGCCACGCATCGCCGATATCCAATTGCTCGCCAGCGGCGCCCCGGGTATGGCCTTGAAGGCGGACGCCGACGGATTTGTCGCCTACGCGGTTTTCGACCGCCAGACTGCGGACTGGGGCCAGCAGGGTCCGTATTCACACCAGGAGGATCTTCCCCGCTGCTGGCACCGACTCGGCGAACTCGAGCCGACCGGCATGGGACTTGGCGCACGGATCGTCAGCGGTCTGCGCTCGGCAGCAGCGATCCTGCCGACCGCGATCGCAGAGAAGGTGGCCAGGCAGCTGGACTTGCTGGCACGCCCCCTGCCGGCGACGATTTACGGCATCAGGGCCGATTGCCTGGCGGCAACCGCCGACGCGGCGGCGCGCTGAGGTGCACGCTGCGCCAGCGGGAACCTGACGATGACTGATCATTCGATCACATTCACCCGTGTCTCCTCGCGCTATCGTTCGCCACGCCGCTGCGGCTGCCGCGGCCTGCGCGCGCGGCAGGCGGTCAGGGAAGACGAGCAGCAGCGCCGCCAGACGCCGATCGCCGGGGCACCAGGCCAACCCCCCGCCGACAGATCCCGGGCAAGCCCACCGGTTGGCGCACCTTGACGAGGAGCAAGCCCGATGCAGGCGAGATTTGACATTCCCGGACACGTGTACATTGCGCTCACGCTGCTGTTCACGGTGTATGGCCAGCTCGTTCTGAAGTGGCAGATGGGCAGCGTCGGCCCCATGCCCGCAGGTACGCTCGGCAAGCTGCAATTCCTCCTGCTGCAGTTCCTCAACCCATGGATCATGAGCGGCCTGGCATCCGCCTTTCTCGCCTCGCTGGCCTGGATGGCAGCCATGACACGCCTCGACCTGAACTACGCCTACCCGTTCATGAGCCTGGCCTTCCTGATCGTCATGGCCTTCTCGGTCGTCTTTCTCAACGAGGCGCTTTCGCTGCAGAAAGTCCTGGGAACCTTGCTGGTGGTCACCGGCCTGGTGATCATGACCCGCTGATCATGATGCACCGCAAGCGAACCTCACCCTGCGCGTTGGGGCAGGACCGGGACGGCCCTGCGCAGCACGAGGCGGCGGCGTCCCGCAGCGGCTCAGCGGCTCATCGTCATGAGCCGCCCACCGTGTTTGCCTACCGCGGGGCGCGCTGCAGCGGCAGCCAAGCGTGCACCGATGGCGGGCGATCCATTCCCCGCAGCTCGGCGGGCGGCCACCTTGCCGCACCCGGGCCGACGGACCGCACTCACCCTCCATCGGTGCCTGGCACCGTCTTCACCTCCGGAAAAGCGCCCATGATCCCGTTCAACAAGCCGTACATGACCGGCAAGGAACTCTGGTACATCTCACAGGCACACGCCGCCGGACACCTCGCCGGCGACGGCCACTTCACCAGGCACTGCAGCAACTGGCTGGAGAGCCGCATCGGCTGCCGCAAGGCCCTGCTCACCCACTCCTGCACCGCAGCGCTGGAGATGGCGGCGATCCTGGCTGACATCAAGGAGGGTGACGAGGTGATCATGCCCTCCTACACCTTCGTCTCGACCGCCAACGCCTTCGCCCTACGTGGCGCTGTTCCGGTCTTCGTCGACATCCGGGCCGACACGCTCAACATCGACGAAACACGGATCGAGGAAGCCATCACGCCGCGCACCAGGGCCATCGTGCCCGTGCACTACGCCGGCGTCGCCTGCGAGATGGACAGCATCATGGACATCGCCCGACGCTACGGCCTGCTGGTCATCGAGGACGCGGCGCAGGGCATCATGGCCACCTACAAGGGCCGGCCACTCGGCAGCATCGGCCACCTGGCGGCGCTGTCGTTCCACGAGACGAAGAACATCATCTCGGGTGAGGGCGGCGCATTGCTGATCAACGATGCCAGCCTGGTGACGCGGGCCGAGATCGTTCGCGAGAAGGGGACCAACCGCAGTCAGTTCTTCCGTGGGCAGGTCGACAAGTACACCTGGGTCGACATCGGCTCCTCGTATCTCCCCGGAGAGATCATCGCCGCCTTCCTCTGGGCGCAGATGGAAGAAGCCGACGCCATCAACAAACGCCGGCTCGCCCTCTGGTCGACCTACCATCAGTGGTTCCGGCGGGCCGAGGAAAAGGGCGCCTGCAGGCGGCCAGTCATTCCGCGCGACTGCTCGCACAACGCGCACATGTACTACCTGCTGCTGCCGGACCTCGAACGCCGAACGCGCTTCATCGAAACGATGAGAGCGCACGCCATCGGCACCGTCTTCCACTATGTTCCGCTGCACAGCGCGCCCATGGGCCAGAAACTCGGACGCGTCTGCGGCAGCATGACCCAGACCGATTCACTGTCCGAACGGCTGGTGCGCATGCCCCTGTGGCTTGGTCTCGAGGACGAGCAGGCACGGATCATCCAGGAAGCAACCAACGCTCTTGCCTGACCGGCATCGGTCCGGCGACGGGACCCCGCTGCCGGACCACGACCGTCGCCGGCTGCTGCTCGCCATGTTCCATGGACTGCCGCTAGAATGCGAAATGCGCCGGACGTCACGGTCCGTCCCGCCGGACGTCGCCGACGGGGCCCGCCGCAGCGGACGCGGTGACGCGAGCCTGAACGAGAGCCGCCACGCAGCAAGCGACGGGCTCTGACCACGACCTCCCACCACCCCCCACCCGAGAACAGGAAATCCGAGCATGTCCAGCGATGCAAAGCGGTTCAGCCACTGCCCAGACCATCGAATCGCACGCCTTGCCTGCGCCGTCGGCCTCTGGGCCCTGACCGGGATCGCCAGCGGCCAAGTGAAGAACGTGACGCCTGCGGAGATGGCCGCGGTTCCACGCTACTGCCCCTACACGCATGCCTTTGGCCGGAGCGGCCTGCCTGACTCACCTTCCGCCGAAGCGAAACCCTGGGTAGCGATCATGGGCCCGACCTTCTGGCACATGCACCATTACTGCTGGGGCAAGTTGAACCTGCTGCGGGCCATGCGCAGCACCGCCACTGAACAGGAAAGAAACCACCTTCTCGGTGCCGTTGTCGGCGACTACTGGTATGTCGCCCAACGGGCGCCGCGAGATTTCATCCTGCTCCCCGAGATCTACGCCGGCATCGGCGAGATCGAGTTGCGTCGCGGGCGCCCGCAGGAAGCGAACAAGGTCTTCGCCGAAGCCAGGGCGCTGAAACCCGATTACTCGCCCGGATACTCCCACTGGGCCGAGTACCTGATACGCTCCGGACAGAAGGCAGAGGCCAAGCAACTGGTCAGAACCGGTCTCGAATACAATCCGGACGCCAAGACCCTGCGCGAGCAGTACCGCCTGCTGGGCGGCAACCCGTCGGAGATCGTCTCGCGGGCAAAGGATGGGAAGCGGGCGGAAGCGATCGACGATGGCGAACCGCTGATGCTCTTCGAGGAGCCCGAACCCGAGGACGCTGCCGCTGGCGCTTCGCGCCGGAGTGCGACGACGCCCTGATACGGGCAGCGGAACCCGGCTCCCGCACGACCGCGCAGGCGCGCGGAGTCGCATCCCCGACAACCGGGCGAGCCGGGTGCAAACAGTGCAAGAGTGCAAAATTGTGCTTGAGCACGCGCCATCCGGCCGGTATAATCTCGCGCTCAAACACGGCAAGGCGCCCGTAGCTCAGCTGGATAGAGTACTTGGCTACGAACCAAGGGGTCGGGCGTTCGAATCGCTCCGGGCGTGCCAACGGCAGCAAACACTGAAGCCACCGTCACGGTGGCTTTTTTGTCGTCTCCCGGCTGCCGTCCCTGCGAAAAGCCGACTTCATCCACCGAGGCGCACGGCGACACCTTCTTGCCACCTTGAAGATCCTGCTCACCGGCAAGAATGGCCAGGTCGGCTTCGAACTGCAGCGAGCGCTCGCGCCGCTTGGCGAGGTCGTCGCGATCGGCCGGGCGGAGTGCGACCTTGCCCAGCCGGCGGCCATCCGCCAGCTGGTCCGTGCGGTCCGGCCGGCGATCATCGTCAACCCGGCGGCGCATACCGCGGTGGACAGAGCGGAGACCGAGCGCGAGCAGGCCTTCGCGGTCAACGCGACCGCGCCACGAGTCTTCGGCGAAGAAGCAGCGCGGCTGGGCGCGTTCGTCGTGCACTACTCGACCGACTATGTCTTTGACGGCAGCAAGCAAGGCCCCTACGACGAACTGGACGCAACCCGACCGCGCAGCACCTATGGTCAGAGCAAGCGCGAAGGCGAGGTCGCCCTGCAGGATGCCACCCGGCGCCACCTGATCCTGCGTTCCGCCTGGATTGCCGGCGCCCACGGCGGCAACTTCGCGAAGACCATTCTGCGGCTGGCAAGCGAGTGCGACAGTCTCAGAGTGGTTGCCGACCAGTGGGGAACCCCGACTTCGGCTGCGCTGCTGGCTGACATCACCGCCCACCTCGTTCGCCAGCAGCAACGAGGGGACGATCTGCAAGCCTTCCCCTACGGCATCTACCATTGTGTCGCCGGTGGCGACACCAACTGGTACGACTACGCCCGCTTCGTCGTCGACGAAGCGATCCGTGCGGGCAGGAAGCTCTGCGCCAGACCGGAAGCGATCACGGCGATCTCGACTGCCGAATACCCGACTGCCGCCAGCCGCCCCGCCAACTCCCGACTCGACACGCGCAAGCTGCAGCATGCCTTCGGCCTGGAACTGCCGCACTGGCAACTGGGCGTGCGACACGTTCTGCAGCAGATCCTCGGCAGCTGAGCGATGCCCGGCAGCCAGCTCCCCTTCGCCGCATCGCGGCCCCACGCCGACAGCAGCCGAGTGACGACCGCCGCTGCATCCTGGTCAAGCACCGAAGCCCGACCAGCGAGAAGAAAGGAACCGGACCACAGATGATGATCACCGCCACCGCCATTCCCGACGTCCTGCTCATCGAACCGGAGATTTTCGGCGACGAACGCGGATATTTCTTCGAGAGCTTCAATGCCCGGTCGTTCGCCCGCGCAACCGGCCTCGAACTCTCCTTCGTGCAGGACAACCACTCACGATCGGCGCGGAACGTCCTGCGCGGACTGCACTACCAACTGCCGCCGAAGGCCCAGGGCAAGCTGGTACTGGTCGTGCAGGGGATGGTCTTCGACGTTGCGGTCGATCTGCGCCAGCACTCGCCGACGTTCGGCCGTTGGGTTGGTCATGAGCTCAGCGGAGAAAACAAGAGGCAGTTGTGGATTCCCCCGGGCTTCGCCCATGGCTTCCTGGTGCTTTCGCAGAGCGCCGAGTTCCTCTACAAGACGACCGACTACTACTCGCCGGAACACGAGCGCAGCCTGCGCTGGAACGACCCGGACATCGCCGTCGACTGGCCGCTCGATGAGCCGCCGATTCTCGCCCGCAAGGATGCTGGCGCACCGCTGCTGGCGGCTGCCGACCGCTTCCCCTGAATCCCGTGGCCCGCCGCTGGCGCAACTGCCGTCGCCCCGCCGCCCCCCGACCGGCGGATGCGGCAGTCATGACACCGCCCCGGAACGGCGATCGTCCGGCGGCAGCTTGCCGCCGGGGGTGACACGTGCGAAGATTGGCGACTGACCCATCCCGCACTGACCGACTTGATCAGACCACACGCTCACCCACACCAACACGGCATCAACATCGAAGCGCTGCTGGCGCACGTCCCGCTGTTCAACGGACTGGAACCCGACGAGATTGCCCGACTGGCCCGCGGTTCGCGTGAAGTCACTGCGACCCGTGGCGACATCCTGTTCCACAAGGGAGACACGCCGACCGGCTTCTACCTGATCGTCTACGGGCAGGTCAAGCTGGCCTTCACCTCGCCACAGGGTGGCGAGAAGGTCGTCGACATCGTCGGCCAGGGCCAGACCTTCGGCGAGGCCGTCATGTTCATGGACAAGCCGTTCATGGTCTATGCGCAGGCACTCGCCGATTCGCTGTTGCTGCACATCTCGAAGACCGCGATCCTCGACGAACTGGACAAGGATCCGAAACTGGGGCGCAAGATGATTGCCGGACTGTCGATGCGCCTGCACCACCTGATCAACGATGTCGAGTCCTATTCGCTGCACTCGGGTCGGCAACGGATCATCGGCTATCTGTTGCGCGAGTACCCGAACGGCGGCGAGCGGTCGATCACTGTGACGCTACCGACCAACAAGGGCGTCATTGCCTCCCGTCTCAACCTGACGCAGGAACACTTCTCACGCATCCTGCACGAACTCTCGGAAAAGGGATTGATCGTCGTCGAAGGACGAAAGATCCACATCCCCGAAGTCGAGAAGCTGCGTTGCCACGAGCACTGAGGCTGGGGCCACACCATACCAACCAAGAGGAGACAATGAAGCATGGCACTGGAAACCGAGATCAAGCTGAGCCTGCCGGCAACGGCCGTACGCCGCCTGTCGTCTCACCCGCTGCTGGCCGCAAGCAAGCCCATGCGACAGAAGCTGGTCAATACCTACTACGACACCCCGGACCAGCGCCTGCAGCGCAAGCGCCTCGCCGTCCGTTTCCGGCAGAAGGGCGAGGCATGGCTGCTGACCGTCAAGAGCGACGCGCCGTCCCCGGGCGGACTGGCGCAGCGCCGCGAATGGGAAGTGCCCGGCCAGCCCGGGCAATTCGACTTCAGCCACGTCGACAGTCCCAAGCTGCGCCGCTTCCTCGAAGAGGCCACAGCAGAGCTCGTCCCGGCATTCACCACCGATTTCACGCGCAGCCTGTGGGTACTGACGCCGCGCGAGGGAAGCCGCATCGAGGTTGCTCTCGACCGCGGAACGATCGTCGCCGGCGAGCGCAAGGAGAACATCTGTGAACTCGAACTCGAACTGCTCGAGGGAGACGCCAGCGACCTCTTCGCCGCCGCCCTGGCCCTGCAGGCCGACCTGCCGCTGCACCCCGAAGGCGCCAGCAAGGCCGAGCGCGGCTACCGCCTGGCGCACGATGCCAAGCTGGCACCCGCCAAGGCCGGGCCAGTCCCGCTGAGCATGGGGATGACCAGCATCGGCGTCTTCCGCAGCACCGCCTTCTCCTGTCTGTCACAGCTGCAGGGCAACGAGCGCGGCGTCCGTGAAACCGACGCCCCGGAGTTCATCCACCAGGCGCGGGTGTCGATCCGTCGCCTGCGCTCGGCGATCCGCCTGTGGCGACCGCTGCTGCCGGAGGACTACGTCAGCAACTTCGATCCGCGCTGGCGAACACTGGCCAACCAGCTCGGCGACACGCGCAACTGGGATGTCTTCATCACCGAGATCCTGCCGCCGATCGTCAAGGCCTTCCCCGACCATGGCGACGTCCAGAGACTGTCGACGCAGGCGCGCAACCACCTGACCGCCTGCCGCAAGACGGCGCAGGCGGCGATCAAGGCGGACACCTACTCGCAACTGCTGCTCGAGTTCACCGCCGCCACAGTGGCGCTCCCGGAGAGCCGAAAGCCGCCCATCACGGCCTTTGCACCCCGCTCGCTGAACAAGCGCGCGAAGCGGGTCGCCGCGCTCGCCGCCGAGACCCGCGATTCGAACCCGGAAGCCCGGCATGCGTTGCGGGTCGCCCTGAAACGCCTGCGATACGCAATCGAGTTCTTCGCGCCACTGTTCCCGGCGAAGCGGCTGCAACGCTACCACCAGAGTGCCGCCGGCCTGCTCGATCTCCTCGGACGGATGAACGACGCGACGGTCGCCGAGCAACTCGTCCTGCAGGCGGTTCCGGGCCATCACAGCGATCTCGTGCGCGCCTGGCTGGCGGGTCGCAACGACCTGATGCTGACGCAGCTGGAGCCGCTGCTCGCCGAGTTCCTCAGCCATCCGCCACCTTGGGAACACGGCTGATTGCCGGGCCGGCGACCGGCCCTGAGCCGGCGCCGATGAGGCTGCAACCACCTGCCGGATCCGAACGGGCAACGGCATGATCCGTGCCACCCTCGTGCTGTTGCTCGCCGGCTGGCTGGGCATGGTCGCAGCGGCCGAAATACCGGCCAGCGTCAGCCGCGCACTCGAGCAGGCGGGGATTCCCGCCCGCTCGGTCGGCATCGTCGTACAGGCGGTGGACAGCGGAGCGCCGCTGCTCGCACACAATGCGCGGACAGCGCTGAACCCGGCGTCGGCGATGAAGCTGCTGACGACCTACGCCGGCCTCGAACTGCTCGGCCCCGCCCACACCTGGCGCACCGAAGCGCTCGCCGACGCCGCCATCCGTGACGGCCGGCTGGATGGCAACCTCTACCTGCGTGGCAGTGGTGATCCCCGGCTCGGCCTCGAGCAGTTCTGGCTGCTCCTGCGGCAGATCCGTGTCCGCGGCGTCAGCGAGATCAGGGGCGACGTCGTGCTCGACCGCAGCGCTTTTGCCGTCGCCGAACACGATCCCGGGGCCTTCGACGGCCAGCCTCTGCGGCCCTACAACGCCGGTCCCGACGCGCTGCTGGTCAACCTGGCGAGCATCCGGCTGACGCTGCAGGCGGACGCCGCACGGACGGTGGTCAGGGTGATCGTCGAGACGCCGAGCGACGGCCTGCGCATCAGCAACCGCCTCAGCCTCGGGCTCGAGGGCTGCGGCGACTGGCGCGAACAGATCCGGGCGACGGTCAGTGGCCAAACGATCGAGCTCGCCGGCAGTTTCCCGGCGGCCTGCGGCGAGAAGGCGCTGCACCTCATGCCCTGGCCTGCCGACAGTCAGGTCGAGGGACTCTTCCGCGCGCTTTGGAACGAGCTCGGCGGCAGTTTCGCCGGCCGCGTGCGTGCCGGGCGGACGCCGGCGACAGCCAGCCCGATCGCCACCCAGGAGTCACCGCCACTGGCCGAGATCATCCGCGAGATAAACAAGTACAGCAACAACGTCATGGCGCGCCAGCTGTTCCTCAGCCTCGATGGCGAGCGACCGGCCACCGCCGAGGGTGCGCGCCGGCAGGTCGGATCCTGGCTGCAGGCAAAGGGCCTCAAGCTGCCCGGGCTGGTGGTCGACAACGGCTCCGGACTGTCGCGCAGCGAGCGCATCTCGGCCGAGGGCCTGGCGCAGCTGCTGCAGGCGGCATGGCAGAGCCCGGTCATGCCGGAGTTCATCGCCTCGCTGCCGCTCGCCGGAGTCGACGGCACGCTGCGCCGGCGCCTCAACGGCAGTGCCGCCGGCGGCAGGGCGCATCTCAAGACGGGCTACCTCGAGGGCGTCCGGGCGGTGGCCGGCTACCTTCTCGATCGGGGTGGCAGGCGCTGGATCGTCGTCTTCCTGATCAACGACGCGAAAGCCAGGCTCGGCAAGCCGGCGATCGACGCCCTGCTGCAGTGGCTGGCGGAGCGCTGAGCAGCCTCACTTGCCACCGCCCTTGCGGACCCCCAGCGCGATCAGAGGATGGTCGGAGCGCGAATTCTCGCGCACCCGTTTCGGCGTCGCCGACTTGGAGAGCGCAGCCAGCGCGACGAACCAGGCTTTCGGCATGTCGACCGGCAGACCGGTCGGAATGCCGGCGATCTTGGCAGTCTCCATGAACGGGTGACCGGGTTCCTCGAAGCCGGGCTCGGTGCACGAGATGCAGGCAAAACCACCGCGCAGGCAGGAGCCGACGCCGTGCCAGGGCCGCAGGTTGCAGTCGGCGTGGGCCTGCGTCCCCTTGCAGCCCAGGTTCTCCATCAGGCAACCGAGGTCCGAGGGCTTCTGGGCACTCGCCTTGAACTCGTAATACTCGTTGCGCGGGCAGCCATGGTGCACCAGTTGCTCGGTGTAGAAGCGCGGCCGCCGCCAGGCATCGAGGTCGCCGGCAGCCAGCGCGTCGAGCGCCAGCGCGAGCAGCGTATCGACCACCCAGCCGGGATGCGTCGGACAGCCGGCGACGTTGATCACCGGCAGGCCCGAGCGGGAACGGAAGTCGATGCCCAGCACACCACCCTCCTGATCACCGTCGAACTGCAAGCCGCAGGCCTCGCTGCGGTTCTCGCCGGCGGCAATGATGCCGCCATAGGCGCTGCAGGTGCCGATCGCCAGCACATGCAGGGCGCGCTGCGCCAGGTCGCGCACCACGTCGATCAGCGGCCGGCCGGCCAGTGTCTGGAAGCGACCGCTGCCATTCGGGCCACGCAGCAGCGCGCCTTCGATGCACAGCAGGTCGAACGGCAGTTCGCCGGCGATGGCGGCGCCGAGCAACGCCAGCGTCTCGCTGCCGCTCGTCTCCGACAGCGCGGGGTGGAAACACAGCTCGATGCCGCTCTCCGCCAATTGTGCCAGTACGCCGCCGCGACCTTCGCCAGCCAGCAGCGACTGCGTGCAGCCGCCGCAACCCGCCGCCTGCAGCCAGATCAGTTTCATCCGCGCTCGAGCCCGTAACGCACGAGCTTGCCGCGCAGGCCGACGCGCGACAGGCCGAGTTCGCCCGCTGCACGCGACTTGTTCCAGCGGTGGCGGATCAGCGTCTCCTTGAGGACGCGGGCCTCGAGCGCCTCCATGCGCTCCTTCAGGCCACCCGCGAGCGGAATCAGTTCAAGCAGATGGTCCTCGCGCTGGTTCACTGCCGGCGTGCGCAGGATGCGCGGCGCCAGCAGGTCGGCGCCGAGCCGTGGCGTGTCGGCGAGGGCGAGCATGCGCAGGATCTCGTTCTGCAGTTCGCGCACGTTGCCCGGCCAGGGGTAGGCGGCGAGGCAGGCAAGAGCCTCGGTGCTGAAGCCGGCGACGCTCTTGCCGAGAAGCTTCTGACCGGCGTCGAGCAGGCTGCCGGCGAGCAGCGGAATGTCCATCGCCCGCTCGCGCAGCGGCGGCACGCGCAGCGTCACGGTGGCCAGCCGGTAGTAGAGATCCTCGCGGAAGGTGCCCGCGCGCACCTCGGCTTCGAGGTCATGGTGCGTCGCGGCGACGACGCGCACATCGACCGATTGCGACCGTGTCGCGCCGAGCGGCCGGAACTCGCCCTCCTGCAGCACGCGCAGCAGCTTGACCTGGAAGACCGGGCTGGTATCGCCGATCTCGTCGAGGAAAATGGTGCCGCCATCGGCCTGCTGGAAGCGGCCATGGCGATCCTCATAGGCGCCGGTGAAGGCGCCGCGCTTGTAGCCGAAGAGTTCGGCCTCGAGCAACTGGTCGGGCAATGCCCCGCAGTGCTCGACGACAAAGGCCCGCTCGGCCCGCCGGCTGCGGTAGTGGATGGCACGCGCGAGCATCTCCTTGCCGGTTCCCGACTCGCCGCTGATCAGGACCGACAGGTCGAACGGAGCGATGCGTTCGACGAGATCGCAGACGGCATTGAGCGGGCTCTGCGGACTGCGGATCAGGCCATCGAGCGCAAACTCCCGGCGCGCACGCTCCTGCTTGCTGTCGACCCGCCGCGCCAGCACCGGCTCCGCCGTCCGCAGCTCGAGCGACAGGCGCTGGTTCTCCTGCTGCAGGCGATGCACGCGGGCAGCGGTCTGCAGCGTCAACAGCAGTTGTTCGGGCTGCCAGGGCTTGAGCAGGTACTGGTAGATGCCGGCTTCATTGACGCCGGCGATGATGTCCTCGGCGTCCGTATAGCCGGAGAGGATGATGCGCAGGGTATCCGGCCACTGGCTGCGCACGCGCCGCAGGAACTCGACACCGCTCATCCCGGGCATGCGCTGATCGCAGACGATGATCTGCACCCACTCGCTTTCCATGATGCGCTGCGCCTCGTCGGCGTTCGCCGCGGTGAACACCTCGAAGTCCTCGTCGAGCGTGCGCCGCAGCGCTTCCTGCGAGCGCACTTCGTCGTCGACGACGAGAACGGTCGGCAGGCGCGGTCTCGGGTTGGCGGTCATGGTGCAGGCTGCCAGCCAAGCTCGCGGTGGATCGCCAGATGGCGGGGCGTCCACGAGTGCGGCGTCTTGTACACGAAATGGTGCCGGGCGATGTGGTAACTCGGGTCGAAACCGTAGAAATTGCGCTCCAGTTCCGCCATTTCGGCGGCGCGGTAGTCCGCCAGCGGCCGCTGCAGCTCGTCCGCCGCGCGGCGCGCGCGCTTTTCGCGCAGGCGGCTGGCGAGATCGGACGCCTGCGCGAGCTCGCGCGCGCGCCGCGCGACGTCGATGCGGAAGGACTCCGGATCGCCGGCGAGGCAGGCATCGAGCAGACCGGCAGAGACGCCGGCGCTGGCGCTCAACGGCAAGCGCTGTCGCATGATCGCTGCCGCCGCAGTCGCGCCGACCCGTGCCGGCAACAGGTAGGTCCAGTACTCGGAACCATACAGATTGCCCATGTTGCGGTAGTGCGGGTTGAGGACGACGCCCGCACGTGCCCAGACGAGGTCTGCTGCGCGGGCGAGAAAGCAGCCGCCGGCGGCGCAGTTGCCCTGCAGGGCGGCGATCGTCAGCCGGTCGTCGGTGCGAATGATCGCCTCGGCGAGATCGTCGATGGCGTCGATGTTGGCCCATGATTCGTCTGCCGGCGATTCGGCGGCCTCGATCTGCTGCAGATGGATGCCGTTCGACCAGTGGTCGCGCCCACCCATCAGGACGATGACCCGCAGTGGCCGCTGCCTGACCCAGTCGTAGGCCGCCAGCAGGCGCCGGCACTGGCGACTGCCCATCGCCCCGTTGTAGAACTCGAAATGCAGGAAGCCGACGCCATCGGCCTCCTCGTAGCGGATGTCCTGCCAGGTACGGTGCGGCGCCGCCCAGCAGGCGGCGGGCGAAGCGGACAACGGCACCTGGCGGATGCCGGCCAGTTGCGCGGCGAAGACCTCCGCCGCCGGCAGCTTCAGCGAACCAGGCGGCGTGCAACGGCGGACATGGCCGATCCATACCGCGCCGTCGACGGTGGCACGCAGGATCGCCGTCTCGCGCCAGGCGATCACGGCGCCGGCAGGGCCAGCGTGCAGGATGTCCTCTGGCCAGGCGTCGAAGAGCAGGCATGGCTCGCCGAACAGCTCGTCGGCAACGCCGGGAAAGCCATCGGCAGCGTGCAGACGGGCGAGAACGCGGCGGCTGTCGTCGCGCTGCCAGTCGATCGCCCGCTCTGCCTGTCGCAGCAGCGGCCGCAATTCGCTGCCCGCCGCTGCCGCCATCGGCGACGACGGCAGCGGCACGAAATCGCCGCTGGCGAAACGTTCGACGGCGCACAGCACGGCCCTGGTCGCCGCCTCGCTCACCTCGTGGCGGTAGAGACTCGACTTGCGCGCCAGACGCATCGGGAAGACCGCCGACGCCCAGACCGGACCGGCGTCCATCTCGCCGGTCGCCTGCAGCACGGTCACCCCCCACTCCCGCTCGCCGTCCTGGATCGCCCGGTCGAGCGCCGACGGCCCGCGATCGCCGACGATTCCCGGATGGACGACGAGACAGCAGTGCGCGCGCCAGATGGTTTCCGGGATCGCCCGCCGCAGGTACGGAGCGATGATCAGATCGGGGCGGAACAGCGCCACCGCCTCCTCGGCTACCGCATCGGCGATGTCGTACTCGACCGACAGCGCGTGGCCGCGACCAGCCAGCTCGCAGTGGAGGCGCTGGCTGAGGCTGTTGAACGCATGACAGAGGAGCAGGATGCGCATCGTCGCCCGCCGCTCAGCAGATGCGCGGCAACTGGTCGCCGCTCAACCAGTCGACGACCCGCCGTCCGCCGAGCTTCGTGCTCATCTGCACGAAGCACTGCGCATCCTGATGCACGCTGCCGATCAGTGCGGCGTGCCGAGCGAGCGGATGCGCGCGCATCGCCGCCAGCAGCCGCTCGGCGTCGGCGGCGGCGACGATCGCCAGCAATCGGCCCTCGTTGGCGACATAGAGCGGGTCGAGGCCAAGGAACTCGCAGGCAGCCGCCACCTGCGGCTGCACCGGCACCTCGCTCTCGCGCAACATCATGCCGACCCGCGACTGGCGGGCAATCTCGTTCAGCGTGGTGGCGACACCGCCACGCGTCGGGTCGCGCACGACGTGGATGTCGGCACCACTGGCCCGCATGGCGGCGATCAGTCCGTGCAGCGGCGCCGTGTCGGAAACGATGTCGGCGGCGAAGCCGATGCTCTCGCGCTGCGCCATGATCGCCATGCCGTGCTCGCCAATGCCGCCCGAGACGATGATGCTGTCGCCCGGCCGCGCCCGGTCGCCGGACCAGTCCTCGCCGTCGGCGACGACACCGACGCCGGTGGTGGTAATGTAGACGCCGTCGCCCCGGCCGCGCTGCACCACCTTGGTGTCGCCGGTGACCACCGGCACGCCAGCGGCGGCCGCTGCCTGCGCCATCGAGTCGACGATGCGCGCCAGATCGGCGAGCGGGAAACCTTCCTCGAGAATGAAGCCGGCAGCCAGATAGAGCGGCGTCGCGCCCATCACCGCGACATCGTTGATCGTCCCGTTCACCGACAGGCAACCGATGTCGCCGCCGGGGAAGAACAACGGCGAGACGACGTGCGAGTCGGTCGACACGACCAGCCTGCCGGCCGCCGCCGGCAAAACCGCCGCGTCGTTGCCCGCTCCCGGATGAGCGTTGCCGAGGCGACTGAGGAAGAGCTCGTCGATCAGTTGCGCCATCGCCCGGCCACCGCTGCCGTGCATCATCTCGACCCGGCCCTGGCGCAGGTCGAGCGGTCGGCCGTATGCCTTGCGCACGGGAATCACGGCGCCACCTTCGCGTCGGCGAAGCGGCCGAAGGAGTAGTGCGCGGCGCAGGCTCCCTCCGACGAGACCATGCACGAACCGACCGGGTTTTCCGGCGTGCACACGCTGCCGAAAATGCGGCAATCCTGCGGCCGGCGGGCACCGCGCAGCACCGCGCCGCACTCGCACGCCGGATGGTCCGGCACCGCCTGATAGCTGATCGGGAAGCGGCGCTCGGCGTCGTAGTCGGCAAACTCGCGGCGGATGCGCAGCGCGCTGTACGGCAGTTCGCCGAGTCCGCGCCAGGCGAAGGAGCGGCGCAACTCGAAGACCTCGGCAACCATCCGCTGCGCCTTGCGGTTGCCTTCGCGCGTCACGGCACGGGCAAATTCGTTCTCGACCACCGCCCGGCCGGAATTGAGCTGCGCGATCAGCATCAGGATCGCCTGCATCACGTCGAGCGGCTCGAAGCCGGCGATGACGACCGGTTTGCGGTACTCGGCGGCGAAGAACTCGTACGGCCGACTGCCGATGATCGTCGATACGTGCGCCGGGCCGATGAAGCCGTCGAGCCGGACGCTGCCCCACTGCCGCACCTCGGGTGACTCGAGGATGCTGGCGATCGCCGCCGGCGTCAGCACATGGCAGCAGAGCACCGAGAAGTTGCGCAGCCCAAGCGCCCTCGCCTGCCTGATGACCACCGCCGTCGGTGGCGTCGTCGTCTCGAAGCCGATGGCGAAGAACACCACCTGCCGCTGCGCGTTCTCCTGCGCCAGGCGCAGCGCATCGGCGGCGCAATAGACCATCCGGATCTCACCGCCGCCGGCCAGGGCGGCCCTCGCGCGCAGCAGCGACAGGCCGCCGGAAGCCGGCACGCGCAATGGATCGCCATAACTGCAGAGGATGACCCCCTCGTCCATCGCCAGGCGGATCGCCATGTCGATGCGACCGATCGGCAGCACGCAGACCGGACAGCCGGGGCCATGGATCATGCGCACGTTCGCGGGCAGGAGGTCGCTGACGCCGTAACGGGCGATCGCATGCGTGTGGCCACCGCAGAACTCCATGAATTGATAGTCACGCTGCGGCTGCGCCGCCCGCCCGATTGCCGCCGCCAGCCCGTGCGCCAGCTCCCGGTCACGGAACTCGTCGATGAACTTCATCTGCCGCCACGCGCGGCGCGCGCTCCCGGCATGGCGCCATCTCCCTGCGGCACGGCCCTCAGGCGCTCCACGCCGGCGGCTCCGGCACGGCCGCCTGGCCCAGCTCGGCGAACAGCGCCAGGGTCCTGAGTGCTTCGTCGGCATCGAGGCGGGTGAGCGCGTAGCCGACATGGACGATCACGTAATCGCCAACCGCAACACCATCGACGAGCGCCAGCGAAACCTGTCGGCCGACGCCGTCGACATCGACCGTCGCCTGCTCGCCGGGCAGCAGCTCGACGACTCGACAGGGCAGCGCGAGGCACACCGCCCGCGCTCCTAGTGGCTCGCCAGGTACTGCAGCGCAACCCAGGCCTGGCCAACCGACAGCCCACCGTCGTTGGGCGGCACCTGGCGCGCCTCGATGAGCTGCATCCCCTTCGCCCCGAGCCGCGCCCGCAATCCGCGCATCAGGACCTGGTTGAGGAAGCAGCCGCCGCTGCCGACCACCGTCCTGGCCTCGGGCGCCACCACGCGCAGCCAGTCGGCGAGGGCGGCGGCGAGCGTCGCATGGAACAGCGCCGCGCCACGCTCGGCGTCCTTCTCGTCGGCGAGCGCGCCGAGCAGCGGCAGCAGGTCCAGCCTGCCGTCGTCGATCGTCCAGCACTGATCGAGCGGCAGCACGTCGCCGTAGCGCTGCGCCATGCTCTCGAGCAGCATCGCCGCCTGCCCCTCATAGGCCATCACCGCCTTGATCCCGAGCAGACCGGCCGCCGCGTCGAACATCCGGCCCATGCTCGAAGTCGGCGGACAATGGATGTCGCCGACGAGCATCTGCGCCACCGCCTGCGCTGCCTGCTGCTCGGCGAAGCGCTCGCGGATCTCGGCATTGCGGCCGAGACGATGCAGCGCCGCTGCCGCCATTCGCCAGGGCTCGCTGGCGGCGCGGTCGCCTCCCGGCAGCGCCAGCGGCTGCAGATGTCCGAGTCGTTCGAAGCGGGCGCCGTCGACCTGCAGCAGTTCGCCACCCCAGGCAGCACCGTCGGTTCCCATGCCGACCCCGTCGAGCGACAGCGCCAGCGTGCTGCCCTCGATCCCGTGTTCGGCCAGCACCGCGGCGACATGCGCGTGGTGGTGCTGCACGCCGAGCAAGGGCAGGCGCAACTGCTGCGCGAAATCGCTGGCAAAACGCGTCGAATGGAAATCCGGGTGCAGATCATGCGCGACGATCGCCGGTTCGACGCCGAGCAGCCGGATCATCTGCGCCACCGTCTCGTCGAGGAAGTCACAGGCGGCGGCGTTGTCGAGGTCGCCGACATGCTGCGAGACGAAGGCCTCGTCGCCACGGGTGACGCAGATCGTGTTCTTGAACCAGCCCCCCAGCGCCAGCACCGACGGTCCCGAACGCGGCAGCTTGATCGCCCGCGGCGTGTAGCCGCGCGCGCGCCGGATGAACTGCAGACCGTTGCTGGTGATGCGCGCGACGCTGTCGTCGCAACGCGTGACGATGTCGCGGTCGTGCATCAGGAAGGCATCGGCGATGCCGTAGAGCCGCAGCAGAGCTTCGCTGTTGCCGATCACCAGCGGCTCGCCACCGGGATTGGCACTGGTCATCACCAGCGCCATGTCCTGCGCCCGCTCGAGCCAGCCAAGCCCTGCCGGGCGCCTTGCCGCTTCGTGGAAGAGCAGGAAGTGCAGCGGTGTGTACGGCAGCATGACGCCGAGCCAGGCCAGCCCGGGCGCGACGCCCGGCAACGCGGCGTCGCAACCGCTGCGCTTCCTGATCAGGATCGCTGGCCGGGTCGGCAGCGTCAGCAGGCCCGGCTCGCCGATGCCCATCTGGACGAAGGCTGCCGCCGAGGCCGGGTTGGCCAGCATCACCACGAACGGCTTCTGCTCGCGTTGCTTGCGCTCGCGCAGCAGCGACACGGCAACCGCGTTGCGCGCGTCGCAGACGAGATGGAAGCCGCCGAGCCCCTTGATGGCGACGATGCGGCCATCGCGCAGCAGGTCCAGCGTCATCGCGACCGGGTCGCCGGCCAGCCGGTGTCCCTCGCTGTCGAGCAGGAACAGTTGTGGTCCGCACTTCGGACAGCAGTTGGCCTCGGCATGAAAGCGCCTGTCGTCGGGACGGCGGTACTCGGCCTGGCAGCGCGCGCACATCGGGAAGGGCTTGAGGCTGGTCCGCGAGCGGTCGTAGGGCAGGCCGCGGCTGATCGTGTAGCGCGGTCCGCAGTTGGTGCAGTTGGCGAAGGCATGGCGCCAGCGGCGGCTGGCGGGATCGAACATCTCGGCGAGGCAGTCACGGCAGACGGCGGTGTCGTGACCGATCATCGTCGCCGCACGGCCGCTGCGGCTGTCGATGATGACGAAACCGTCGCCGGCGCGCGCCGGTGCCGCATCACGCGCCACCACCGAATTGATCCGGGCCAGTGGCGGCGCCTCGTGCTGCAGGCGCTCGACGAGCGATTTCACCTGCCCGGCGGCACCGCGCACTTCGATCTCGACGCCACGGGAATCGTTGCGGACCCAGCCGGCCAGGCCCAGTTCCCGCGCCAGGCGCCAGACGAAGGGACGGAAACCGACGCCCTGGACGACACCGCTGACGCGGATGTTCTGGCAAACGTTCTGCTCAGCCATCGCAGCACCTCGTACCGCTGGACAACAGGTTCTCAAGCTCGGCGACCCGCCGGCGCAGTGCGTCGATCGTCGTCTTCCTGCTCCGCTGCGCCGCGGCGCAACCCTCGTCGAGCCAGGCCAGCCATTCAATGAAACCCTCGCCGGTGGTCGCCGACAGCCGCATCACGCGCAACGCCGGATTGACCTGTCGTGCATGGGCGATCGCCAGGTCGACATCGAAGCTCAGGTGCGGCAGCAGATCGATCTTGTTGAGCAGCATCAGCGATGCGGCGGCAAACATGTTCGGGTACTTGAGCGGCTTGTCCTCGCCCTCGGTGACCGAGAGGATCACCACCTTGTGCGCCTCGCCGAGGTCGAAAGCCGCCGGGCAGACGAGGTTGCCGACGTTCTCGATCAACAGCAGCGAGTCATCGCCCGGTGACAGGCGTTGCAGCGCGTGGCCGACCATGTGCGCGTCGAGGTGGCAGCCCTTGCCGGTGTTGATCTGCAATGCCGGAACGCCGGTCGCGCGAATCCGCTCGGCATCGCGACTGGTCTGCTGGTCACCTTCGATGACCGCCAGCGACAAGCGGCCACGGAGCAGTTCGATGGTGCGGCAGAGCAGCGAGGTCTTGCCCGACCCGGGGCTGGAAACCAGGTTGAGCGCGAAGATCCCCTGTTCCTCGAAGCGGCGACGGTTCTCCGCCGCATAGGCGTCGTTGCTGGCCAGGATGTCGCGCTCGATCTGCACCAGACGCGACGCTGTCGTCGAGGCATCGGGTCCGCCGTGGTGCCCATGATGTCGGTGGTGTTCGTGATGCCCGTGAGTTTCGTCACTTGCGTGGTGTTCGTGATGCCCGTGATGCCCGTGATGCTGGTGTCCACCATCGGCAGCGGCCGGCGCCGCCATGCCCGCCAACCGATGCGACCCGTCCTGCCGCGACTCCGGCAACACAGCCGCATCGGCACCCGCCGGCGCCGGCACGGGCCCGCCCGCGACGCGCGTCTCCCCGACGCCACAACCACAAGTCGTACACATGATGCTGTCTCCTGTCGTTATTCAACCTCCAGCTCCTTGACCCGCATCTCGGTACCACCGGTCGCCTGCACCGGGTGACCGCCGCAAGCTGGGCAGGGGTCGTACAGCGCCGCAAGCGGCACCGTCTGATGACAATTAAAGCATAAACCTTCACCCGGCACCTGCACGATTTGCAGACGCGCTCCTTCGGCCAGCGTGCCGCGGGTCACGGCGGAAAAACAGAAGCCGATGGCCTCCGCTTCCACCGCCGCCAGCTCGCCAATCTCGATCGCCACTGTCAGTACCCGCCGGAATCCCTGCGCCCTGGCCGCCTCCTCGATGAGGTCCACGATGCCGACGGCAAGTGACATCTCATGCATCGACGAGCCTGCAGCTGCAGGGAACACAGGGGTCGAGCGACAGCGCCACACGCTCGGCCGCGAAGCGCGCGGCCTCGGGACTGGCGGCCGGGCAGCCGCTGATCTCGCGCACGAAAGCACCTTGCGGATGGAAGTTCCATTCGGTCGGCGCGACGATCAGGTACTCTGCAATGCCATCGCCGGCCAGCTCGAGACGATGCAGAAGAGTGCCACGCGCCGTTTCGACCCGCGCCACGCCGACGCCGGCGCTTGCCGGGCAGGCGTCGAGCAACGCCGACAGACGCGGCGGCTCGGCCAGCGCGGCCGCCAGCCAGCGCAGCTCGAGCCGGCGTGCCAGCAGCCTCGCCGCCAACCGCCTGCCCGCGGCAAGCAACCGGGTGATCGCCGCATCGCCCACCTGCCGCGCCAGGGCGCCGGTCTCTGCCACCTCGCCGGCGAGAGTCGGTCGGAGTGCGAAGTCCTCGACCAGCGCCATGCGTTCCCATTCGGTTGCCGGCAGCACGGGCAGCAGCTGCGCCGACGCGCCGGGAGGCGACTCATCGCCGGGGGACGGCAGCTCGGCTTCGCCGAGCCAGTCCAGCAGATCAGCCGCAATTGCCGCCGCCGACCGGCGGTCGGCGGCGGCCCGCAGGCGACGGCGCCAGTCGCCACAGTCGGCGACGCGGGGCGGCCGCGACGGATCGGCGAGCAAGGTCGGCCAGGCAATCAGCAGGTGGCAGAGGTGCTCCGAAATGGTCTCCAACGCCACCGGCAGCGCCAGTTCGTCGAGCGCACCAGGCGTCAGTCGTTCGCCGCGCGCCGAACGGACGCACAACGCGGCAGCGGCGGACTGCGCCTGCCGGCAGATGCCGAACAGCTGCCGCACACGGTCGCTCACCGCTGCCGCCGGCAACCCACGCAGCAGCGACGCCACCTGCGGCCGCTGCGAAGCCACCTTGGCGGCAACGATCCGCTTCCCATCCCAGGTCAAAGCCAGCTCCAGAGAACCCTCGTGCACGGCGACGCTCCCGGAAATCACTCGCAAACGATACTAGAGGCCATTGAATCCATTTTGATTTCGGTCAATCCGAGGCTAAACTCGCGCGTTCACAATACGCCCTCGCCGGCACTGACCCCGACCCGGACCCCCTCTGGCATGCTCGAAGCTTCCAATCTGGAATGTGTGCGCGGTGAACGCCGCCTGTTCGCCGGCGTCAGCTTCCGTCTCGCGGCTGGCGAGATGCTCGCCCTGCAGGGCCGCAACGGCTCCGGCAAGACCAGCCTGCTGCGCATGCTGTGCGGCCTGACGCCAGCGGCCAGCGGCGAGATCCGCTGGTGTGGCCGGCCGATCGCGCAGATCGGCGAGGAATTCCGCAGCGAGCTGTGCTTTCTCGGTCACCAGAACGCGATCAAGGAGGAACTGACGCCGCTCGAGAATCTCCTGGCGACGGCACGACTGGCGCAGGAAGCGCTCGACGAGGAGGCGGCACTCGCCGCGCTCGAACTGGTCGGGCTGCTCGGCCGCGAGGACCTCGCCTGCCGCTATCTGTCGCAGGGGCAGAAGCGACGTGCCGCGCTCGCCCGCCTGGTGCACGAGAAACGCGCGCTCTGGGTGCTCGACGAGCCCTACGTCGCGCTCGACCGGGCGGCGATCGATCTCGTCGCCGGGCTCGTCGGGGCGCACCTGCAACGCGGCGGGCTGGCGGTGCTGACCACCCATCAGGCGGTCGCGGTGTCCGCCGGCAGCGTTCGCGAGCTGACGCTCGGCGACGATGCTGCGTCGCAGCAACGATTGTAGCCGGCCAGATGCTATCATTGATCCGTGCCGTCATCGGCCGCGACCTGCGACTGGCGATGCGACGACAGGCCGACATCGTCGCCGCGATGTTCTTCTTCATCATCGTCGTCAGCCTGTTCCCGCTCGGCGTCGGGCCGGAACCGGAGCAGTTGCGCCGACTGGCGCCGGGCGTCCTGTGGGTCGCCGCGCTGCTGGCGACGATGCTGTCGCTGCCGCGCCTGTTCGCCGACGATCATCGCGATGGAACGCTCGAGCAACTGGCTCTGGCTCCCGAACCGCTGGCGCTGATCGTCCTCGGCAAGGTGATTGCACACTGGCTTGTCGCCGGCCTGCCGCTGGTCGTGCTGGCGCCGGTACTCGGCATCCAGTTCGACCTGGCGACCGATGCGCTGGCCGTTCTGACGCTGTCGCTGCTGATCGGCACGCCGGCGCTGTCCGGGATCGGCGCCATCGGCGCCGCGCTGACGCTCGGCGTGCGTGGCGGCGGCGTGTTGCTGTCGCTGCTGGTGCTGCCGCTGTACATCCCGGTGCTGATCTTCGGCGCCGGTGCCGTCGACGCGACGGTCACCGGCCTCGGAGCGCAGGCCCACCTGTCGCTGCTCGGCGCCCTGGCGCTCGGCGGTGTGTTTTTTGCGCCGTGGCCAACCGCGGCTGCCTTGAGAGTCGCCCTGGAATAGATGAGCAACAAGCTGATCAACTGGTTCCGGTATGCCAGCCCGCAGACCTTCTACCCGCTCGCCGGCCGGATGATTCCGTGGTTCTGGGGGCTCGCCGCGATCTTCGGCGTCGCCGGCCTCGGCATCGGCTTCCTGCTGGCGCCGACCGACGCGCAACAGGGCGAGGGCTACCGCATCATCTTCCTGCACGTGCCGGCATCGTGGATGTCGATGTTCATCTACCTGGTGATGGCTTTCTGGGCGGCGACCGGACTCGCCTTCAACACCCGCCTGTCGGGAATGATGGCCTCGGCGCTGGCACCGACCGGCGCTCTCTTCGCCTTTCTCTCGCTATGGACCGGAGCCCTGTGGGGCAAGCCGATGTGGGGCACGTGGTGGGTCTGGGACGCGCGCCTGACCTCCGAGCTGATCCTGCTCTTCCTGTACATCGGCTTCATCGCCCTGCAGGCGGCGATCGACGACCCGCGCCGCGCCGACAAGGCGGGCGCGATCCTGGCACTGGTCGGAGTGGTCAATATCCCGATCATCTATTTTTCGGTCCAGTGGTGGAACACGCTGCATCAGGGCGCTTCGGTCAGCCTGACCAGGGCGCCCAGCATGGCGGCGATGATGCTCTGGGGAATGTTGCTGTGCGCGCTCGCCTGCTGGATGTACAGCATCGCCGTCGCACTGATGCGCGTGCGCGTCATCATGCTCGAACGCGAGCGGCACACCGACTGGGTGCGCGCACTGCTGGCCGGGAGGGAATAGGATGATCCACTGGAACAGTCTGGCCGAGTTCCTGGCGATGGGCCGGCATGGCCCCTACGTCTGGGGATCGCTGCTGGTGATGGCGCTGCTGATGGTGGCGGAACCGATGCTGCTGCTGCGGGGTCGGAAGAGGTTGATCGCCCGCCTCAGGCGGCAGCATCGGGCGGAAGCCTCGGAGCGCCGGCAAACCGGCGCGGGCAGCCGGAGCATGGCAAACGGGAGCAACGATTGAAACCTCGTCACAAACGCATCGCGCTGATTCTCGGCGGCCTGGCGATTCTTGCCGTCGCCGCAACGCTGGTGCTCAACGCCTTCCGCAGCAATCTGGTCTTCTTCTTCTCGCCGACGCAGGTGGCCGCCGGCGAGGCGCCGCAGGGCAAGAGCTTCCGCATCGGCGGCATGGTCAAGGAAGGCTCGCTGCAACGCCAGCCCGACGGCGTGACGCTGCGCTTCGTCGTCACCGATACCGAGAAGGACATGACCGTCGCCTACAAGGGAATCCTTCCCGACCTCTTCCAGGAAGGCAAGGGGGTCGTCGCGCAGGGCAAGCTCGCCGCCGACGGAATCTTCACCGCCAGCGAGGTCCTCGCCAAGCACGACGAGAACTACATGCCGCCGGAAGCCGCCAAGGCGGTCGGCGATGCGCACGAGCGCGCGGCGGCGAACAGGGCGGCCGCCGAAGCCGCCGCCCGCACGACCAGGCAGTGACCCGGACGAGACACCCATGATCCCGGAACTCGGCACCTTCGCCCTCATTCTCGCGCTGTGCGTCGCGCTGGCGCAGGGAACGCTGCCGCTGCTCGGCGCCCACAGCGGACGGCAACCGTGGATTGCCCTTGCCCGCCCGGCGGCGATCGTCCAGGCGCTGCTGCTGGCGACCGCCTTCGGCTGCCTGACCGCCGCCTTCGTGCAGAACGACTTCTCGGTGCTCTATGTCGCCCAGCACTCGAATACCCTGCTGCCGCTGCAGTATCGCATCGCCGCCGTCTGGGGTGGCCATGAGGGTTCCCTGCTGCTCTGGGTCCTGATGCTCGTGCTGTGGGCGCTGGCAGTCGCGCTGTTGTCGCGGCAGTTGCCCGATCACATGGTGGCGCGGGTACTCGGCGTCCTCGGACTGGTCAGCGCCGGCTTCCTGCTCTTCATCCTGCTCACCTCGAACCCCTTCGAGCGCCTGCTGCCGGGTGCCGAGGAAGGGCGCGACCTCAACCCGCTGCTGCAGGATCCCGGACTGATCTTTCATCCGCCGATGCTCTACATGGGCTACGTCGGCTTCTCGGTGGCCTTCGCCTTCGCCATCGCCGCGCTGCTCTCCGGCCAGCTCGACGCCGCCTGGGCACGCTGGTCGCGACCATGGACGACGGCGGCCTGGATCTTCCTGACACTGGGAATCGCCCTCGGCTCGTGGTGGGCCTACTACGAACTCGGCTGGGGCGGCTGGTGGTTCTGGGATCCGGTCGAGAACGCGTCGTTCATGCCCTGGCTCGTCGGCACGGCGCTGGTGCATTCGCTGGCGGTGACCGAGAAGCGAGGCAGCTTCAAGAACTGGACGGTGCTGCTGGCCATCTCGGCGTTCTCGCTGTCGCTGCTCGGCACCTTCCTCGTCCGCTCCGGCGTCCTGACCTCGGTGCATGCCTTCGCCACCGACCCGCGGCGCGGCATCTTCATCCTCGTCTTCCTGGTCGCCGTCATCGGCAGCTCGCTGGCGCTGTTCGCCTGGCGCGCGCCGAAGGTCGGCCTCGGCGGTCGCTTCGCCCTGCTTTCACGCGAATCACTGCTGTTGACGAACAACGTGCTGCTCGTCGTCGCCTGCGCCTCGGTGCTGCTCGGCACGCTCTACCCGCTGCTGATCGACGCCCTCGGCGCCGGCAAGCTCTCGGTCGGCCCGCCCTATTTCGATGCCGTCTTCGTGCCGCTGATGCTGCCGGCGGTGTTCCTGATGGGCGTCGCACCCTTCGTCCGCTGGAAGCAGGCAGAGCTCGGCGAGCTGGTGCGGACGCTGCGCTGGGCATTCCTGACGGCAGCTCTGGTCGGTGCCGGCGCACCGTTCCTCGCCGGCGGATGGAAACCGCTGGTCGCGCTCAGCCTGCTGCTGGCGGCGTGGATCGTCTGCAGCACGATGCTCAACATCTACCAGCGGGTGCAGGCGACACGCGCCGGGCAGGGGCTGCTGCCGACGCTCGGCCGGCAGCCGCGCAGCTTCTACGGCATGCACCTGGCGCATCTCGGCATCGCCGTCTTCATCGTCGGCGTCGCCATGGTCGGCGGCTACCAGACCGAGAAGGATGTCCGCATGGACATCGGCGACACCGTCAGCGTCGGTGGCTACGTCTTCCGCTTCAACGGCGTCCGCCAGCAGCAGGGGCCGAACTACCGCGCCCTGGTCGGCGATGTCGATCTGATCCGCGACGGCCGCACGCTGCGCAAGATGTTCCCCGAGAAGCGCTTCTACGTCGCGTCGTCGATGCCGATGACCGAGGCGGCGATCGATACCGGCCTGCTGCGTGACGTGTACGTCTCGCTGGGCGAACCGATCGACAAGTCGCGGCCGGAAGCGGCGTGGGCGGTGCGCGTCTACCACAAGCCATTCGTCGACTGGATCTGGGGTGGCTGCGTGCTGATGGCCATCGGCGGACTCGTCGCGATGACTGATCGTCGTTACCGGATCAAGGCGCGCGCCTCCGCCACCCGGCCGTCACCCGCTGCCGCGCCGCTGCCGCAGAACAGCTGAGGGATTGCCCATGAACCGGTTTCTCTGGCCGTTGATCGGCTTCATCGTCCTCGTCGTCCTGCTCGCCGTCGGCCTCAACCTCAACCCGCGTGACGTCCCCTCGCCGCTCGTCGGCAAGCCGGCACCGGCGTTCTCGCTGGCCCGCCTGGATTCGCCGGAGCAACGGTTCTCGCCGCAGGAGATGCTCGGCAAGGCCTGGCTGCTCAACGTCTGGGCATCATGGTGCGTCTCCTGCCGGCAGGAGCACCCGCTCCTCGTCGAACTGGCGAAGCGCCAGAGCGTGCCACTGATCGGCCTCAACTACAAGGAGGTGCGCGGCGACGGCGCGATCGACAGCAGCAAGCTCGACGCCGCCGCCGAGAAGCGCATGGTCATCGAGCGCGCTGGCGGCTGGCTGGCCCGGCATGGCGATCCGTACACCCTTTCCGTGCTCGACATCGACGGCCGCGTCGGCATCGACTACGGCGTCTATGGCGTCCCCGAAACCTACGTCATCGACAAGGCCGGCATCATCCGCATGAAGCACACCGGTCCGGTGACGCCGGACATCCTCGCCGGCAAGATCCTGCCGCTGCTCGCCGAGCTGAACCGATGAGCCGCTGGCTGCTCATCGTATTCCTCGCCCTCACCGGAATCGCCGGCAGCGGCCTGCATGCCCGGGAGGCGGCACCGCTGGCTGCCGACGAGGCGACCGAGAAGCGCCTGGTGGCGATCTCCTCCGAGTTGCGCTGCCTCGTCTGCCAGAACGAGTCGCTGTCGGGATCGAACGCGGAGCTGGCCAACGACCTGCGCCGCGAGATCCGCAGCCTGATCCGTGACGGCCGCAGCGACGCCGAGATCATGGAGTTCATGGTCAACCGCTACGGCGATTTCGTCCGTTACCGGCCGCCGCTGAAGGGGACGACGCTGCTGCTCTGGTTCGGTCCCGGCCTGCTCTTCGTCGCTGCCCTGGGTGCGCTGCTGCTCCACCTGCGGCGGCGCGAGCGCGCACTCGGCGACCAGCGCCCGCTGGACGCCGACGAGACGCGGCGCGCCGAGGCGCTGCTGCGCGATCCGGACGCACCGCCACGGCCATGACTTCTGCCGACGGGGCCGCAGGTGCCCAGCATCGCGCATTCCGACGCCGCACGCCGCTCGCCGGTTGCGGCCGGGGAAATCGCCGGCTTAATCCCGGCTGCAACGATCACGACCAGGGACGAGCATGACTGCCTTCATCATCGGTGCAGCGCTGCTGCTCGCCGTCGCACTGGCCATCCTGCTGCCGCCACTGTGGCGGTCGGCGCCACCGGCCGCCGGCGCCGACCGGCGCGAAACCCATCTGGCGATCTTCCGCGACCAGCTCGCCGAACTCGAACGCGAGCGGGACGAAGGCACGCTCGGCGCCGCCGAGGAAGCACAGGCGCGCAGCGAGCTGCAGCGCCGCCTGCTCGACGAAGTCGAGACGCAGCCGGCCGCAGCGCTCACCCAGGGCGGTGGCCGGCGAACGGCGCTGTTCCTCGTCGTCGTCATGCCGCTGGCCGCTGCTGCCGGCTATGCGCTGCTCGGCAACCCGGGCGCTCTCAACCCGCTGCAGCGACAGGCGCGCATCGCTCCCGAGCAGATCGACGCGATGATCGGCGGCCTGGTCGAGAAACTGAAGAAGAACCCGGAAGACGGCAAGGGCTGGGTCATGCTGGCGCGCTCGTACAAGGTCCTCGAGCGTTACCCCGAGGCGGCCGACGCCTACGCCCGCGCCGGCAGCGTCGTCGACCAGGATGCCGGCCTGCTGGCCGACTACGCGGAGGTGCTCAGCCAGGTGCATGGCGGCAGCCTGCAGGGCAAGGCGGGCGAACTGATCAAACGGGCACTGGAGATCGACCCGAACGAAGCACAGGCGCTGCTGCTCGCCGGCGCAGCGGCGCGCGAACGGCAGGATTTCGCCGCCGCCGCCGACTACTGGTCACGCCTCCTGTCGCAGCTCGAACCCGGCAGCGACGAGGCGAAGACGGTCGCCGCGGCGATCGGCGAGGCACGCGAGCTGGCCGCCGCCCGCGCCGCTGGCGGCACGACGAGCGCAAAGGCGACGAGCGGCGCAGCCCAGGTCGCCGGCGAGGTGACGCTGAGCGGCAGGCTCGCCGGCCGCGCGCGGCCGGACGATGTGGTCTTCGTCTTCGCCCGCGCCGAGGAAGGGCCGCGCATGCCGCTGGCGGCGATGCGGGCGACGGTCGCCGACCTGCCGCTGAACTTCCACCTCGACGATTCGATGGCACTCGCCGGCGGCCGCAAGCTCTCCGACTTCGCCAGCGTCACCGTCGAGGCGCGCATCACCCGCGCCGGCAACGCCAGCACTTCTTCCGGCGACCTGTTCGGCCGCATCGCCGGCGTCAAGCCGGGCAACCGCAAGTTGCGCCTGGTGATCGATCAGGTGCAGCCGTGAGCGAACGCTCGCGCGCGCCAGCCGCGCGGCAAGGCGCGGCGGCAGCGCGCCGCTGAAGCGGTGCGCGGCCAGTCCTGCCGACGTCCAGCGCAGACCGCACGTCACGGGCCAACGGCGCTGTCGCCATCCCTGCTCGACCGCCGCGCTTCGCCCACTTGATGGCGGCCGCTGCAACGCACCATTGCCGCATTTGTTAGCACAGATCAAACCGCCGTCACCATCCCATCCGCTAGACTTCGCGCAGCCTCGGCAAGCCGACCGATGGCATGACAATGACAGGGAGGTAACAACGTGACCGATAACAGCTCAGGGTTCTGGGCCCGCCTCAAACGCCCCAGCACCAAGTACTCGCTGCTGGCGCTGCTGTCGGTCGGCTTCGTTGCCGGCATCTTCTTCTGGGGCGGCTTCAACACGGCGATGGAAGCCACCAACACACTCGAGTTCTGCATCGGCTGTCACGAGATGAAGGACAACGTGTACCAGGAGTACAAGAAGACGATTCACTACAGCAACCGCACCGGCGTCCGCGCCTACTGCTCCGACTGCCACGTGCCGAAGGACTGGGGGCACAAGATGATGCGCAAGATCGCCGCCAGCAAGGAGCTCTACGGCAAGGTCATGGGCACCATTTCAACGCCCGAGAAGTTCGAGGCGAAGCGGCTCGAACTGGCGACCAACGAGTGGAACCGGATGAAGGCGAGCGATTCGCGCGAATGCCGCAACTGCCACTCGTTCTCGGCGATGGACATCGAAAAGCAGAAGGCACGCGCTTCCAAGATGCACAAGATCGGTCAGGAAGACAAGAAGACCTGCATCGATTGCCACAAGGGAATCGCGCACTCGAAACCGCAGAACATGCCGGAAGACGACGAGTAAGGCACGTCGCGAGCGACTGGCGCCAACCCGCAGCGCGGCCATGGGCGAACGATCGACATCCCCTGGCCGCTGACACGTACCAACCGCATCAACACTTGAGTGGAGTCTGAAATGAAAAGAACGAGCGTTTCCCTGGCCCTCTTCGGCGCCCTGCTGGCCTTAGGTCCGCAGCTCGCGCAGGCTGCCGCTCCCGACTGGAGCAAGGTTCCCAAGCGCGACATTCAGGTGTTTCACGCCGGCGTGACGCCGATCGAATGGATCATGAAGAAATCGGACCACAGCGGTCGGACGGGCATCAACAAGGGCGAGAGCTGCGTCGGCTGCCATGAGGAGAAAGGCGGCCTCAACTTCGACATGAAGCGCCTCGCCGGCAAGGATCTGGAGCCCAAGGGCGCGCCGAAGACGATGAACTTCCCGGTCGCCGTGCAGACCGCCTACGACAAGGACAACCTCTACGTCCGACTGACTTTCAAGGCACCCGGCGGCGGCGTCGACCCGGCCGACAAGGAGAACGAGGTCAAGGCGACGGTCCTCTTCGCCAACGACAAGGTCAGCCAGGGCGCCCAGGTCGGCTGCTGGGCCAGTTGCCACGGCGACGCGCGGACGATGCCCGGCGCCGACGACAAGAAGACCAAGTACACCAAGGACGGCGCCTACGAGCTGATGCAGTGGAAGAGTGCCAAGGGCGCCAAGGCGGCTGACGGCTCGGTGACCGACAAGCGCAACATGGAAGGCGGCAGCGCCGGCGTCAAGGCCGAAGGGAGCAAGGCCGGGGACGTCTACACCGTCACCTTCACGCGCAAACTCAACGGCACGCTCGCCGAAGGCAAGGCGACACCGATCGGCGTCGCCATCCACAGCGACCACGCGATCGGCCGCTTCCACCACGTCTCGATGGGCTACACGCTCGGCGTCGGCGCCGACGGCGACATCAAGGCCGCCAAGCAGTAGGCCTGCAGCCAGCAACGCCTGAGATTTCCCGGACGCGGGCAGAGCCTCGGCTCTGCCCGTTTCATTTTCGCCTCGCTGCCGCCGGCAGCTGGCGAGCCGGCAAGCGCACGGCGACCGACCGGGTCGACGCGACGGCGACCCGGGACCGCCGGCAGGGCGACTCAGGCCTGCTGCCGGCGCCGTCCGACCCAGCCAAAGAGCCCCAGACCGCCCGCCAGCAGCGCTGCAGTGGACGGCTCGGGGATCGCCGAGATCTCGAGCATCGGCCGCAACCCGGCGTCGGCCCACGCGGACGACGCGTAGAGCGAGGCGAGCGGCTTGCCGGAAGCGGCGATGACGACATCCGGCTGGCGCAGCTCGACACCGAAGTTGCCGGCCGGATCGGCCAGCCAGTCGCGAACCAGCGCGGTGACGTCGAAGGAGACCCACTGGTTCACGCCGTCCTGCGTCACCGAAGTCAGTGGCCCGGAGACCGCCGGCTGCGTCTCCCAGGTGACGCCGGTCTCGCTCCAGCTCTCGGTCACGCGGTGCAGATCGGTGGTGATCGCTTGCGCCGGTGTCGGATTGTCGAACGGCGGCAGACCGGGCAGCGCGAAGAGCCTGAGGCTGGCGCTGACCACCTGCCCGGCCGCAATCCCCAGCCCGCCCGGATCGAAGCGCAGCAGCGAGCGCGTATCGTGCGCCCGGCTCTCGCCCTGCGCGCCGATCAGCGGCACGGTGTTGCTGCTGCCGAGGAAGTTGCCGAAGGGGACCGCCGGCAGGGGGCTGAGGTTGTTCAGCGTCTGGCTGTCGAGGTTGGTCACGCGCGCGGCGGTGGCGATGCCGAAGGCGCCGGGAATCGCGAACTCATAGACGAAGACATCCTGGCTGGCGGCTTCGTCCGGCTGCAGCGTCAGGGTCGTTGCCGCCTGCGCCGGCTGCGCGAGCGCAGCGACGAGCAGGAGCGGGGCGAGCGGTGCGGCTTTCATCGGGGCTGTGTACGACATGCTGGGATCCTCCGTTTGGTCGGTGCGCTTACGGCAACGCCCGGTGCGTGGCCGCTGCACCGCTTGATACGCGTGCAGGCGGCGTCCGGATGCAGACCACAGGCGCAACCGGCCACGGCGATGCGCCACGGGCCACGCCTCCCGATCGCCCGCACCTCGTTTCGCTGTGCCCCGTGCTCGCCTTTCAGACCACCGGGGTTCGTGTTGCTGACCGCGGCCGCCGGCATCTGTCAGCATCGGCATCGTGGCCGGTTGCCGCCAGTGGCACAACGGGCAGCTGGGGCGAGAGTCGCCGATCGCAGCTGTCATGCCGTGGTTCTGGCAACCACACCGGCCCCCCCCCGCCCGCAAGGCTCGCTGATCGTCCAGGCAGGCGCTCCTGGCGGCCTCCCAGGATCCATCCTCACCCACCGGCCGGAATGCGCCTTGACGGCAGCAGTGGCAGGCAGCAGTGGCAGGCAGCAGGCGCGCCCGCAGGCGCCGCCAGCCAGCCAGAACTTCAAGCCGGTCGCCGAGAGTCGGTTTCCGGCAGCGGGTACCGGCTGATACAGCAGGGCAGGCGCAGGGCTGCCCGCTAGCGCCCGTTCTGTGCCGACGCCTCTGTCGCCCCGTGGCTCCCCGGCCGAGCACTGGCCAGCGCGTGCTCGTGTGCGAGGACAAGACCCAGGAACGCGCGGATCACGACGGTCGCTGCCAGGATTCCCATCTTTTCCCAGCTCGGAACAACGACGGTGCCCACAAGCTCGCCGGCGATCAGAAACGCGAAGGCCAGGAGTGCCGGTTCCCTGAGCTTGGCGCGTGCTGTCTCGAAGCGTTGCGCAGCCCGCGCGCCATCACGTGGCGCAGCGATCGCTTCGGCCACGCCCGGGAGAATCCTGAAGACAGCGATGCACACGATCAGGACGCCCAGCATGCCGAACCCAAGAGCCAAGAGTTCGAGGAAGCCGTGGAGCGAGTACCTGAGGGTATCGGCCCTCTCCAGAACTGCACCGTGCCCAGCGTGATGGCAATGCTGGCACAATGCCTCCCAACCCAGCCCTTTCATCGCATCCTCCCTCGCCTGTACCTCGCGCCCGCCGCCCGTCAGCGCAATGTCGGACTGCCTTGGGTGGCAGCAAGCAATTGCCCCCCGCTCCGCCTACGGTCACCCTCCCAGCAGCAGCGACACCGCACTCGCTCGCCGCGACCTTCCCCATAACCATTTGCGCGCCATGGTCAGTATAGTGACGATGGCCGGTACGTGCAACCACCACACAGCCATGCGGCAAGCGGCCCGCGATCAATGGAACGGGAAACCCGGCTGCACGGTTGCGCCGCTGTTTCTCGCGCTGCCGCGGTGATCGTCCGATCTGCGGGCGGGGCCAAAGACGACGTCAGGCACGCCCGCTCGCCAAGTCCGCAGACTGCCGGTACCGGCTCTACGCGAGCCAACGCGTCGGCCTGGCCAGGACGCGAACGTCGTCCGCCGCCAATCGATCGCTCGATCCAGCGCACCAGCGGATGAAAAAAACCGGCAGTTGTGGCACCATCACGCTCGCCCGGACTGATCCGGGCGGGAGTCTCCGGGTGCCGCCGAGCACGCATCGGCGGAGAATCGGGAAGGCGGTGCGAATCCGCCACGTGCCCAGCGCTGTGAGGAGGACGGGCGATGCATTGGCCACTGACGCGAGTCGGGAAGGCGCATCGCGCGGGTGAATCCAAGTCAGAAGACCGGCCAGGAGACTAACGGACGCTGCCCGGCCAGGCAGCCAGACAGTCTTTCCAGAAGGGGAATCGATGGAAAACCCGGGTGCGCCGTTGGCGCATGCCTTCTCCGACGCCGACCGCGCAGCGGTCTACCAGGCGATCTACAGCCGCCGCGACGTGCGCGGCCAGTTTCTCCCCGACCCGGTCGCCGACGACGTCCTCGGCCGCGTGCTGCTGGCCGCGCACCACGCGCCGTCGGTCGGTTTCATGCAGCCGTGGAACTTCCTCGTCGTCCGCTCGCCAACGATCAAACAGCGCGTCCATGATGTCTTCTGCGCCGCCAACGCCGAGGCCGAGCGCCTCTTCCCCGACGAGAAGCGGGCCCTGTACAGCCGCATGAAGCTGCAGGGAATCCTCGAATCGCCGATCAACCTCTGCGTCACCTGCGACCGCTCGCGCAGCGGACCGGTCGTCCTCGGCCGCACGCACATGCTCAGCATGGACCTCTACAGCAGCGTCTGCGCGGTGCAGAACCTGTGGCTCGCCGCCCGTGCCGAAGGACTCGGAGTCGGCTGGGTGAGCATCTTCCACCAGCAGGCGCTGCAGGATGCACTCGCGATGCCGCACGACATCGTGCCGATCGCCTACCTGTGCATCGGCTGGGTCAGCCACTTCAACGACCGGCCGGATCTCGAGAAATCCGGCTGGCTGCCGCGCCTGCCGCTCGCCGACCTGCTCTACTACGAGCAATGGGGCGTCACCCGGACGCCGCCGGCGGAAGCGCTGACGGCAACCGTGAGCAGCCTGCAGGACGAACTGCAGCGGCTGCCCGTACAGCCGGCATGAGCCGCCAGCGTAGCCGGCGGCAACGCCGCCGCCTGACCGCCATCCTGGCCGCTGGCCGAGCGCATGCTTGAGCACGGCGGCCGCCTGCGCGCCGCGGCGGCGCGCTACGGCATTCCGGCCGGCGACTGGCTCGACCTGTCCACCGGCATCAATCCCGACCCCTGGCCGGTGCCGCCGCTGCCGGCGAGTGCCTGGCAGCGCCTGCCGGAAGACGACGACGGCCTCGAAGCCGCCGCCGCCAGCCTCTACGGCAACCCCGGCCTGCTGCCGGTCGCCGGCTCGCAGGCGGCGATCCAGCTCCTGCCGGCACTGCTGCCGCGCGCTGCCGTCGCCTGCGTGTCGCCGCTCTACGCCGAACACCCGCACTGCTGGCAGAAAGCCGGCCACCGCGTGCGACTGATCACCGGCAGCCTGTCGCGCGCACTCGCCGCCGCCACCCCCTACGTCCTGCTGTGCAACCCGAACAACCCGACCGCCACCGCCCACACGCGCGCCGCCCTGCTGCACGCGGCCAGCGAACTGAAGCGCCGCGGCGGCTGGCTGATCGTCGACGAAGCCTTCATCGACCCGACTCCCGACGACAGCGTCGCCGATCTCGCCGGCACGCCGGCGGCGCCGCGGCTGATCGTCCTGCGCTCGCTCGGCAAGTTCTTCGGCCTCGCCGGCGCGCGCGTCGGCTTCGTCCTCGCCGCCCCCGAACTGCTGCAGCGAATGCGCGCCGAACTCGGCCCATGGACGGTTTCCGGCCCGGCGAGGAGCGTCGCGCGCCGGGCACTCGCCGACCTCGACTGGCAGCGGACGGCGCGCCACCGGCTGCTCGCCGCCGGTGAGCGCCTGCGCGGCCAGCTCGCCGCGCACGGCGAAGTCCGCGGCACGGCGCTCTTCGCCACGCTTCGCCGCGCCGACAGCGCGCAGCTTCATGACCACTTGGCGCGTCGCGGCATCCTGACGCGGCTGTTCGCCGAGCACGGCCTGCTGCGCTTCGGACTGCCGGCCGGCGAGGACGACTGGCAGCGGCTGCACGCCGCCCTGCAGTCGCTGCCGCAGCAGGCCGCCGTGACGCAGCCGGGAGCGATGCATGCCGACGCATGAGGAGCGGATGCAGAAGAAGCAGGCCGTGGTGCGCGGCAGGATCGAATCCGCACGGCACGAGCGCGGCATCCTGCTGCTCAACACCGGCAACGGCAAGGGCAAGTCGAGCGCCGCCTTCGGCGTCCTCGCGCGCGCGCTCGGCCACGGCCTGCGCGCCGCCGTCGTCCAGTTCGTCAAGGGCCGTTCGGACACCGGCGAGGAAGCCTTCTTCCGCGGCCACGCCAGCGTTGCCTGGCACGTCGGCGGCGAGGGCTTCACCTGGGAGACGCAGGATCGCGAGCGCGACGCGCGTGCCGCCGCTGCCGCCTGGCAGGTCGCCCGCACGCACCTCGCCGACCCCGGGATCGACCTCGTCATCCTCGACGAACTGACCTACGCCTTCAAGTACGACTGGCTGCCGCTGCCGGAAGTGATCGCCGCGCTGCAGGCGCGGCCGCCGCTGCAGCACGCGATCGTCACCGGCCGCGGCGCGCCGCCGGCGCTGCGCGAGATCGCCGACACGGTGACCGAGATGAACATGGAGAAGCATGCCTTCCGCGCGGGAGTACGGGCGATGCCGGGGATCGAGTACTGACCCGGCACATGCCCGATCTCGATTCGCGGCGCATTTGCCGCCGCTTCACCTCGATGTCGCGGTGCTCGCGCTTTTGCGAGCGAGCTCAGGTTGGTATCTCTCAACTCGACACCTGAATCGCTGTGCCGCAGATGCTGCCTCCCTCCCGCAGCATCGAACCAGGCAAGGCGAAGGTTCGACGAAGCGCCAGCAATCCCCGGCAGTACGGAACCATGGCAACAGCACTATGCCGGCGGCAGTACCGAGCGATGATTTCTTCTTGGGATCGCGAATACTTGCGAGCGTAGCCGCGAGTGTCGTATATACTGTACATTTGATCAAGGTTTCCAAGCGAGTGCTGTTGGCGGAGACACGACCATGCACCTGTCCATTCGCGCCGCGTCCTGCTTCTGGCTGTTCAGCCTCGTCGGCTGGTCCGGAGGAACGGGCGCAGGTCCGCTCGACGTCGCCGTGATGAGCGATGGCCAGTGGAGGAGTTCTGCAACCGAGTTTCCTGCGTGGCAGACGGTCGCTTTCGACGACTCCGGATGGGCGGTTGCTCGCGCTCCCTATCCCAGCCCTGTTGCACCATCGGTTCTGTTGCCCGGAACGGGGGCACAATACATCTGGCACGACCCAGCCGCAGCCTCCGATGGAACGACCGGTTCTTCCGTCGCTTTCTTCCGGCGGACCCTGACACTTACTCTGCCTGCTCCCGGTGTTCGGCTGGAGGCGGGAGCGCGAATCTCCGTCGATGACGACTATGAGTTCTACGTCAACGGCACACGCGTCTTTACCAATGCCGACCAGGGTTTTGCCGACCGTGTCGATTCTGTCAGCTTTGCCCAGCATTTGGTCACGGGAACCAACGTCCTTGCCATCAGGGCTGTGGATGGCGGTCTCGCCAGTCCAAGAGATCGGCTCTACGAAAGAGTCCTTTTTGACGGCAGGATTCAAGAGAATGCCAATCTGGTACTCAACGAAGTGCCCGTAACCCCGGCTCAGGTCACAAGACTGGGGAACGCAGAGACACTAAAGGTTTACGGCTTGCTTCCGCCAATTCTCACGGTAGAAGCGGGTGGCACGGTCAAGGCTATGACCGACAGTGACGCAACGGGCGCCCTCAGACTTGTCGGGGGTCAAGTGATTGCAGATGCCAGTCGCAGGGTGGTGCTGCGGGGAACAGCAACCGTAATCGGCTACGGTGAGATCAGCGGGATTTTTTCGAGCGAGAAATCGAGCCGGACCGAGGTAGATGCTGGCGACCTCAAGCTCGGATCGGCCCAGCAGATGGCGGCAGTGACGCTCGACGGCATGGTCAAGGTCGCACCGAGCCGGCTGCTCGAACTGCAGTCGAAGGATCAGTCCTCGATCGGCGGCACCCTCGAACTCGACGGCGGCAAGGTCAAGGCGCGCGGAACCGGCGGCGTGGCCGATGCCGTCGGCGCGCTGCACGCGCAGGCGGGCGCCCGCATCGCCGGCCATGGCGAGATCGATGCCGAGGTGAAGATGCGACCCGGCAGTGAGCTGCATGCCAGCACCGGCGACCTCAAGCTCGGATCGGCCCAGCAGATGGCGGCAGTGACGCTCGACGGCA
>ERZ761602.396-NODE-396-length-96719-cov-16.291639_pt1 | contig 96719 bp, 76 predicted proteins | sample MGYA00512165_ERZ761602 | MGnify/ENA primary metagenome ERZ761602 (study PRJEB28899, sample SAMN02445085) | bioreactor sludge metagenome | biome: EBPR sludge; isolation source: Thorneside wastewater treatment plant | place: Australia: Brisbane, Thorneside...
GACGATCCAGAGCCTGGCCTACACGCGCAACGCCAAGGGCCTCATCACCGCGGTGTCCAGCCCGGTCGCGCACGAGGGCTGGAGCTACGGATACGACGAGCTCGATCGACTGATCTCGGCGAGCAACACGTCGAGCTCGGGGGAGAGCCAGACGCTCGCGTACGACGCGATCGGCAACATCACCTACAACTCGCGGCGCGGCACGTACGTCTACGGCTCGTCGCGCCCGCACGCGGTGACGGCGGCGGGCGCGAGCAGCTACACCTACGACGCGGCCGGGCTCATGACGTCGGGCGCGGGGCGGACGCTGGGCTGGGACGGCGACAACCGGCTGGTGACGGTCAGCGGCGGCGGCGTGAACCTGACGTACACGTACGACGCCGACGGCGCGCGCATCCAGGAGGTCGAGAACGGGATCACGCGGCGCTACTTCGGCGACAACTTCGAGCTCCAGGTCGGCGGCGCGACGCGGAAGTACGTGATGGTCGCCGACGTGCTCGTCGCGCGCCGCGACGCGGGCACGGCCTACTGGGTGCACACCGATCACCTGGGCTCGATCCAGGCCGAGACCGACGCCACCGGCGGCGTGGCGCACCGCAAGACCTACCGTCCGTACGGCGAGGTGCTGTCGTCGACGGGCACGCTCCAGGACGAGCCGCGCGGCTACACCGGCCAGCGCCACGACGCCTCCGGCCTCCTCTTCCTGCACAACCGCTCCTACGATCCGGCGCTCGGGCGCTTCGTGTCGCCGGACCTCGTGATCGACGGCGAGGACACGGTCGGCCTCAACCGCTACGCGTACTGCAGCAACAACCCGGTCACGCGCACCGACGTCGAGGGCACGGACGACGAGCCCGAGCCCGACAAGGACAAGCAGCCGGAGAAGAAGGCCAACGGCAACTGGGTGTCGCGCGGCGTGGACGCGGCGAAGAAGAACGGCGAGTTCGCCGACGCGCCGCCCACGATCGGCGAGCCCGGCCAGGACAAGGTCCGCTACGACTTCTACCAGAAGCCGGTGGCGGTCGCGGGCTCGCACTTCAAGGCGGTGGTCACCGACGAGTCGGGCAAGAACGTCGGCACGTACAGCCTCGCCGGCTGGGACGCGAAGTACAACGACCCCAACCCAGGCGACGACAAGTACCGGCACGCCGGCACGATCTACAAGGACAGGGAGAGCCTCAAGAGCTTCAACGACGCGTACATGAACATCGCCGACGGCAACCGCTACGCCGTCGGTGACTCGAACGCGGCGATGGACCACGCGATCAAGGCGGTCGGCGAGACCAAGGGCCTCTTCACGCTGTCGAACCCGCACGGGGTGCCGGCGGCGGCCTACGGCTACAACAACTTCGACTACCAGGAGCCGCAGCCGTGAGCGCGCGCTGGACCCTGGGAGCGCTGCTCGTCGCGGCCGCGGGCCTCGCGGCGCTCACGCTGCACGGGCTGCGCGCGAGCCCGGACGCGACGTCGTCGGCTCCGGCTGCCGTGTCCGCGCGCGAGGTGGACGCCGACCAGCCGCCGTCGCTCGCCGACGAGCGACCGCCGTGGGAGGTCGTGCGCGAGCGCGACACGGTGCTCCCCGCGGGCGCGGTGCCGGTCGCGCACGTGGCGGCGCCGCCGCCGGATCCGTCGACGCCGATGCCGCCGGCGTCCGTCGAGCCGCCCAACCCGGCGACCCACCGCCCGCCGCTGCACAACCCCGGCGGCGTCGACGGCGACCGCCCACCCCGCTCGCCCTGAAACGGCGTCTGCCGGGCAGGCGTCAGTCGCAGCCGCCGTAGCGGCTAACGGCCATCGTGCCGTCGGGAGTCTCGTCGTCCTCGGGCAGCGCAGGATCGAGGTAGCCCACCAGGTAGGTGTACATCGTCATCCCGCCGTCCACCGTGGCGACCCCGGTCACCTGCTCCATCACGCCGTCGCCGTTGGAGTCGAAGAGCGCCCGTGGCTCCGGCGCCAGGATGATCTGCGACTGCCACTCCAGGCGCGGCGTGGTGCCCGTTAGCGCGTACTCGGCGCGGAGCATGCGGGGGGCGGGGTGGCAGGATCGCTCGACCGGGTGCGCGAACCACTTCACGATCACCACCCGCGTCACGTCGTCGAAGCGGAAGCCCCACGCGGCGGCGTCGCCGCTGGCGTCATCCGGGTACTCGCGGGACAGCGCCCGATAGGCGGGCAGGGCGCGAAACGCGGTCGCCACACGCTTCAGCTCGGCGGCGTTCACGGCGATCCTGGTGCCGGCGCGCACGATGGGGCGGGGCGTGATCACGACGGGCGCGCAGCCGGCCTCCGGGCGAAGCTCGGCGACGAACGTGGGGTCGTTCTCGATCTCGGCGGCGTTGCTGGTGGCCAGCCAGAACAGGCCGGTGATCGTCGTCGCGCACGCGGTGCCATCGGCGGCGCGCGTCGCCAGGGGCTGCCCCACGATCGTCCGCCACGCCGCCGGCGCGTGGGCTGCCGCCTGGAGCATGATCCGGTGGCCGAGCTCCGACACCGGCGCCGCGCCGACCCAGTCGGTGCTCGGCTTCGAACCGTCGGCTGGCCGGTACCAGTCCTCGATCGCGACGAACCATCGCCCGTCGAGCTCGGCGACGACCATCATGTCACGATCGCCCCATGTTCCCGCGGCCGCGTCGAGGACGGCGGCGTCGCCGGCCGGCGTCGCGACCGCGTCGGACGATGTCGCCGACGCCGCGCGTTCCGGCTGCTTGCACGACGTCGACTGCGTGGCCGCGACGACGAGGATGAGGCCGAGCTGGCGCATCAGGGACCTAGCGGCGGCCGACCGGAGGTGGCTCGTAGCGCTCGACCGGGCTCGCCGTCGGCGTGCCGCCGAGGACGACGATGGTGCCGTCGCACAGGCGCGCGGCGGCGTGACCGGCGCGCGCGCGGCCGATGCGATCGGTGGTGACCGCGTCGACCGAACCGTCGAGCGGATCGAGGTTGATGATGTAAGCCGAGAGGACGGGCTCGCCCTGCGGCGTCTCTTTGCCTCCGGCGACGAGGACGCGGCCGTCGGGGAGCACGGTGATGGTCGCGTCGAGGAGGCCGGCGCCGGGCGGTAACGCGCCGGCCTCGACGAAGCCGCCGTCGATGGTGAAGAGCTCCATGGTGCGCACGGGCTGGCCGGCGGCGTCGATGCCGCCGATGAAGAGCACGCTGCCGTCGGGCATGCGCACCGCCTCGTGGCGGGCGCGGGGGATGTTCATCGTCGGCGCGAAGCCCTGCGCGAAGCTCTCGCGCAGCGGGCGCCACAGCTCGGCGGCGGCGATGAGCGCGCCGTCGCGATCGATGCCGCCGGCGACCAGCACCGGCGCGCCGAGGTCGTCGGAGAGGCGGGTCGCGGTGGCGGCGCGGCGCGGGATGGCCATCGTCGCGGCGAGGTCGCGGATGGCGACGGTGGCGCCGTCGCCGGCGATCTCGACCGGCGTCGCGATCGGCTCCCCGCCGACCGGGCCGCCGCCGAAGACGACGATGCGGCCGTCGCTCAGCGTCACGGCGGTCGCCCCGGCGCGCGCGAGCCGGACGTCGTCGAGGCCCTCGACGCGGCCGACCAGCGAGGTGTCGAGCTCGAAGACCTCGAGCCGCGGCGACGCCTGGAGCGTCAGCGGATCGGTGCCGCCGAGCACGACCAGGCGGCCGTCGCCGAGCGACGCATAGGTCGCGTCGCGCCGCGACGTGAGGCTCGCGACCGTCTCGAGCACGCCGCGGTGCGGGTCGAAGCGCTCGAGGCCGGGCACCGGCTGGTCGGTCTCGTCGTCGCCGCCGGCGAAGAGGACGCTGCCGTCGCGGTACGTGATGGCGCGGCCGCCGCGGCGCACGGCCGCCGGCGAGGCGTCGACGTCGCCCCACTTGACGGTGCGCGCGAACCACAGGTGCGGCGACGGCGGCGCCGCGTCGCCGAGCGAGAAGGCGCACGTGCGGCCATACGCGACATCGCCGCCGTTGAGGCGGCCGGTCATGTGCAGGACGAGCCCGTCGCCCTCGGGCACGTCGCGCAGCTCGATGGTGTCGCCGCGCGCGAACGACGCGCTCAGGAGGTCGGTCGACGAGCCCTCGCGCGCGAGCGTGAGCACGACCTCGTCGAGATCGGGGAACGCCGCCGCGTCGCTGCCCGGCGCGGGCCCGTCGATCACCGGCGCCATGACGATGTCGTCGGGCCCGCACGCACCGAGCGCGAGCAACGCGAGGACGCGCGGTCCGTTCGCCCTGAGCGAGCAGCACCGCCGCGAGTCGAAGGGCGCGTTCACTGCCATGGCGGCAACCCCGTCGGCCGGATGACGCGATCGCCGGGCCCGGTGTCGCGCGCGGCGATCGGGATCAGCACCGCGGCGGCGGCGACCGCCCCGCCGACCGCCCACACCCACCGCTTGCGGTACCAGGGCTCGCGCACGATGTCCGGCGGCGTCAGCATGCGCTCGACCGTCGCCGCGATCACCTCGCCGTCGGCGGTGACCAGCGCGCGCGCTCGCTCGCGGCCGTCGGCAGCGCGATGGCGGATGCGCGCGGCGCCGGCGAGGATCGTCACCTCGATGACCGTGGCCGCGCCCAGCGCGCGCGCCTGGATGAGCGCCTCGTCCTCGTCGGGCGGCGCGATCGGCGCCGGCGTCACCACGACCTCGACGGCGGTGCGGTCGAGCACGACGCGGCGGCCCCACGGCCGGTGCTCGCGGCAGGCGGCGTCGATCCAGTGCGCGCCGTGGGGCAGCTCGGCGCGGCCGTCCCCCGAGATGGCGCCGTCGATCGAGATCACGCAGCCGGCGGGCGCGCTCACGCGCAGCACGCCGCGCGGCGCCGACGCGACCTCGTCGCGCGCGCGCTGGAGCTGCTCGATCGCGCGCGGCGGGAAGCGCGCCGGATCGAGGCGGCGCGACGGATCGATGCGCGCGGCGACGAGCAGGTCGTCCCATGCGCGCTCGGGCTCGCCGAGCTGGATGCGCGCCAGGCCGCGGTAGAGGAAGAGCTCGGCGAGGCGGGCGACGTCGAGGCCGGCGGCGCCGGTGCGGTCGAGCTCGGCCGCCGCCTCGTTGAGCAGCGCGAGCGACTCGTCGAAGCGAAGCTGATCGTAGGCCGTGATCGCCGCGACGATGCGCGACGCGTCGGCGGGTTTCGGAGCCGGCGGCGAGCGATCGACGAACGCCGCGCCCCGGGCCTCGGCCGCGGCGCGCGTGCGCGCGCGCAGCACCGCCGGCGCGTCGGGCGGCGCCCAGTAGAGGATCGCGTCGGCGGCCGGCGCCGCGGCGGCGTTCCCCGCGGACATCAGCACGACGACGGCGGCCAGGACGATGGCGCGCAACGCCCATATTGTCGGCCGCCCTCCGGAGGTGGTCAACCACCGCGCTATAGTCGGGCGGCGATGGCCGAAACCGTGCTGGGGCGCTACGAGCTGCTGCGGCTGCTCGGGCGAGGCGGCATGGCCGACGTCTACCTCGCGCGCCGGCGCGTCGCCGGGCTGGAGAAGCGGCTGGTCATCAAGCGGGTGCGGCCGCAGCAGGTCGGCGACACCACGTTCCTCGAGCTGTTCGTGCGCGAGGCGCGGCTGTCGATGACGCTCAACCACCAGAACATCGTCCCGGTCTTCGATTTCGGGCGGGTGGGCGACGCGGCCTTCCTGGCCATGGAGTTCGTCGAGGGCCGCGACCTGGGCGCGACCCTGCGCAAGGCCGAGGCGCCGGTGCCGCCGATGCTCGCGGCGTTCATCGCCGCCGAGTGCTGCCTCGCGCTCGAGCACGCGCACCAGCGGCTCGGGCCCGACGGCCAGCCGCTCGGCGTCGTGCACCGCGACGTCACCCCGCGCAACGTGCTCCTGTCGTGGGCCGGCGAGGTCAAGCTGACCGACTTCGGCGTCGCCGCGCTCGCCGGCGATCCCAGCGGCGAGGTGCGCGGCACGATCGCGTACATGGCGCCCGAGCAGGCGCGCTACGAGCCGACCGACGCGCGCGCCGACCTCTACGCGCTCGGCCTCGTGCTCTGGGAGATGCTGGCGGGCGAGCGCGTGCGGAAGGCCAGGGACAAGAGCGCGCTCCTCGAGCACACGCGGCTCGGCGTCCTGCCCCCGCCGCCCGAGGGACCGCCCGCGTTGCTCGAGGTGATCGCGCGCGCGACCCAGTACGAGGTGGGTGAGCGCTACGCCGACGCGGCCGCGATGCACGCGGCCCTCGATCGCTACCTCGTCGAGGCGCGCGCGGCGGCACCGGGGCCGACGCCGGCGCGGCAGCTCGCCGACTGGCTCGAGAGGGTGTGGGGCGACGAGGCCGGCAAGATCGAGGGCCAGCCGCTGGAGCCGGGGACGACGGCGCCGGCCGACGACCTGGATCCGGCGACGATGCGTTCGCTCGCCGAGACCGCCGGCGAGCTGCCGTCGGTGGTCACGCCGAACGCGACCGCGACCGCCGCCGGGGGAACGGCCGCGGCGGCGGCAGCAGCCTCGGCCGCCGCCGCGGCGCCCATCGTGCCCGTCGCTCCGGCTCCTCCCGCCGCGTCACCGCCGCCGTCCGCGCGCCGCTGGCTGCCGGCGGCCGCGCTCGTCGCGGCGGCCGCGCTCGTCGCCGTCTACGTCGTCGCCACGCGTGCGCCGTCGAGTACGCGCGTGGCCATCGTCGACGACGCGGCGGCGCCGGCCGTCGACGCGGCGGCGCCGGACGCGTCGAGCGCGGACGCCCCGTCCGACGACGGGTTCGCCGACGCCGCCGTCGTGAACCACGACGCGACGGCGCCGGTCGACGCCCGCGTCGTCGTGACGCCGCCCGATGGACGCGGCGCGCCGGTCGACGCCGGCGCCGACGCCACGCCGCCGCCGGTCCTGCGCAAGGTCACGATCGGCGCGACGCCGTGGGCCCACTTCACCGTCGACGACGATCCGACGATCCGCGAGACGCCGGAGACGATCCAGCTCGCGCCCGGGCGGCACCGCATCCACTTCACCAACGATCAGCTCGGCGTGAGTCGCACGGTCACGATCGAGGTCCCGGCCGATCGCGACCTCAAGCACGTCGAGGCGCTGGCCGAGCCGTAGCCCGGCCGCACAGGGCGCCTCAGCGCGTCAACGACGCGTGCAGCAGGAGGGCGCCGGTGACGAGCAGGAGCCCGGCGACCGCGCCGCGGAAGGCGCGCTCGCTGACCCGCACGTGCACGAGCTCGCCGAGCACCAGGCCGGCGGCCATCGCCGGGACGAGCTGCAGCGAGCCGCGGAGCGACGCCAGGTCGACGTGGCCGCGCACGCTCAGGCGCGCGATCACGATGACGTTCAGCACGAACCACATGACCGCGAGCGTCGAGCGCAGGGTCGTCTTCGACGGGAGCATGCGCGCGATCACCGCGACCGCGAGCGGGCCGCCGGTCGCGAACAGGCCGTGGACCACGCCCGCGCCGAGCAGCAAGCCGCGCTGCGCCGAGGGCGGCAGCCCACCCATGAGCGTCGTCCCGTGCGCCGCGCGCACCTGCGCCAGGATCTCGAGCACCGCCACGACGATCACGAGCCCGGCGAACAGGGCGCGCGCGCCGTCGGCCTCGATCACCCACGCCAGCGCGGTGCCGCCGGCGAGCCCGAGCAGGATCATCGGCAGGATCGACACACCGAGCGCGCGCCACGCGATCGCGCGCCGCCCGCGCAGGGCGAGCGCGAGCGAGAGCCCGAGGTTGAGCGGCAGGAACCACGCGAGCAGCGGCTCGATACCGAACCAGCGCGCGCCGAGCGAGAGCGCGAGCACCGTGCCGCCGAAGCCGGCGACCGCCTCGACGAACGCGCCGGCGCCGAGCACCGCCGAGAGCAGCAACAGATCGTCGGTGGTCATGTCGGGGTGGTCATGTCACGACAGCGCCGTGCCCTCGCGCTCGTGCTCGGCGACGATCGCCCGCGTGAAGCGCCACGTCCCGCCCGCGCCGCGCACCAGCCGAAGCGCCGCAAGCTCGATGCGGCGGCCGCCGACCTGGCCGGGGAGGTCGTGATCGAGCCGGACGCACGCGACCATGCCCGGCTTGCCCTCCCACGCCGCCACGTCGCGCGGCAACGCCGGCAGCGCCTCACGCGCGGCGTCGAGCCCCGGCGTCAGCTCGGCCTCGGGCACGCCCCACTCGCCGACCCCGGTCATGCGCGTCATCCACTCGAGCACGCGCATGCACTCCTCGTCGGGCAGCGCCGAGAGGATCGCCGGCCCGAGATCGACCGACGGCACGCTCGACGTGTCGGAGAGCGGCGCCAGCGTGTCGATACCGGCGGCGCGGCGGAACCGGCGCTGCAGCGCGCCCTGCCAGTCCGGATCGTCGAGCATCGGTACGTCGAAGGCGCGCACGCGCTCGAGGTGCACGGTCGTCTCCGGTCCGCGCACCGGCGGGATCACGAACGGCACGTCGTCGAGCACCGCGAACGCAGCCCAGCGATAGAGGTAGCGCATGGGCCACGCGCCGACCGCGACCAGGGTGATCGGCGGACGCGCCGGCACCAGGCGCACCAGCTGCGCGGCGACGTCGTACGCCTTGCCGAGCGCGGTGCCGTCGTCGAACACCCGCGCCCACAGCTCCTCCCAGCCGCGATCCTTCACCGTGCCGCGCGCACGGCGTCGTTGCAGCACCATCTCGGCGAGCGAGGACACCCCGCCGCGATGGTAGCCGATCAGGGCAGGTGGATGCGGCCGTTGGTCGCCGCCTGGTGGCAGCTGTTGCAGTCGCCGGTCATCGGCGTCGCCATCATCAGGCGCGTGTCGGGGCACCGGCTCGCCTTCACGCGCAGCGGCATGGCGAGCGCCTGCCCGGTGTAGAAGTTGCCGTTCGACGCCGTCACCAGCCGGACCGTCACGTCGTTGGCGTCGGTGACCGTGACGGTCGCGCCGGCGATCGGCGTGCCGCCCTGCGAGCTCGCGTAGAGGGTGCCGGCCACGGTCCAGCGCGGCGCCACGCCGCTGCCGTTGTGGCAGCCCAGACAGACGAGGCCGGCGTTGTGGTTGCCGCTGGGCAGCATCGACGACACCTCGTCGCACGATCCGTCGCCGCCGCCGCCCCCGCCGTTCCCGGCGGCGTCCGTCCCGCCGCCGCCGCCGGCCGCGTCGACGCCACCACCGCCGCCCGGATCGTCCGATCCCTCCACGGCGCAGGCGGCCACGAGCGGGCAGACGAAGGCGACGGCGAAGATCGATGTCAGGCGCATGGGCGAGGTGTTTCGCAAGCGTCGTGCCCCCTGGGAGTCCCAGGCGATTCCGGGTGATCCACCCGCTCCCGCGCGCGGCTGTCGGTCGCCACCGACAGTCCCGTGGGGCAGGGGTCACCACGCCCCGGCCGGGAGCTAAGCTGCGACGCATGGGGATGGCCCGCGATAGCTACCTGGTTGCCCGCGCCGTCGTGCGCGTGCTCGGCGACTCGACGATGACGCACGAGATCCACCGGGTCGAGGAGATCACGGGGCGCCCGGCGTACCGACGCCTGCTCGCCGAGCTGCGCGACGATCCCGACGGCCAGCGCCTCCTGCGCGAGCAGCCGGAGCTGTCGAGCGAGCTCGTCGACTACGACGCGCTCCGGCGGATGCCGGAGACGACGCTCGGCGGCGCCTACGTACGCCACCTCGACGGCAACGCCATCACCGCCGACTACCAGGCGGCGCGCACGCGCCACGTCGACGATCCGGACATGGCGTACCTCATGCGCCGCTTCCGCCAGACCCACGACGTGTGGCACGCGCTCCTCGGGCTCGGCATCACCGGGCACGAGGAGGTCGTCATCCACGCCTTCTCGTGGGGACAGATGCGGCTGCCGGTCTCGGCGATGGTCGTCGCGTTCGGCTCGATGAAGCACATCGTCCTCGAGAAGCGCTGGGGCACGCTGCGCCACTCGCTACGCGAGGCGTACGAGGCCGGACGCGACGCCGCGCCGCTCATCAAGGTGGTGTGGGAGGACCTCTGGGCCGAGCCCATCGACCGTGTGCGCGCGCGCTACCACGTGCGCACGCTCGAACGCCGCTGGCTCGACTGACCCCACGGACAGGTGGCCCGCGCCGGGATCTCGGCGTATGGTGCCCGGAATCAGCGAAAGCAGGTCACTACATGTCCACCGTGGAGATCAACCTGGAGAACTTCCAGGAGACCATCGAGAAGAGCGGCATCGTGCTCCTCGACTTCTGGGCCGAGTGGTGCGGTCCGTGCAAGATGTTCGCGCCCGTCTTCGAGGAAGCGTCGGCCAAGTACGGCGACGTCACCTTCGGCAAGATCGACACGGAGGCGCAGCAGGAGCTGGCCGCGATGGCCAACATCCAGGCGATCCCCACGTTGATGCTGTTCCGCGACGGCGTCCTCCTCTTCCGCGAGAGCGGCGCCCTGCCGGCGGCCGCGCTCGATCAGCTCGTGTCGAAGGCCAAGGAGCTCGACATGGAGCAGGTGAAGAAGGAGATCGCGGCCCACGAGGCGGCGCACGAGCACGGCCCGGGCTGCAACCACGATCACGACCACGACCACGAGCACTGACGCGGTCGCTTACACGACCCTTGCAAAACGCGGTGGCCCGGCGTGTCATCTCTCCCGGAGATGCTGCGTTGCGCCTGCTCGATCGTGATCCTCGCGTGCGCGTGCTCCGGCCGCGGCAACGAGTCGCCGGTGCGTGATCCGGCGCCGCCCGTCGTGGCGGCGGCGCCGTCGTCGCCGGGTGAGCGGCCGGCGATCTCGAACCCGGAGCCAGCCGAGGTGGCCGCTCGCCAGCGCGCGTACGACGCGCACGTCGCCGCGCTGCGCGAGCGCCTCGCCGCCGCCGATCACGGCGACCTCGCCATTCGCGTCGAGGAGCCGTTCGTCGTGCTCGGCGACGACGGCGACGCCGCGCTCGAGCGGCGCGCGCGCACCGTGCGCTGGGCCGTCGAGCACCTCGAGCGCGACTTCTTCGAGCGCCGCCCGGCGCGCATCCTCGACGTGTACCTGTTCGGCAACGCGCGCTCGTACCAGCGCGGCGTGCGCGCGCTGACCGGCAGCGCGCCGACGACGCCGTACGGCTTCTATTCGAGCGAGCACGGTGGCCTGTTCATGAACATCGCGACCGGCGGTGGCACGCTGGTCCACGAGATCGTGCATCCGTACGTCGAGGCCGACTTCCCCGAGGCGCCGGCGTGGCTGAACGAAGGGCTCGGCTCGCTCTTCGAGCAGAGCTCCGAGCGCGGCGGCCACATCGTCGGCGAGACCAACTGGCGGCTGGCCGGTCTCCAGGACGCGATCCGAGAGGGCACGGTGCCGTCGTTCCGCGCGCTCACGAAGATGGACGAGCACGCCTTCTACGTGAAGGACCGCGGCACCAACTACGCGCAGGCCCGCTACCTCCTCTACTACCTGCAGGAGGAGGGCAAGCTCCGCGACTTCTACCGCGCGTTCCGCGCCGCGCGCGCGACCGATCCGACCGGCTACGACACGCTCGTCGCCGCCCTCGGCGAGCGCGACATGGCCGCCTTCCAGCGCCGCTGGGAGGCCTGGGTGTTGACGCTCCGCTTCGACGGCTGAGCGCGCGCTCGCCGAGCGCGAGCGCACACTTGGCAATCCGGCCGGTGGTGGGAGACTTCCCCGGGAGGAGGCTCTATGGACATCGCGGTCGCCAAGATCCTGGAGACGAAGGGAAGCGAGGTCGAGGTGACGACGCCGGAAACCACGGTCGTCGCCGCCGTCGAGCAGATGAACCGCCGCAACATCGGCGCGCTCGTGGTCGTGGACGGTGAGCGATCCATCGGCATCTTCACCGAGCGTGACGTGCTCACCCGCGTCGTCGGCAAGGGGCGCGATCCGGGACGCACCCCGGTGGGCGAGGTGATGACGCGCCAGGTGGTCTCGATCGAGCCTGACATGCTCGTGCGCGACGCGATGTGCGTGATCACCGAGAAGCGCTGCCGTCACCTGCCGGTCATGTCCGACGGCCGCCTCCTCGGGATGATCTCCTCCGGCGATCTCACGCGGTGGACGGTCCGCGATCAGCAGCGAACGATCGAAGAGCTGGTCGACTACGTCCAGCGTTCCTGACGCCGCAGCATGTCAGCCGCGGTCTGTGAGCTGCGGTGATGAGGCGACGCCATCGCCGCGCTCCAAGCTCGGCTACCGTGCGCGCATGAGCCGAGTTGTCGCCGCGATCGCCCTCGCAGCCGTCCTCGCCTTCGCGGGCGCCGCCCGCGCCGACGCGCCGGGCGAGACGCCGCCGCGGCCGCCCGCACCCAGGCGCGTGTCGACCGCGTACCTGGTCACGCTGGCCGCGACCTCGGCGCCGCTCGCCATCGGCGCGCTCGGCGAGAGCTGCGGGAACGACGCGTGCGCGGGCACCGCCGGCGTGATCGCCGCCGCCGGCATGGTGCTCGGGCCGTCCGCTGGCCACTGGTATGCCGGCGAGGGCGTCACCACCGGCCTCGTCCTGCGCGGTGCCGCGGCGACCTCGGTCGTCTTCCTCGCGCTCCGCGATCCCCACCTCGAATCGCCGGTGCTCACGATCGGCGGCCTCATCGCGGCGGTCGGCGTCTGGGAGACCGGGGTCATCTGGGACCTGGTCACGCTGCCGCGTGCCGTCCGCCGTCACAACCGGAACGTCGAGCTGCTCCTTGCACCCGTCGTCACCGACCGCTCCGCCGGCCTTGCGATCTCCGGCGCCTGGTAGCGGCTACGGACCCAGCGGCGTCCACGTCGCGTCGAGCCAGGCGCGCAGGGCCGACATGTCGGCGGGCACGGGCGCCTCGATCGCCAGCTCGCCGCCATCGGGGCGGGTGAGCGCGAGGCCGGCGGCGTGCAGCGCCAGGCGCGCGCACGGAGCGCCGTCGAGCATGCCGCGCAGGGTGCGCTTGCCGTACAACGGGTCGCCCAGGATCGGGGCCTCGAGGCTGCGCAGGTGGACGCGGATCTGATGATGGCGCCCGGTCCGCGGCCGCGCCTCGACCAGGGTGACGGCGTCGGCGCCGCGGGACCAGCGGGCGACAGACGTGAGGTCCGTGACAGATGGCTTGCCGCCCTCGCCGGGTCCGGCCGGTCGCGCCTTGCCGCGGCGCGCTTCCATCAGGGGGACGTCGACGGTACGTGTGCCCGGGAGGTCGCCGGCCGCGAACGCCAGGTACCGCTTGTGGACGCGGCGCTCGGCGAAGGCGTCGTTGAGCCAGCGGTGGGCCGCCGCTGAACGGGCGAGCACCACCACGCCGGACGTGTCCTTGTCGATGCGGTGCACCACCCACAAGGGCTCGCCGCGCGCGGCCTCGAGCCGGTGACGCAGGGCCGCCTGCGCCACACCGTCACGCTCGGGAATCACCGCGATGCCCGACGGCTTGTCGACGGCCACGAGGTCGTCGTCTTCGAACAGGATCTGTGCGTCCAAGGGCGCTTGTCTCGCGGTCGGGATGATACGATGACGACGTATCGCAGGGGTTCGCCCGGGCTCGCACCTCGACGGGGAGGTGCCGGCTGACGGGCTCGAGTACCTCACGAGGGATCATGGCCAAGAAGAACGCCAAGAGCGCGAAGAGCGACTTCGAGACCGCCGCCGCCAACATCACGAGCGCACCGCATTCCACCGCGGCCTGGGACGAGATCGAGGAGCTCGCGCGCGAGCACGACAAGCCCGACGAGGTCATCACCCTCTACAACGAGATCCTGAAGAAGGGGCTCGACCCGCAGGTCGTCGAGATGATCGGCGACCGCGCCGGCGCCTTCTGTGACGAGTGGTTCGGCGACGAGCCCAAGGTCGCCGAGGGCATCCTGGGCAAGGTCCTCGAGCTGGCGCCGCAGTCGGAGTCGGCGCTGGGCCGGCTGTCGGTGCTCTACACCCAGAACGAGCGCTGGGCCGACCTCCTGCGGCTCTACGACCGCGCGCTCACCGCGGTGAAGGATCAGGGGCGGCGCATCAAGCTGCTCCGCGAGGCGGCGCAGATCGCCAAGGACGTCGCCAACCAGCCCGAGAAGGCGATCGGGTACCTGCAGCGCCTGCTCCCGCTCACCGCCGACGACGTGCAGCTCGGGCAGTCGCTGGAGCGCCTGCTCGAGCGCTACGAGCGCTGGGCCGATCTGATCGAGCTGTGGGAGGGCCGGCTCGATCGCCAGAGCAAGCTCGAGCGCGAGAAGAGCCGGGCGCGCATCTCGGCCTGCTACCTGGACAACCTGCAGGACTCGGCCAAGGCGCTGGCGGCGGTGCGCCCGCTCCTCGCCGTCGCCGACGATGACAGGGAAGCGACCGCGCTGCTCGAGCGCATCATCGAGGCCCAGCACACCCAGGAGAAGGACCGCGAGGCCGCGCTCGACGTCCTGCGCGCGCACTACGACGCCACCAGCCGTCCGCGCGAGGTGATCCGCGTGCTCGAGCGCGTGATCGAGCTGTTCCCGGACTCGCGCAAGGCGCTGCGCGAGGAGGCCGGCGCGCGACTCGCCGAGCTCGACGACGACCGCGCCGCCATGGACCACTACGCCGAGCTCCTCGCGCTGTCGCCGGAGTCGTCGGTGACGCAGGAGAAGCTGCGCCAGCTCGCGCAGCGCTCGAACAACTTCGCGCGCTACGCCCAGGGCGTCGCCGCCGCGGCCGAGCACGCGATCATGCCCGGGCGCAAGGTCGAGCTCCTCTCGGAGGCCGCGCGCACCAAGCTCGATCTGCTCGACGACGCCAACGGCGCGATCGAGCTCTACCAGCGCGCGCTCGAGCTGCCCGGTGCGGGCGCGAAGGAGCAGCTCCCGGTGTGCCGGCGGCTCTCCGAGCTGTACCTGCGCGTCGACCGGCCGCGCGAGCGGTTCGCCATCCTCGAGCGCCTGGCCGGGCTCGAGCCCGCCGACGCCACCCGCCGCGCCGTCATCGGCGAGGCCGCGCGCCTGGCGGAGACCCTGGGCGAGACCGACAAGGCGCTCTCGCTGTGGCGGCAGCGCATCGAGCGCGATCCCGACGATCTCGCCGCGATCGACTCGTCGATCCTCCTGCTCGAGACGTCGCAGCGCTGGCCGGAGCTGGTCGCCGCGCTCGACATGCGCTCGCAGAAGAACGTGTCGACGGCGCAGAGGCGCACCGACCTCACGCGGATCGCGGTCGTGTACCGCGACCACATCAAGGACGCCGAGAAGGCGATCGCCGCGTGGCAGCGGGTGCAGCAGGCGTTCGGCGACGACGCCGAGACGGTCGGCGCGCTGACCGAGCTGCTCTCCGAGGTCTCGCGCTGGAGCGAGCTCGCCGAGCTGCTCGAGCGGGCGAGCGGCAAGGACGTGGCGCGCACGACGCGGCGGCTCAACAAGCTCGGCGAGGCGCTGGGCACGCACCTCGGCGAGCCGGGGCGCGCGCTGACCGCGTATCGCGCGGCGCTCGCGATCGATCCGGTGAACGACGAGGCCCGCGCCGGCCTGCTCACGCTGCTCGATTCGCCGGCGCACCGCCGCGCCGCCGCCGACGCGCTCGCGGTGAGCTACCGCGAGAACCAGGACTGGGCCGGCTTCCTCAAGCTCCTCCCGTCGCGCCTCGCCGACGCGCCCGACGACCGCACCCGGCTCGCGCTGCTGCGCGAGGCCGCGTACATCCAGCTCAACAACACCGGCGATCCGGCCGGCGCGCTCGACAGCCTGGCGCGCGCGTTCCCGCTCGCGCCGCGCGACGGCGTGATGGAGGGACAGATCCTCGATCTCGCGCAGCAGACCGGCAAGCTGCCGGTGGCCGATCAGGCGCTCGCCGCGGCCATCGACGCGCTCGCCGAGGATCCGGCCGAGCAGTCGCGGCTGCGCCTGGTGCGCGCCGAGCTGCTCGAGAAGAAGATCGGCGACGAGGCCGGCGCCCTGGCCGAGTACCTGATCGTCTTCCGCCGCGATCACGCGAACACCACCGCCGCGACCGGCGTCGTGTGGCTGGCCCCCAGGAAGGGGCAGTGGGCCGACGCGGCGCAGGCGGTGCTCGGCTTCGCTGCCGCCAAGGAGCGGCTCGACGACGGGCTCTTCGGTCACTACGCCAAGGCCGGCGAGGAGGCGCTCGAGGCGGCGGTGACCGCGCTCGAGGAGGCCGCGCCCAAGGCCGGGCTCCCGCCCGCGGTCGCGGCGCAGGTGTGGTCGCTCATCGGCGTGTGGCAGCGCGATCGCCGCGGCGACAAGGCCGCCGCGGTCACCGCCTTCAACAAGTCGCTCACCGCCGGCGGTGATCGCGCGGACACCTTGCGCGCCGTCGCCGAGCTCTTGCGGCCCGGGGGGCCGAGCGCGTCGCTCCTCGACGTCCTGCGCCGGCTATCCGATGCCGATCCGCGTGATCTCGACGTGCTCGTCGAGGCCGCGGACACCGCGAGCCGTCAGGGGGATCGCGACGCCTCGGTCACGATCCTCGGCCAGGTGCTCGGCCGCGCCACCGGCGCGTGGCGCGGGTCGTCGTCGGTCCAGTCGTCGCGCCCACCGGAGGCGGTCGTGCGCTGGGCGATCGACGGGCTCGTCGATCTCCACCGCTCCGCCGGCCGGCCCCGCGTCGCCGTCGACCTGCTCGTCGAGTCGGCGCGCCTGCCGTTCGACCCGGAGACGCGGCGCGATCTGCGCATGCGCGCCGCCGCGATGGCGTCGAGCGAGCTGCACGACAACGCCGCCGCGATCGACATGTACCGCGGCGTGCTCGCCGACAGCCCCGGCGATCTCGACATCATCGCGCGCCTCGGCGCGCTGCTCGAGACCGAGAAGCGCTACGCCGAGCTCCTCGGCCTGCGCCACACCCAGCTCGGCCTCGAGTCCGACCCGGCGCGCCGGCTCGAGCTCCGCCTCGACATCGCCCGCCTGGTCGGGGTCGTCGAGGAGACCGGCGGCCGCTACGAGTCGCTGATCGCCAACCTCGCCGATCAGCCCGGCCACGACGCGTCGATCGACGCGGCCCACGCCTTCCTCGGCGGACGCGGTCAGCACAAGGCGCTCGCCGACCTGCTCGAGGAGCAGGCCGCCAAGGTCGAGGGCGCCGGCGAGGCCGCGCGCGCGGCCAAGCTGTGGGCGCGGTTCGCCGCGGTCACCGAGAAGGAAACGCGCGAGACCGATCGCGCGATCATGGGCCACAAGCGCGTGGTCAAGCTCGCGCCGACCCAGGACTCGCTGCGGGCGCTCGCGCGCCTCCAGCTCGAGCGCAAGCAGCCGGCGCAGGCGGTGCCCTGGTTCGAGAGCCTGCTCTCGACGGTGCAGGGCGCCGAGCGGCTGGCCGTGCTCGACCAGCTCGCGCGCGCGCACATCGCGGCCGAGCAGGAGGACCGCGCGATCGCGACGATCGAGGCCGCGCTCGACGACCGCGAGCCCGCGCTCGACCTGCGCCTCCTCCTCGCCGACCTCTACCGCAAGGGCGAGCAGTGGGAGCCGCTGGCGCGGCACCTGACGCGCTCGCTGGCGCTGTTCGGCGACGAGCGCGGGCGCGAGCTCGCGCGCGAGGCCGCGTCGATCTACACCGACAAGCTCGACGCCCCGGCCAAGGCCATCCCCGCGCTGGAGAAGGCGCTCGCGCTCGATCCGACCGACAAGGAGATGCGCGCGAACCTGGCGATCGGCCTGCGCGTCGCCGGCCGCCTGTCCGAGGCGCGCGCCATCCTCACCGAGCTCATCGAGGCCTTCGGTCGTCGCCGCGCGCCCGAGCGCGCGCAGCTCCACGTCGAGCTGGCCAAGGTCGCCCACGCCGAGGGCAAGAACGACGAGGCGCTCTCCGAGATGGAGGCGGCGTCCAAGATGGACGTCCACAACACGCGCATCCAGCGCGAGCTCGCCGAGCTGTGCCGCGCCGCCGGTCAGGTCGACAAGGCGGAGCGCACGTACCGCGCGCTGCTCCTCGTCGTGCGCCGGCAGCCGCCGGGTGATGACGAGACCGCGGTCGGCCAGAGCGAGGTGCTCTTCGAGCTCTCGCGCCTCGCCGCCGGTCACGGCGAGACCAGCCAGGCCAAGGAGCTCCTGGAGAGCGCGATCGACGCCGCGGTGCAATCCGACGGCGAGGTCCGCCGCCTGCGCCGCAGCCTGATCGCACACGGCGAGCCGGAGACCTTGCTCCGCGTGCTCGAGCTGCGGCTCGGCGCGACCAGCGAGGCGGCGAGCCAGGCGCGGCTCTACGGCGACATGGCCGACGTGCTCGACGGCTCGCTCGGGCGAACGAGCGACGCGCTCGACGCCGCGATCAAGGCGTTCAACCTGGCGCCGTCGCGTCTGGACCTGCTCGAGAAGGCGCGGCAGCTCGCCCGGAAGTCGGGCGGCACCAAGAAGTTCGTCGAGGCGGTCGAGGCGGTCGTCGAGCGGCTGCGCCGCAAGGACGATCCGCCGCTGGTCGCGTCGGTCCTCCTCAAGGCCGGCGAGGCGCTCGAGAACGACGCCGACGATCTGGCCGGTGCGGCGGCGATGTACCGCCGCGTCGAGATGCTCGGCGAGCGGCTGGCCGAGGCGTACTACGCGCAGGCCCGCGTCGCGGGCGCGCTCGGCGATGACGAGCAGCAGGCGCGGGCGCTCGACAACATGCTCCAGCTCGCCGGCGGCGCCGATGGCGATGCCTCTCCGGCGCAGGTCGACGCGCTCTACCGTCTCTCCGAGATCTTCATCGCCAACCCGGCGCGCCGCGCGCAGGGCATCGAGCTGATCGAGCGCGCCTTCGCGGCCGAGCCGCGCTGGGCTCAGGCCGGACGCGTCCTCCGCGGCGCGTCGAGCGCCGATCCGGGCGATGCGCGGGTGATGGCGCTCTACGAGCGCGTCGCGCGCAACGGCGGCGACAACGAGCTCCTGCTCGACTTCCTCGAGAAGCGGGCGCAGCAGCCGGGCGCGACGTCGGCGCAGGTCCGCGAGGCCGTCGACCTCGCGGTCGAGACCGGTCAGGAGCAGCGCGCCGAGAGCCTGCTCCAGCGCGCGGTGCAGGCCGCGCGCGACTCCGCCGACGGCGTCGGCGGGGCGGTGTGGGCGGTCCTCTCGCTCACCGACCGCCGGGTCGCGGCGGGCGATCTCGCGTCGGCGCGCGAGCTGGTCTACGAGATCATCGGTGTCGCCGAGCCCGCGGACATGGATCCGCTGATCGGGCGCGTGGCCGCGCGCGCCGCGGCGGACAAGGCGACGCAGCCGCTCGCCGCCGAGATGTACGAGCTCCTGCGCGAGCGCGCGCCCTCGGAGCGGACGGTGTGGGAGCCGCTGGTCGCGCTCTACCGCGACATGGGCGACGGCGACCGGCTGGCGAGCGTCATCTCGTCGACGCTGCCGACCTTGACCGATCCGCAGGAGCGCAACTCGCTCCGTCGCGCCCACGCCACGTACCTCATCGAGACGCTCGACCGTCCGCACGACGCCGCCGACGTCCTGCGCGACGCGCTGCAGGACGACCCCGACGATCTCGCGGCCGCCGGCGCGCTCGAGCGGACGCTGCGCGCGCTCGGCGACGACGACGGGCTCGCCGAGTTCCTGTGGGCGCGCTTCGACGACGCCGTCCGCCGCGGCAACCGCGAGAGCACGCTCGACGTCGCCGCGCGCCTCGGTCCGCTGGTCGAGTCGACCGGTGGTAACGCGGCGCGGGTGTATCGGGCCGCGCTCGAGATCGCTCCCGACGACCGCGAGCTGCTGCGCCGTGTCGTCAGCGGGATCACGCCCGAGGACGATCCGCGCGAGTCGGCGGCGCTCATGGAGCGCCTGCTCGCCGTCGAGACGCCCGAGGCGGCGCCGGCCCTGTGCTGGAGCCTGGCGTCGGCGTACGAGCAGGCGGAGGACTGGGCCGGCGTGCAGCGCACGCTCGCCGCCGCGCACAAGGCGGCGCCCGGGGACCAGGCGATCCACGACCGGCTCGAGCAGTTCTACCGCGACAGCCAGCAGTGGAAGGAGCTGGCCGAGCTCATGACCAGCGACGCGGAGCGCGCGACCGACGCCGCCGTCGCGGTCGACCGGCTGCGCGAGGCGTCGGCGGTCTACACCGGCTTCCTCGGGCAGCCGCTGCTCGCCGCCGAGGCCCTGCGCGCGGCGCGGGCGCGTCAGCCCGAAGCGCCGGCCCTGTCGGCGGAGCTGGCGGCGGCCCTGGCCGCGGCCGGCGATCACCGCGGCGCCGTGACGTCGCTCGGCGAGGCCCTCGATCCGTGGTCCGGCGACAACGGCGAGAGCCAGCCGGCGCCGGTGCAGGGCGCCGCGCGGGTCGATCTCCTGCTCCTGCGCGCGAGCCTGCGCCAGCAGCTCGGCGAGGAGGACACGGCGGTCATCGATCTCGACGACGCGTACAAGCTCGACGGGCCGCGCGCGGCGGCCGCCCTCTCCGAGGGGCTCGAGCGCATGCGCGCGCGGGCCGAGGCCGCAGGGGACATGGCGAGCGAGCGCACCGCGACCTTGCGGCTCGCCCAGCTCCTCGGCGAGCACGGCGACCTCGAGCGGGCGCGCGATCTGCTCGTCATGTGGATCGAGCGGATGCCGAGCGATCCCGACCCGCTCTACATCCTGCGCGACATGGACGCCGGCATCGAGCACTGGGACGGCGTGATCGCGGCGTGCACGCGGCTCGCGTACATCGTCGAGGGCGAGGCGCAGGTGCAGGCGGCGCTCGACGTCGCCGACGCGTCGGCGCGCGCCGGCAAGCCCGGCGACGCGATCGGCGTGCTCGAGATGGTGCACCAGGTGCAGCCGGGCGCGGAGACGATCCGCGTCAAGCTGCGCGAGCAATACGAGGCCGCGGGGGCGCACGGTCAGCTCGCCGCGATCCTCATGACCGACGCCGAGCACGCGGCCGACGCCGACGCCAAGTTCGCCGCGTACAAGCGCGCCGCCGAGCTGTACCTGGCGGCGGGCGACGCGGCGGCGGCGTCGGTGCCGGCGGGCAAGGCGGCGGAGCTCGCGCCCGACGATCACCAGACCGCGATGCTGCACGTCGACATCCTCATCGGCTCCGGCCGCACGGAGGAGGCGGCCAGTGCGCTCGAGACGGCGATCGCGGCGCAGAAGAAGCGCACGCCCGAGCTCGCGACCATGCAGCAGCGCATGGGCCGGGTCGCCGGCATGCTCGGGGATCGCGACGGTCAGCTCGGATGGCTGAAGAAGGCGTTCGACGTCGATCGCAAGAACGGCGAGATCGCCGCCGAGCTGGCGCAGCTCGCGACCGAGACCGGCGACTACGAGCTCGCGCTCAAGCCGCTGCGCGCGATCACGCTGATGGACAACCCGCTGCCGATCACGCGGCCGATGGCGCTCCTCTGGGAGGCCAAGATCGAGCACGCGCGCGGCAACCGCGCCAAGGCGGAGCTCTGGGCCAAGAAGGCGCTGCGCGAGGACCCTCAGTTCCACGAGGCGCAGCAGTTCCTGGACGAGCTGGCCTGAGCGAGGCCTCCCCTACGGGAGGCCGAGTCGAAGGGCCAGCTCGTCCCCCGTGCCCGTGCCCGTGCCCGTGCCCGTGCCCGTGCCCGATCTGATCTGTTCTGTTCCGGTCGTGAGCGGGCACACGCTCGCGAAACCCATCGTCCCGTGACGTCGGTTCGATCATTGTCATCCCGCCCCGCTGCGACAATCATCGCAGGATGCAGCGTCGCAGCGTGCTCTCCCTCGCGCTCGTCGCCGGTTGCTCGTTCACGCCGTCCGGATCCACCGGCGACGACGACGGCGACGGCGGCACCGACGACGCCGGCAACCGGACCGTGCTCCTGCGCGACGACTCCGCCGACGACTTCGCCGTCGTCGGCGCGGTGACCGACAACGCCGTGATCGAGCCGTGGGGCGCGGTCGCGCCGGCCGCCTTTCACGCCGGCGGGCTGCGCGCGCACGCCGCCAACACGCAGCGCTTCACCGAGCCCGACCTCGCGACGTGGACGATCGTCACCGGCGGGGGCGCCAACGGCACGGGGCTCTGGACCCGCCCGCTCGTCGGCGATCCGGTCGGCGTCGGGCTCGACTCGGGCGACACGTGGACCTACTGGGCCGAGGGCGAGGTCTGGCTCGACGCGGGGACGACGACCTTCCTCGTCGACGCCGACGACGCCGGCTTCCTCGAGATCGCCGCGCCGGGCGGCGAGTTCACCCGCGTCGTCAACGCGCGCTACGGCATCGCGTCGGGGATGTACACCGCGGCGACCGCCGGCTGGCACGCGATCCGCCTCGCCGTCGTCGAAGGGATCGGCGCATCGCGCTTCGACGTGCAGCTCTACGTCGGCGCCAGCGCGACGCCGGAGCCGCTCGCCGGGCCGCGGCTGCGCACGCGCGTCGACGCGCTGCGCGGCATGCTGCTCGCCGGCTGGGACAACTCGCTCTTCCAGGGCACGCCCGAGCACACGGTGTCCGACGCCGCGCTCGTCGACGCCCGCTTCCAGAACGGCGCGCCCGTCGGGGTCGGCATCGGCTCCTCCGATTTCTGGTCGCTCCGCTGGAGCGGCCAGTTCTACGTCACCACGCCCGGCACGTACTCGCTGCGCGTCGAGTCGGACGACGGGCACCGCCTGTACGTCGGCGGCCAGCTCGTCACCGACGCGCTCTTCGGCGGTCCCGTCGATCGCACGGTCTCGGTCGCGCTCGTCGCGGGCTGGAACGACCTCGTCCTCGACCTGAACGAGAACACCGGCGACGCCAGCGCGCGCCTGCGCGTGGTCGGCGGACCCGAGCCCGGCCTCGAGGCCGAGCTGCCGCTCGCGCGCCTGCGCCCGCTCGCGCCCCGCGACGAGCGCCTCGAGACCGTCGGCGACGGCAACGATCTCGGCATCCCCGACAACGACCCGAACGGCGTCACCCGCGCGGTACGCATCGCGGGGCTGCCGGGCGCCACCGTGGGGTCGGTCGACGTGATCATCGGCCTCAACCACCCGCGCATCGCCGATCTGCAGGTACGCCTCGTCCACCCCGGTGGCAACGAGGTGCTCCTGCGCAACAACTCGTCCGAGGGCGGCAGCGGCCCGCGCACGCTGCGCTTCACCACCGAGATGTTCGACGACACGCCCGCCGCTGGCGAGTGGCGCGTGCGCGTGACCGACACCCAGAACGCGCAATCGGGGTCACTCACCGACGTGCAGCTCGCCGTGCACATGGCCAACGGCCCCGAGCAGGTCGCGACCACCGCGAGCTACACCTCCGACGTTCGCGACCTCGGCGAGGGCGTGGTCGCGCTCGACACGATCCGTCTCGGCGCGCGCGTGCCGGCGGGCGCCGCTGTCGCCGTGCGTCTCCGCGGCTGCGACGCACCGGAGGCTTGCGCCGGCGAGCCGTGGTCGGCGCCGCTCGCCGACGGCGACGCGCCCGGCCTGCCGCCGCGTCGCTACCTCCAGTACCGGCTCGAGCTCACCAGCGACGGCGCACGCGAGCCCGAGGTCGACTCCGTCGAGCTCGCGTATCGGCTGCCCTGACGCAAGTCCTGAACAAATCCGTACAAGTCCTGTTCGCTGTCGACCAGGAGTTGTGCCGGGAGTATCCGGATTTCGTGGTCGTAGGGAGGTGAAACTACCGGAATCGCACGAAGGTTCACCTCGGCACGATCGCTGCAAAAGACGTGGTGGAGATCACCAACTTTGCAGCGCGTCAAACGCGCGGAGGAGAGCCCATGTCGTTCCTGCGCTCCGGCCTGTGTCTCGGATTCCTGCTGACGGCGTGTGCGGCGGAGGACGAGAGGGCAGGAGATGGGCCGCTGCGGATCACCGAGCTCGACGAGCGGACGATCGCGGGCTCGTTCGAGCACGGGACCTCCGTGGTGTCGTTCGAGAGCTGGTCGACCGATCAGCGGATCGCGCACCTCCGCATCGACGTCGACGGGGCGACGATCGAGGCGACGTTCGACAGCGCCGGCGTCCTGACCGAGGACGGCAAGCTGAACGCCGTGTACGCCGAGGACAAGGCCGCGCTCGTCGCGCTCCGCGACGCCGTGCAGACGGAGCACCCCGAGGTCGTCGGTTCGCTCCAGGGCATGTTCCTCACCCGGCACGCCGAGTGGATCGCCGAGGCGCCCGAGGGCTACACGTTCGGCCTGCGCATGGTCGACGTGCGCGACCGGGTCGAGGACCGCACGACCTGGGACGATGACAAGGACACGACGTGCCTGTGGCCCGGCCGCTGGTACCGCGCGTACTACGACTACGGCAACAACGGCCAGCAGTGGTACTGGGATCGCCAGGCGAACTCGGGGAGCTGCCTCGGTCGCTGCGGCGCCGGCTGCAACTGGTTCGACGACGACATCATGCTCGACTGCTTCGAGCACGACACCTGCCTCGATCACTTCGGTGGCAGCTCGCTCGGCGGGAACCCGAACTGCGGCGACGAGTACGACCACGCGGTGGCCGAGTACATCGTGACCTACGCCGCGTGGTGTCCGTACTGATCGCGCGGTGAGCCGCTCGCGGCCGATCATCGGTGGTGTGCCGGCGCCGGAGGACGATGCCGTCGTCGCGGTCCTGGCGCGCCGCACCCTCTGCGACGGGCCCGAGCAGGTGATCTGCTCGGGCACGCTCGTCGGTCCGCGCGCCGTGCTCACCGCCGCGCACTGCCTCGGCGGGCGCGAGCCGGACGAGCTCGAGGTGCTGATCGGCGACACGGCGAGCGCGCCGGCCACCGTGCTCGCCGTCTGGGGCGCCGCCGTCCACCCCGGCTACGACGCAGGCGCTCCGGCCGAGACCTCGCCCGATCTGATGGTGCTCTTCCTCGAGGGCGACGCTGGCGTGACGCCCGCCGTGCCGGCCGACGTCGCGGCCGCCGAGCTCGTCACCGGCGCGCAGGTGCAGCTCGTCGGGTTCGGCGCGACGACGATCGGCGGTGACCTCGGCGTCCGCGTCTCCGGGCGCGCGACCGTCGACGTCGTCGGCGGGGTCTCGTTCTCGACCGGCGCGAGCGCGGTGCCGTGCGGCGGCGACTCGGGTGGCGCGGCGCTGCTCGAGACCGCGGCCGGGCCACGCCTGATCGGCGTGATCAAGGGCAGCGGCGCGGGCTGCGCGGACCAGGGGCTCGTGGTTCGCGTCGACGCGGCGTACGACACGTTCCTGGCGCCGGCGCTGGCGGCGGCGCCTCCACCGCCGGAGCGACCGCCGTTCGATCCGTCCGTCGCGTACTGCGCGGAGCCGTGCGGCGAGCACGCCGACTGTCCGCTCGGCATGCTCTGCCTGCCGGGTGCGGACGGCGCGCACTGCGGCTACCGCGAGGCTCGCACCGTCGCGGTCGGCGCCACGTGCGATGGCGCGAGCACGTCCTGCGTCCCCGTCGGTCAGGGGCTCGCGCGCGAATGCCGCGAGCTGCTCGCGTCGTGCCCCGCGCCGCCCGCGACCGGTGGCTGTGGTGCGGCGCCCGGCGGTGAAGCCGGTTTGGCGGCGCTGATCGCGGTCGCGCTGATGCGCCGCGCGCGGCGGCCTGCTGCTACCTTCGCGCGATGAGCGCAGCCGTACGCTTCGAGGTCGAGGACACGATCGGCGTCATCACGCTGGACCGCCCCGACAACCGCAACAGCATGACGCCCGAGCTGCTCGACGCCTTCGCGTCGGCGGTGGCCGCGGCGCGCGTCGCCGCGGATCTGCGCTGCGTCGTCATCACCGGCACCGGCGCCTGCTTCTCGGCGGGCGCCGACTTCAAGTCGGTGCTCCAGCGCGACGATGGCGGCGCGTGGCGCGCGCCGCACGAGAAGAGCTTCGCGATGTACCAGCCGTTCCTCGGCGTCCTCGACCTCACCGTCCCGGTGGTGGCGGCGCTCAACGGCCACACCGTCGGCGGCGGCTTCGGGCTCGCCATGTGTTGCGACATCCGCATCGGCGCGCGCACCGCGAAGTACGGCGCCAACTTCACCCGCCTCGGGCTCGCGCCGGGCATGGCCATCAGCTACATCCTGCCGCGCCTCGTCGGCGTCTCCCGCGCCGCCGAGATGCTGTTCACCGGCCGCCTCGTCGACGGCGACGAGGCCGAGCGCATCGGCCTCCTCACCGCCGTCGACACCGCCGACGTCCTGCCGCGCGCGATGGACCTCGCCCGCGCCATCGCCGCCAGCGCCCCCGTCGCCGTGCGCGAGACCAAGCGCGCCCTCTACCGCGGCCTCGGCTGGGACCCGCGCGGCGCCGCCTACCTCGAGTCCTTCGCCCAGGCCGAGTCGGTCGTCACCGCCGACGCCGCCGAGGGCATCGCCGCGCTCCTCGAGAAGCGCGAGCCCCGCTTCACCGGCCGCTGACCGCGCGGCGCGCGGCGCCGAGGCCGGCTGGATGTAGCGCCTCACCCCTGGCCTGCGAGCAAGCTCTCCACCGCATGCAGGCTCTCCGCGTCGCGGGCCAGCTCCTTGCGCGCGAACGCCTCGATGGCCTTTTCATGGGCGTAGACATAGGCAAAGAACGCCAGCTCCGAGCCTTCGGCATGCGTCTTCAGGCGCAGGAACTTCTTCTGGAACGGCACCGTGGCATCAGCCACGAGCTTCATGGCCACACGCCAGGGCATCAACCCGAGGACGGCGCCCTCCACATGGCCTTTCGTCGCCCAGCCTCTCGGCTCGATCACCTGCTGATGGGTGCTCTCCATGTAGTCCAGGTAGCGACGTAGCGTCTGCGCTTCCAGCGCTTCGAGCGCCAGCCACTTCCGCTTGCGCGCAGGATCCCGGGTCACGCGGGCGGCGGTGGCGAACGCCGCCCTGCCATAGACCTCCGATTCATGGATGTGCTGCAGGTCTGCCTGATACTCGGGGTAGCTCATCGCTCGTCTCCCTCTGCGAGATTTCTGCCCGGCTGCCGCCATCGCCATGGGCGAGCTGGCGCAAGGCAAGCTCCAGGGCACTGAAGTAGGCCGCGGTGTCTTCCATGAACGGCATGTGGCCGACGCCGCGAAACACCACGGTTCTGGCCGTGGGCACCTCGCCGGCGATCAGCAGCGACTGGGTCGCCGGCACCACGGGATCGTGCGTGCCGGCGAAGACGAAACACGGAACGCCGATGTCACGTAGCCGATGGCCGATCTGAAGCTTGCCGATGCCGTTGAACAGCCAGAACAGCGCCGACGGATCCTGCCCGCGGGTATCGGCGCGGATGTTGTCCAGCATGCGCTGGCTGAGCGGACTGGCACGAAACGCCGCGCGGTCGTGGGCCAGCAGCGTCGCGAACACGCGCTGCACGAGCTTGCTGTGTCGGGCGATCAGGATGTTCAGCGTGAACAATGGCCTCGCCCACTCGCCGAGGCCGGCCAGCTTCACCAGCTGGCCTTCGATCCCCGTCCACTGTCCGCTGTGAAAGCCCGCCACGCTCACGACGCCCACGACCGTGGGTGCGCGGTGAATGGCCAGGTTCAAGGCGCAGAAACCGCCCGTGGAGTGCCCCACCACGATGGCTCGCCTGCCGTCCAGCAGCTGTTCCAGCGCGCCGTTCATCACGCGGTAGAACCACGGCTCGTCCACCTGCCCCGGACCGAAGTCCGCCGGCACGGTCGAGGGATGATGCGCGGGCAGGCTCAGGGCATACCAGGGCCGGTTCTCCCGGAGCTCGGGTGGTACGGCATCGAGCCAGAAGCTCACGGAGGCCAGCACGCCATGGATGAACACCACCGCGGGCTCCTCGGGCCTGGCCACGTGTTCGTTCACCGCCAGGTAGGCCAGGCGGTGGCCTTCGATGTCGACGAAACCTCTCCTCACGTTCATGCGGCCACCTGCAACAAGCCTTCCTGGCAAGCAGCCTAGCGATGAACCCCCGGGACGTATTGAACGAAAGAGCTACTGTCGGCGGGCATGCTGCCAGGCGTGCAGCGCATCGAGGTAGGTGAGGCCGAACGACTCCGAGAAGGCGCGGCTCATGTGAGCCAGGTCGCTGAACCCGGCCGCCATGGCGGCGCTGGTGGGGAGCGCCCCGTCCAGCAACGCATCCATGGCCATCCTCAGCTTGAGCCACTTCTTGTAGCTCCGGAACGGGATACCGGATCGCTCCACGAACCAGTGGGAGAAGCGGCTCGGCGAGAGGTCCACCAGGCGGGCCAGGGCGTTCCGATCCACCTCCTTGCCGTCGCGCAGCTGGACCGCGAGCTCGCGCGCGATCCTGCGGAACCGGCGATCCTCCACGGAGGACGGAGGGGATGGAGGGGTGACGCACAGCAGCTCAGAGCTCAGCAGCGGACTCAGCTCCGTGGAGGCGGACAGGCCGGCGAGCTCGGCGGGCAGCTGATCCTCGGACAGCGCCGCCCACCCCGCGGTCGAGCCAGCACCCAGCGTCTCGAGCCGCGACGCCGACAGCGGATCGGCGTAGATCGAGCAGACGAAGCCGGAGAACAGCTGATGCCTCACCTTGGAGGACAGATACACCGCTCTCGAGCTGCGCCGCCCCGAATCCTCCGCTTCGAACTCGACCGCTCCCTCGACAGCGATGGTCAGCTGCGACGCCCAGTGGCTGTGGGGCTTGTTGGGCCCCACATGGCCTCGGAAGATCGCGACGCTGTCGGAAAAGACGATGTCTCCTCGCCAGTCCGCTTTCATCGTCACACTTCTAGCGGCGGAGGGCGCGGCGTTCGCGGGTCTGGAGGACGAGGACGGCGATGACGGCGGCGAAGCCGGCGCAGGCGGCGCAGGGGATGAGGTAGGCGCCGACGCGGAGCGAGAACAGGTCGAGCTCGAGCTCGCGGTTGGCCTCGGCGACGACGCGCTGGAGGACGAGGAGGATGGCGACGCCGATCGCGGCGGAGAGCGCGGTGGCGACGAGCGCGCCGACGACGCGGAGGCGCGACGACATGGTGGCGACGCCGAAGAGGAGGAGCGCCGCCACGACCTGGAGGCCGAGGAGCGTCCACATCGTCGTCGTGGCGATCGTGCCGACGGTCTTCACGTCCTCGTCGCGGAGCGAGTCGAGGGCGTCCATCGCGTCCGTGATGTCGCTCGCGCCGCTGGCGGCCTTGCCCTTGAGGTGCGGGGCCACCTTGCCGAGGACGACGGCGCCGACCTGGCGGCCCTTGCTGCCGCGATACTTGGCGAGGATGGTCTCCACCGTCTCCTGGCTGTTGGCGGCGTCGTGGAGCGAGAGCGACTCGTGCTTGGCGACCGGGGACGTGCCGATCGTGAGCTGGCCGGCCGGCATGAAGACCGCGACCACGCAGAGGAAGGCGCAGACGAGATAGGCCCAGACCGCGGCGCGCACGCCGGCGAGATTAGCGCGAAGCGGGGGCGCCGTGATCGAAGACGCCGCGGCGCTGCTGGTCGCGCTCGATCGAGCGGAAGAGGGCGCCGAAGTTGCCCTCGCCGAACGACAGGTGGTTCCGGCGCTGGATGATCTCGATGAAGATCGGGCCGATCAGGTTGCGGGTGAAGATCTGGAGCAGGTAGCCGTCGGCGTCGCCGTCGACGAGCACGTTGCGGCGGCGGAGCTCGGCCCGGTCCTCGCGCACGCCCGGCACGCGGTCGAACACGGTGTCGTAGTAGTCGCCGTCGATGTCGAGGGTCTCGATCGCGGTGTCGTCGAGGGCGCGCAGCGAGGCCAGGATGTCGTCGGTGAGGAAGGCGAGGTGCTGGATGCCGGGGCCGTTGTACTGCGCGAGGTACTCGTCGATCTGGCTCTGGGTCTCGGTGCCCTCGTTGATCGGGATGCAGAAGGTGCCGCACGGCGAGCGCAGCGCGAACGAGGTGAGGCCGGTGCGCACGCCGCGGATGTCGAAGTAGCGCACCTCGGTGAAGCCGAAGATGTCCTGGTAGAAGGCCGCCCAGCGGGCGAGGGTGCCGCGCGGCACGTTGTTGGTCAGGTGATCGATCGCGCGGAAGCCCTTCTCGGGCACCTGCACGGGGCGCGGGTGGGGCACGAAGCCGAGGCGGGCCCAGCGCTGGGGGTGGCGCCAGCCGTCCATCAGGTAGACGAGGCTGCCGCCGATGCCGGAGACCGCGGGGACGATCTCGCTGCCTTTCGCCAGGTCGCCGTCGACGATCGTCGCCCCACGGGCCGCGGCGATCTGCGCCGCGGCGTCGGCGTCGGCGACGCGCCAGCCCATCGCCGGGATGCACGGGCCGTGCTCGCGGGCGAAGCGCCCGGCGAAGCCGCCGTCGGCGCGGTGCAGGAGGAACGTCATGTCGCCCTGCTGGTAGAGGTCGAGGCCACGCGCCGGGTGATGCAGCGTGCGCGAGAAGCCGAACGCGACGAGGAGGCGGTGCAGGCGATCGGGCTCGGGGCCGGCGAGCTCGACGAAGTCGAGGCCCTCGAGGTCGCACGGGTTGTTCGTCGACTCGGTGCTCATGGCGTCGGCTCCTTGGGCTCCTGCCAGCTCTGCCAGTAGTCGGGGCGCTCGATCGCCAGCGCCGCCGCCGTGGGATGGAGCGGGCGGCGCGTGTCGATCATCACCGCGATCTCGTCGGTGCGGCTCGCGTCGCGCACGCGCTCGGCGGCGCCGGGTTGCGGGCCGTGGTGGATGCCCTGGGGATGGAAGGTCAGCATCCCGGGCGCGATGCCGGTGCGGCTGAAGAACGAGCCGCGGTGGTAGAAGAGGACCTCGTCGTAGTCGATGTTCGAGTGGTAGAAGGGCACGCGCAGCGCGCGCGGATCGCCGGTCTCGAGCGGCCGGGGCAGGAACGTACACACGACCGCGCCCGGCGCCGCGAAGGTCGCGTGCGCGGTCGGCGGCAGGTGGTAGCGCTCGCTCGACACCGGCCGGATGTCGGCGACGTTGAGGCGCTGCGGCGTGAGGGTGCCCTTCCAGCCGATCACGTCGAGTGGATCGTGGCGGTAGAAGATGCGGGTCAGCGCATGTTCGCGCTGGACCACGACCTGCCACTCGCCGCGCGCGTCGGCGGCGAGCGTGCTCTTGCCGGTCGGCGTCGGCACCTCGATCACGGCCGGATCGAAGAGCGCGTGCTGGCCGAGGAGCCCGCGATCGGGGACGCGCAGCTCGCCCGCGGTCTCGATCGTGAGGAGGCGCGTGGTCGTCGCCGGCACCAGCCGGTAGCAGGTGCCGCGCGGGACCAGCAGGTAGTCGCCCTCGCGGTAGGCCAGCGGGCCGAAGTCGGTCTCCAGGCGCCCGCTGCCGGCGTGGACGAAGAGGAGCTCGTCGCCGTCGGCGTTGCGGAAGAAGTAGGGCATCGCGTCGGCGATCGCGCCGACGTGGACGCGGACGTCGGCGTTGGTGAGGACCGCGACCCGATCGAGGTGGTCGGCGCCGGGCGCGAGCTCGCGGCTGTCGTACGCGCGCGGCCGCAGCGGCCCTTCGATGCGGCTCCACGCGACGGGGGGACGCGCGCGGTAGAGGTGGGCGTAGCGGCCGGCGAAGCCGTCGCGCGCATACTCTTCCTCGACCGTGCCGTCGGGCAGGGCGACGTGCGCCTGGGCGGCGACCTTGCCGCGCATGTACGGGATGTCCATGGCGAGACCCTGGCGCACGGCCGGTGTGCGCTGAAAGCACAAAAAATCGTCATATAATGTCAGCGTTGTGAACATCACCCTCGACCAGGCGCGGGCGCTCGACGCCCTCGATCGCCACGGCACGCTGGTCAAGGCGGGCGCCGCGCTCGGCAAGGGCCACCCGGCGATCCTCCATGCGCTGCGGCAGATGGAGGGTCACGCCGGGCTCGATCTGGTCGATCGCCGCGGCTACCGGCTGAAGCTGACGGCGGCCGGGCGGCGCGTGCTCGAGCACTGCCGGCGGTTGCTCGCCGCGGAGGCAGATCTTGCGGCTGCGTGCGCCGAGATGCGCACCGGCTGGGAGCCTTCCCTGCGCGTCGTCTACGACGGCATCTACCCCGACGCGGCGGTCCTGCGCGCGGTCGGCGAGATGGTCCGGGAGGGTGCGCCGACGCGCATCCACGTCTCGGCCGAGTTCCTCGGCGGGGTCGAGGCCGCGTTCGCGCGCGACGACGCCGATCTCATGATCGCCGTCCTGCCCGCGGTCGCGCCCGGCGTCGTCGCCACGCGCCTGGCGCCCTTGCGCGCGCTCCTGGTCGCGCACCGCGGCCATCCGCTGGCGCGCCGGCCGGGCGAGCTCGACGACGACGCGCTCGCCGAGCACGTGCTGGTCACCGTCCGCGGCGGCGATCCGCGGCTCGCGCTCCCCACCGCCGGCCTCGAGCGTCGCGTGACCATCGACCTGAACGACTTCCACGCCAAGCGCGCCGCGATCCTCGCCGGCATCGGCGTTGGCTGGCTGCCCGAGCACCTGTGCCGCGCCGAGCTACGCCGCGGCGCGCTGCGCGTCCTCCGCTACGCCCGCGGCCACGCCCACGTCTTCACGCCGCGCCTCTATCACCGCGCGGGTGCGCGGCTCGGTCCGGCCGCGCGCCGGGTGATCAGCGCACTCGCGGCCTGACGAACGGGCTGGCGCGCGACTTGCGTCGCAGCTCGTCTGGACGCTGCTCGCTCACGATCCGCGCATGCGCTGCGCTCGCAGCGACGTTCGTGCGCATGACTTGCGCGAGCGCGCCGAGGAGGATCATGCGGAACCGTGCCTACGAGCCGATCCCGACGAGCTGTCCGACCGCGTGGACGACCGAGTACCGCCCCGAGGATGCGCGGCTGCGCGACCTGTACGACAAGGCGAAGCAGTCGCAGTGGGACTCCGACATCGCGCTCGACTGGAAGCAGGACGTCGACCCCGAGCGGCAGAACTTCCCCGACATGCAGATCCCGATCTACGGGACCGAGCTCTGGCGCGCGCTCGACGACAACGAGATCGCGACGCTGCGCCAGCACTCGACCGCGTGGATGCTGTCGCAGTTCCTCCACGGCGAGCAGGGCGCGCTGCTCGCCTCGTCGCAGGTGGTCGACACCGTGCCCTGGGTCGACGCCAAGCTCTACGGCGCGACGCAGGTGATGGACGAGGCCCGTCACGTCGAGGTGTACGAGCGCTACCTGCGCGAGAAGATCCAGCTCACGTACCCGGTCAACCCCGAGCTCAAGTCCCTGCTCGACGCGATCCTGCGCGACGCGCGCTGGGACATGAAGTATCTGGGCATGCAGATCCTGGTCGAGGGCCTCGCGCTCGCCGCGTTCCAGTTCGTGCACGCGTTCACGACCGAGCCGCTGCTCAAGAACCTCACGCACCACGTGATGCGCGACGAGGCGCGCCACGTCGCCTTCGGCGTGCTGTCGCTCGGCGACTACTACCGCACCGAGCTGTCCGAGGCCGAGCGCGACGAGCGCGTCGAGTTCACGTACGAGGCGTGCCGGCTCATGCGCGACCGCTTCCTGCAGCGCGAGGTGTGGCAGACGCTCGGCTTCCCCGTCGAGCGCTGCGTCGAGCTGACGCTGACGTCGCCGGCGATGACCGAGTTCCGGCGGCTGCTCTTCTCGCGCATCGTGCCCAACGTGAAGAAGCTCGGCCTGCTCACGCCGTGGCTGCGCGAACGCTTCGGCGAGCTCGGCATCCTCGCGTTCGAGCACGGCCAGGCCGACGCCTGATCCGCGGCGTCGTCGGAGCGAGGCCGAGTCGCCTTCGATCCGATCCCGATCCGCCACGGGCGCTACACAGTTCCGCCACCGGCGCGTAACCGGTTTCGCAGGAGCGGCGCCGGTTTGCGCGGTCCGACCATTTGATTCCGAGGGTTTACGCGGCGCGTCGTCGGGCCGGCTTCTTGCAACCCGGGGGGCCGTCTTCCTGGAGTCGTAGCCATGCAGATCGGCGTCATCACCAACCCCAACAGCCGCAAGAACAAGGGCAAGCCCGATCGGGCGGCTCGCTTGCAGTCGATCGTCGGGGAGCTGGGTGAGGTCCACGAGACCTCGACCCTCGATTCGATCAAGCCGGTGCTGCGCGACTTCCTCCGCAAGCGCGCGCGCTACTGGGTCGCCGACGGCGGTGACGGCGCGCTGCACTGGATGCTGCGCATGGGCATGGAGGTGCTGCAGGAGGAGGAGTTCGCCGGCCAGCAGGTGTCGATGCCGCTCACCATGCCGACCAACGGCGGCACGATCGACTTCATCGCGAACAACGTCGGCATCAAGGGTGACGCCGAGGGCCTGCTGGCGACGTTGCGCCGCAAGATCGAGGGCGGTCATCGCGTCGAGGAGACCGAGGTCGACTCGATGGTGATCGACGGCGTCGAGGTCACCGAGGACGGCGAGCGCGCGTTCCGCACGTACGGCTTCGCGGCCGCGGCCGGCGGCGTCGGCCAGCGCTTCTTCTCGAAGTACTACGAGGACGCCGATCCCAACCCGCGCACGATCGTGAAGGTCCTGGGCCGCACGATCATGTCGATGCCGATCGCGATGACGCCCTTGCGCCACATCCCCGGCGTCGCGCGCTGGGCCGAGTACGCCGACCACATCTTCCGCCCCACGCGTGCGCGCATCACGCTCGACGGGATGATCCTGCCCGGCGACGAGTACACCGGCATCCACGTCGCGTCGATGTCGATCAACCTGGGCAACGTGCTCAAGTTCTTCGGCAAGGCCGACCAGCCGGGCCTGATGAACGCGATCGTCGGCACGCCGTCGCCGCTGGCGGTGGCGCGCAACCTGCCGCGCATGGCGCGCGGCGACGAGATGGTCGGCCGCCAGGTGCTCGACCGTCCGTGCCGCACGATGGTGCTCGAGGCCGTCGGCGGCGAGCTGATGGAGCCGGTCATCGACGGCGAGTTCTATCGCAACGTGAAGTCGCTGTCGGTGCGCGTCGGCCCGCGCGTGCGCATCCCCAAGGTCGTCAGCGTTCGCGCCCGGGCGTGAACGCCGCCTGACGGCGACCGTCGACGGACGGTGACGATCCGACGCCTCGGCGCGAGGTGTCGCGTGGTTGAGCGCGGCGCGGGGCTTGCTTCGTTCCTGGCTCCATGAGGGAGCTGCTCGTGATCGCGGCCGTCGGCACCGCTGCATCCAGCGTGGCGTGTGGCGGGCCGTGCAAGGAGGTCGCCGCGGCGCGCGCGACCTTGTCGCAGCGCCCGGCCGTCGCCGCGGAGGCGCCCCACGCGCGCGTGCGGGTGCCGTTCGCGGCGGCGAACCGCGCCATCGCCGAGGTGCTGGCCGACGAGGTGGCGGTGCCGGTGCCGCTCGGGCGGATCGGGCGGCTGGGCGTGGTGCGGCGGCTCGTCGGCGACGTGGAGGCCGTCCCGCGGTCGGTGCGGCTCGGTCCGGCGGGCCCGGGGCGCGTGCGCGTCGACGTGACGATCGAGGTGCGCGACGGGCGCGGCGTGGTGCTGACGTTCGACGCGCACGCGGAGGTCGCGCCGGTGCTCGAGCGCGCGGACGGGGACGTCTTCCTCGGCGTCGGGCTCGACCCGCGGCGTATCGAGGGGGTCGAGCTCGAGGTCGGCCCGCGGTTCACGACGACGGTGCGCGGGCTGCTCGCGGCGCGCGCGGTCGAGGAGCTCGGCGAGGAGGCGTGGAAGGTCGTGCGGGCCAAGGTGTTGCCGCGGGTCGAGTCGCTGACGCGGATGCGCGTCCGGCTGCCCGACGTGCCGGTCGAGCGCGTCGTGGTGACCTCGGTGGACGGCGCGGTGCCGGCGGTGGACATCGCGATCATGACGAGCCTGCCGGTGCGCGCCGGGCTGGCGCCGGCGTCTTCGGACGCGGCCGGCGATGGCGTGGTGGACGCGGACGCCGTCGACGTGCGCCTCGCCGGCTCGACGGTGGCGGAGCTCGCGAACTGGGCGATCGCCACGGGTCGGGCCCCGCAGCGCTACACGCGCAAGCTCGAGCCGCGCGCGAACGGCGACTACGTCCCGCTCCTCGACTGGCGTCCGGGCCACGCGCGCCCGCTCGTCGTCAGCATCTTCCAGGTCGCGCGCGGCTGCTCGTGCTTCTCCGCCGGCGTGCGCGCGCGCGTCGAGGTGCGCGGCGACGACGTCATCGGCACGATCGAGGAGCGCCGCCTCGAGCTCGCCCTCGGCCCGCCGCACCTGGAGACGCTGGCCTGGCTCAAGGACGCCGTCGATCGTTCGATCCGGCGCAGCAAGCGCGCCGCGGCGCACACCGAGCTGCGCATCGGCGACCGCGTCGTCGGCGCGCGCCTCGTCGACGCGGACGTCGACCGCGACGAGCTGCACGTCGCCGTGCACCTGGCGGTGGGCCGGCGCGTGGCGGCGCGGTAGCCGAGCGGGCGCGGGCGCGACGGCCCGTCGCGCGAACTCCGGATCGACGGTGCGCTCGGATGGCGTCCGACGGCGCTCATGAGGGAGCTGTGCGCTGACGGCTGGCTTCGCGGACGGTTGAGCGGATGGGGGCTTCGAAGGCGTCGTCGTCGCCCACGTGGGCGGCGGGCGGAGGCGCGCCGTACGCCCGGCCGTCGGCGTGGGTCACGCGGATCGCACCGCCGGCGCCAGCGATCGTGATCAATCCCTCGTGGTGCTGCGAATGGTGGAGCTCGCAGAGGGTCGTGAGGTTGCTCATCCGGTCGTCCCCGCCGTTCTCGCGGTGGCGGATGTGGTGGACATCGACGTACGTCGACGACGTGCACCCCGGGACGCTGCAGCGGTGGCGGTCGCGCGCGAGCACGGCCTTGCGGATCCGCGGCGCGATCGTCCACTTCCTCAGTCGCGGCTGCTCGGTGTCGTCGACGCGGCCGAGCTCGACGGCGTCGCAGCGCGCCCGGTCGATCGCCGCGGGTGAGAGCTCGACCGAGCGGTGGGGGACGTCGTGCCAGCCGCGCTTGCACTCGTCGCAGACGACGATCGCGACCTGGTGTGGCGGCAGGTTCGCGCGCGGCGCATCTGGCTCGCCGGCGCTCGGGCTCGCACCCAGCACGGCGCGACAGGCGACGGCGAGGAACTCCGCGTCGCTCATCGCGTGGCCGACCTCCTGCGCCAGCCTCCGCCGCGCGTCGAGGAACAGCGCGTACGTCTGCGGCGGCACCTCCATGCGCAGGATGCGCGGCTCGAGGTCCGGATCGGGGCGGTCCGCCGGCCGGTCGCCGCGACGTCGGCCGCGGACGGCCTGCTCGACCTCGCGCACCGTCAGGCCGTTCACGAACGCGAGCCACTCCACCTCGGTGTCCGGCGTCGCCACGCGTGTGATCTCGCGGACCGTCGAGAAGGAGATGGAGCCTTCTTCCAGGGCGAGTCGGAGCTCCGGCAGGCCGTCGAGCGCCTCCGCGACGCGCACGCGGTCGCGCCCGGTCGTTGGCGCGTAGCCCAGCGCGCGCTCGAGGTACTCGTCGAAGGATCCATACCCGAGCCGACGGTGGATCTCCATCCGTCGCGCGATGACGAGCAGTCGCGCCTCCTCGGCGTCGAGCGTCGACCGCCGCGCCGCGAGCCGCCGGATCCGCCGATCGATCGTCTGCCAGTCGTCGCCCACGTGGGCGGCGCCTCCCATGATCCGCCCGTCGCCGCCACCCACGTCCCTCTGCTCCTCGTCGAACATGATCCCTCCTCCGTGTTCGCCACCATTACCACGATGATTTTCGGCTCGACGTGCTGCCCGTGGCGCGCGTCCTCGCGGTGCGAACGCGAAATTCTCCGTCGAGGTCGCCGACGTTCAGCAGACGCGAGGAGGATGCATTCTGGAGACGATCTTTCGATGGTTCCCGATCTCGCGTCGCGTGCACGCTCGGAAGCCGTCAATGAAAATCGACGCGTGTGTCGTAGCAAAGCGAGAATGTCACCCCGTCAATCGGCGCTAGGATCGAGCGGTGGAGCGTGAGGTGTTCGCGCGTCATCTGCAGGAGGCTGCCGCTGAGGCGCTCGCGTTCGCGCGGACGCTGATCGCAGAGCCGTTACCCGACGCGATGCGCTTTCGCGTCCGGCTGAACAGCTCGTACGACGGCAACCCGCTCGTCGGTGACGAGGTCGTGTTTCCCGAGGACGGCACGATCGCGCGGGCGCTCGAGCTCCAGGCCTGCGACGTCGACATGGTGGTCGACACGCTCTGGCGAGATGGGCGGGTGCCGGAATGGATCGACGTGGCGGTGTTCGACGAGACCGGCGCCGAGACGCTCATCGAGCTCACGTGTTGCGGGCGGTACTCGGCGCAGGAGCAGCTGCTCTATCACGCGCAGCGTGGACGGCCACCGTTCCATCCTCTCGGTCCTACGTTGCCCGCGCGCTATGAGCCGGGGCGCAAGTTCAGCATCCATCACCGGTCGGAGTGCTGGACGCCCGCGGACGTCCGGCGCCTCCGCGATCACGCGAGCAAGGTCTGGTCGCTCTGCCTCCTCGGTGACCGGTTCGACGACGGCATGCTCGCCGGCGTACCCGACCTGGCGAACCTCGAGATCCTCGAGGTCCGCGGCAACGCGCTCTCCTCCGCCGAGCTCCTCGCGCTGTCGCGGTTCCCGAAGCTGCGCGTGCTCGGGATCGGCCTGTCGGAGATGCGTGATGCTGACGTCGACGCCTGGCTGCGGCCGGTCGAGCACCTCGACGTGCTCAACCTCGCTGGCACACCCGTCGGCGACGGTCTCGCCGAGACACTGCCTGCCCGTTTCGGCCTCTCCGACCTGAACCTGTGCGAGACCCGGGTGACCGCCGACGCCGTGAGGCGCATCCGCCGCGAGCACCCGGGGTTGACGCTGCTATCGGACGTCGAGTGAGCGTCCGGTCCGGCGCGCCCGCCCCGCGCCGCGCTACTCGCAGCGCACGCGCGCGGGGCCGGCGCCGTCGAGGACGCACTGCTTCTTGCCGCAGCGCGCGGCCTCGCAGGCGGCGGCGCGCTCGGTGTAGCAGCGCCGCTTCACGAGGAAGAAGCAGTCGTCGCGCTTGCCCTGGTAGCGCCAGCCGCCCCACTTCTTGCCCTTGCCGCTGACCGGGTCCGCGTCGGCCTCGCCCTTCTCGGCCTTCGCGCGCGCGGCCGCCGTCTGCGGCGCCTTGGCGCCCCCGGGCGACTGGGTCTCGCCGCACGCGCCGGCGAGGCACACGAGCCAGACGACGACGAGGGCCGGAGCGACGTGAGCGACGCGCACGACGGGATCATGCCATAGTTCGGGCGGTGCCCGCCGCTGACGACGATGAGCTCCAGGCACGCCTGGAGGCGCTGGAGGCCGAGGTCAAGGCCGAGTCCGACGCCAAGCGCGCGGTCCGGGCCCAGGCCGAGGCGAAGGTGCGCGCGCAGCGGGCCAAGCAGCAGGCGGAGCGGGACGAGCTGCGCGAGCGGCAGACCGCGATCGTCAAGGCCAAGGCCGGCAACCGCGGGCGCGAGCGCGATCGGACCGAGGACCTCGAGACCGCGCTCACGCTCGCCCGCAAGGCGTCGGACGCGAAGCACGAGCTGACCAAGCCGCGCGAGGCCGGCGAGAAGTCGTGGCTCATCTCGGGTGCCCTCTCGTTCTTCCTCGGGCCGCTCGGGTGGCTCTACGCGGGCGCGTGGCGGGAGAGCATCCCGGCGTCCGTGAGCTGGCTGCTCGCCGCCGGCCTGATCAGCAAGATCGTCCCCATGTTCCTGCTCATGCCGGTGCTCATGGTCGTCATGCCGCTGTCCGGCGTCGCCGGCGTGGTCTACGCGATCGGCCACAACCGCCACGGCTCGCGCATCCGGCTCTTCGGCGACGAGGACGACAAGGGCGAGGATCCGCGCATCGGCAAGCTCGGCGCCGGCCGCGGCCGCGACGACGACGAGTAGGGCCATGTTCTCCGACGTCACCCGCGCGTGGTTCGCCGAGAGCTTCGCCGCGGCGACGCGCGTGCAGACCGAGGGCTGGGCGCGCATCACGGCCGGCGAGCACACCCTCATGCTGGCGCCGACCGGCAGCGGCAAGACGCTCGCCGCGTTCCTGGCGTGTCTCGACCGGCTGACGTCGGCGCCGCCCGCGAGCCGCGGCACGCGCGTGGTCTACGTGTCGCCGATCAAGGCGCTGGCCTACGACGTCGAGAAGAACCTGCGCGCGCCGCTGGCCGGGCTCGAGCGCGTGGCCGCGTCGCGCGGCGTCGCGCTGCACGTCCCGCGCATCGACGTGCGCACCGGCGACACCCCGGCGGCCGAGCGCCGCCGGCAGCTGCGCGAGCCGGGCGAGATCCTCATCACCACGCCCGAGTCGCTCTACCTGGTGCTGGGCAGCGCCGCGCGCCACGCGCTCGCCACGGTCGAGACCGTGATCGTCGACGAGATCCACGCGCTGGCGCCGACCAAGCGCGGCGTCCACCTCGGGCTCTCGCTCGAGCGCCTGAGCGAGCTGGTGACGTCCGCCGGCGGGCGCGAGCCGCAGCGCATCGGCCTGTCGGCGACGCAGCGTCCGCTCGCCGAGGTCGCGCGTTACCTCGGCGGCGATCGCCCGGTCGCGATCGTCGACGCCGGCGAGCGGCCGCACCTCGACCTGCAGATCATCGTCCCGGTCGAGGACATGACCGCGCCGCCGCCGCCGGACCCGGCGTCGCCCGTCGAGCTCGAGGAGGCGCGCGGCGCGCCCGGCGGCGGGATGTGGCCGTCGATCTACCCGCGCCTGCTCGAGCTGGTGATGGCGCACCGCTCGACGATCCTGTTCGTCAACAGCCGCCGCCTCGCGGAGCGCCTGGCGACGCAGCTCACCGAGCTCGCGCGCGCCACCGGCCAGGCCGGCCCCGAGGAGGAGCTGGTGCGCGCGCACCACGGCTCGGTCGCGCGGCTGCAGCGCCTCGCGATCGAGGAGGAGCTCAAGGCCGGCGTCCTGCGCGCGATCACGGCCACCAGCTCGCTCGAGCTCGGCATCGACATGGGCGCGGTCGATCTCGTGGTGCAGATCGAGTCGCCGGGCGCGATCGCCCGCGGGCTCCAGCGCATCGGGCGCGCCGGGCACCAGGTCGGCGCGGTGAGCCGCGGCCGCATCGTGCCCAAGTTCCGCGGCGACCTGCTCGAGGCGGCGGCGTGCGCGCGCGGCATGCTCGACGGGGAGGTCGAGCCGATCCGGCTGCCCGAGAACTGCCTCGACGTGCTCGCGCAGCAGGTGGTCGCGATGTGCGCGACGCGGCCATGGGAGGTGGGCGCGCTGGCGAAGGTCGTCGGGCGCGCCGCCAGCTTCCGCGGCCTCGGGCGGGCGGCGCTCGATGGCGTGCTCGACATGCTGTCGGGGCGCTATCCGTCCGACGAGCTGGCCGAGCTGCGCCCGCGGCTGGTCTGGGATCGCGCGGCCGACACGGTGACGGCGCGGCCGGGTGCGCGGCTGCTCGCGGTGGTGAACGGCGGGACGATTCCGGATCGCGGCCTCTATCCGGTGCACCTGGGCGAGCGCGGGCCGCGGCTCGGCGAGCTCGACGAGGAGATGGTCGCCGAGAGCCGGCGCGGCGAGACCTTCCTGCTCGGCGCGACGACGTGGCGCATCGAGGAGATCACGCGCGACCGCGTGATCGTCCTGCCGGCGCCCGGCGAGCCCGGCAAGATGCCGTTCTGGCGCGGCGACGGCCCGGGACGACCGGTCGAGCTCGGGCGCGCGGTCGGCGCGTTCACCCGGCACGTCGACGAGCTGACGGCCAGCCGCGGCGCCGACGGGGCGGCCGCGGCGCTGCGCGAGAGCCATCACCTGGACGAGAACGGCGCGAGGAACCTGGTGGCCTACGTCGCCGGGCAGCGCGAGGCGGCGGGCGCCTTGCCCACCGATCGCACGATCGTCGTCGAGCGCTTCCGCGACGAGCTCGGCGACTGGCGCGTGTGCATCCTGTCACCGCTCGGCGCGCGCGTGCACGCGCCGTGGGCCCACGTGATCGCGCGGCGGCTCGAGGCGCGGCTCGGCTACGCGGTGCACGCGATGCACAACGACGACGGCATCGCGCTCCGGTTCTCCGATGGTGACGAGCTGCCCCAGGTGGCCGAGCTGTTCCCGGCGGCCGACGAGGTCGAGGAGCTGCTGGTGGCGGAGCTGGCGCGCTCGGCGCGGTTCGCGGCGGTCTTCCGCGAGAGCGCGGCGCGGGCGCTGCTCCTGCCGCGGCGCCGGCCGGGACAGCGCACGCCGCTCTGGGTGCAGCGGCAGAAGGCGCAGCAGCTCATGGGCGTGGCGCTGCGCTATCCGTCGTTCCCGATCGTGCTGGAGGCGTACCGCGAGTGCCTGCGCGACATCTTCGACGTGCCGGCCCTGCGCGACCTGCTCGCCGCCGTCGAGCGGCGGGAGGTGCGCGTCGAGGAGGTGACCACGGTCGCGCCGTCGCCGTTCGCCACGTCGCTGGTCTTCGACTACGTCGCCGCGTTCCTCTACGAGGGCGACGCGCCGGTGGCCGAGCGGCGCGCGCAGGCGCTGTCGCTCGATCGCGGGATGCTGCGCGAGCTGCTCGGCCAGGAGGAGCTGCGCGCGCTGCTCGATCCGGCCGCGATCGAGGCGGTCGAGGACGAGCTCGCCGGGCGGGCGCCGAGCTGGCGGGCGCGCACGGCCGACGAGGTGAGCGCCCTGCTCCGGCGCGTGGGCGAGCTCGACGCCGCGGAGCTGGCGGCGCGCGCCGAGCGCGACCTCGACGTGGCGGCGGCGCTGGCCGCGCTGGCGGCGGCCGGGCGCGTGCTCGAGCTGCCGATCGGCGGCGTGCCGCGCTGGATCGCCGTCGAGGACGCGGCCCGCTACCGCGACGGGCTCGGCGTCGCGCTGCCGGCGAGCGTGCCGGCGGCGCTCCTCGTCGCCGCCGACGCCGACACCGGCGGCGACGACGCGCTGACCGGCCTGGTCGCGCGCTGGGCGCGCACCCACGGGCCGTTCACGCCCGACGATCTCGCGACGCGCTGGGCGCTGCCGCGGGGCGCCGTCGCCGCCGTGCTCGACGCGCTCGTGCAGCGCGGCGCGCTCGTGCGCGGCGCCCTGCGCCCGGGCGGCGCCGACGTCGAGTGGTGCGACGCCGAGGTGCTGCGCAAGCTGCGCCGGCGCACGCTCGCGCAGCTGCGCCAGCAGGTGGCGCCCGTCGACGCGGCGGCGCTCGGTCGGTTCCTGCCGCGCTGGCACGGCGTCGGCGCCGGCCGGCGCGGGCTGGGCGCGCTGCGCGACGTGCTGCAGCAGCTCGAGGGGGCGCCGCTGCCGTTCGGCGAGCTCGAGGCGCGCATCCTGCCCGCGCGCGTCGCCGACTTCGCGCCGCGCATGCTCGACGAGCTCGGCGCGATGGGCGAGCTGGTGTGGATCGGGCGCGGGCTCATCGGCGCGCAGGACGGCCGCGTCACCGTCGTGCGGCGCGCGCGCGCCGGCCTCGTCGTCGTCCCGGGCGAGCTGCCGGCGGACGCCGGGCCGGTGCACCGCGCGATCGTCGACCACCTGCGCACCGCCGGCGCGTCGTTCCTCGTCGCGATCGAGGCGGCGGTGCCGGGCGAGAGCCGCGAGGCGGTGCGCGCGGCGCTCTGGGATCTGGTGTGGGCGGGCGTCGTCACCAACGACACGTTCGCGCCGCTGCGCAGCCTGCGCGCGAAGCCGAGCAAGCGCCCCGGGCGCACGACGCGCACCAGCCCGGGCGCGACCTTCGGCGGCCGCTGGTCGCTGGTGGCGGCGCTCGTCGGCGGCGCGGTCTCGCCGACGCAGCGCGCGCACGCGGCGGCGACCACGCTCCTCGAGCGCTGGGGCGTCCTGACGCGCGAGGCGGCGCTCGCCGAGGACGTGCCCGGCGGCTTCGCCGCGCTGGTGCCGGTGCTCGACGCGATGGAGGAGTCGGGCGCCGTGCGCCGCGGCTACTTCGTCGAGGGGCTGAGCGGCCGGCAGTACGCGCCCGCCGGCGCGGTCGATCGCCTGCGCGACGACGTCGACGGCGGGGACGCCGGCGTGCTGGCGCTGGCCGCCGTGGATCCCGCGAACCCGTGGGGCGCGACCTTGCCGTGGCCCGAGGCGACCGGCGGCGCGCGTCCGTCGCGGCGCAGCGGCGCGTCGGTGGTGCTCGTCGACGGCGCGGTGGTGCTGCATGTCGAGGCGAGGAGCGGGAAGGTGATCACGTTCCAGAACGCCGGGCCGCACGCGGTGGCGCGCGCCCTGACGCACGGGTTGCCGCAGCTCGCGGCAGCGCTGCGCCGGTCGTTCGTGGTCGAGAGCGTGGACGGCGAGAAGTCGATCCTGTCGCGGTGGGCGGGGGTGATGGAGCAGGCCGGGATCCGCAGGGACTACAAGGGGCACGTGGTGACGGCGGCGGGCGCGGCCGTGTCGGTGGCGGTGGCTTCGGCGACATCCGAGACACCTGTCGCCGACGGCTGACAAGATTCCGGACGTTGCCACCAAGGCGCGCGGGCGCGGGCGAGTCGAACGACGCGATGACCTACCGCGACGATCTCGACGCCGCTCGCAACCGCCGCGAATCCCTCGCGCGCCAGCTCGCCGACGTGCGCGCCCGCCTCGGCGACCGCGAGGCGCTGCTCGACGAGGAGCGCCGGCTCGCCGCGGCGCTCGAGGACACCCAGGCCCACATCGAGCACGCGCGGAAGCGCGTCGACCTGCCGCTCCTGCGCGACGTGCAGATCGCCAGCCCGTGCCACGAGCGCTGGGACGCGATGCTGGGCGACGAGCGCGTGCGCTTCTGCGGCCGCTGCGAGAAGGAGGTCTTCGATCTGTCGGAGATGACCGCGGTCGAGGCCGAGTCGGTGCTCGCCGCGCACGGCGGCGCCGCGTGTGTCCGCTTCTACCGCCGCGCCGACGGCACGGTGATGACCTCCGATTGCCCCGACCGGCAGCGCCGCCGCACCCGCCATCGCGCCATCGCTGTCGGCGCCGGCCTTGTCGCCGCCGGCGCCGCCGCGATCTCGATCGTCGCGCTCTCCCCGGATCCCGTGCGCACCGACGAGGTGCACGAGTACATCATGGGCGGCACGGGCGCGCCGCCGCGCGAGATCGCGGCGCCGCCGGTCGACGCGATGCCGACCGACGCGATGCTGCCGGATCACCCGTCGCTCACCGACCCGAGCTGGCAACCCGATCCGCTGCCACCTCCGCGCGTCCGGTAGCCATAGCGCGTTCCGCACAGGTCCACGCGACACGCTCCGGGCCGAGGCCCGAGGCGCCCGAGGCCCGAGGCCCGTCGTTCGACTCGCCGTCGCTGGCGCTCCGGCTCGCTCAGGATGAACGGAGGCTCAAAGGTTGCTGTTGCCCTCGATGAACGGGTCGGTCGCGAGCTCCTGCTCGAACTTGCCCCGGTACTCGAGGACGTAGAGGCCGTTGCGCGAGTCGATCACGTAGATGAGCCGGTCCTTGATGACCGGGTAGCTCCACATCGAGACGAGGTGGCCGCCCAGCGTCGGGTCCTCGTACTCGACGCTCGGCACGGGCTCGGGCCGCAGCTCGGCGAGCGCGACCGGCAGCGCCGGATCGGAGACGTCGACGACGTGGAACCCGCCCGCGTACCAGGTGACCAGCGCGAGGTTGGTCGTGGTCGTGACGTTGTGCGCGGTGAAGGCGACCTTGGCGTCGAGCGCCACGTTCGCGCAGTACGCCGGATCGTTCTCGGGCAGCTTGAACTCGCCCAGCAGGACCGGCCGCGTCGGATCGGAGACGTCGGCGGTGCGGAGGTAGCCCCACGGACAGCCGGGCCCCAGCGGCACGGGGTAGACCTCCTCGGTCAGGACCAGGATGTGCTCGCGCCCGACGAGCGGGACCGCCGAGTGCGGCCCCTTGGCGGTGAGCGGCGGCCAGGTGAGCGCCTGGTCGGGCGGCGTGACGAGGTGGACGTTCGCGAGGTCGGAGACGTCGGCGAGGAGCAGGCCCGCCTTCAGGTGCGAGACGTACATCGTGCGCCCGTCGGGGGAGACGCCGACCGAGTGGATCGTGTGATCGTCGGTGAGCCGCACCACGCCCTCGCGCGTCGGGTCCCACTGCACGGCGCGCACGACGTTGCGCGGATCGGTCGCGTCGAGGATCTCGACCGACGGCGGCCCGGGCGGGGCGGCGATGAACACGAGGACGCGCGCGCCGTCGCGCCACAGGTAGAACTCGTGCGGGCTGCGCGACGTGCGGAGGCCGCCGACGATCGGCACGCTCGACAGCGCGACCGGGGCCCGCCGGTCGGTGATGTCGAAGAAGCGGAGGTTCTCCTCCTCGGCGATGCCGGTGGAGGCGCAGCCGTGCTGCTCGTCGCCGCACACCATGTTGAGCACGACGAGCAGGTTCAGGTCGGGCACGACCCGCAGCTCGCGCGGCGACATCCTCGGGGGCGCCGCGTCGGGCGGCCCGATCTCGCCGACCACCGACGGCGCCGCCGGGTCGGAGAGATCGACGATGAGGACGCCCTTCTTGTCGTTGCGCGAGCCCACATACGCGATGTCGTCGGCGATCGCGATCGCCGCGTACATCCCGCGCCCGCCGAGATCGCTGTGCCCGACGACGCGCAGCTCGTTGACCTGCGGGAGGTTGTCCCCACACGCGGCCAGCGCCGGGGTCAGTCCGAGGGCGAGCACGAGAAGCCACCGCCTCATGCGGCGATGATACGCCGGTTGCGCGGCCCGGAGCCCGCGACCACTCGCGTCAGAGCTCGGGGTCGGGCTCGGTGCGGCTCAGGCGCGAGAAGACCTCGCTGCCGTCGGCGAGCTCGGGAAGGAGGAGGTCCTGGACCTCGACCACGCCCACGAAGCGCCAGCGCACCATCTCGCCGACGGAGCTCTGCTCGTCGCGCTCGTTGATGCGGCCGATCGCTTCGGCGCGCTCGGAGGCCTCGGCCTCGTCGCGCGCGCGGATGAGCCGGATGCTCTCCTCGTAGATGTCCGAAGGAACCGGCTGGTTGCCGATATCGCAGCGGAACACGAGGCGGGCCGAGTACCACGTCTTGTTCTGTCCGTCGGTGGTCATGCGGGGGTTCTCGGGCGCGCAGGGCGCCGTCGATGGATCGATGATAGTCGAAGCTGGACCGTCGAGCTTCACCTCGCACGTGCGTGGGCTGGCGTACCGGGGCCAGGCATGGCAAGTTGCGCGCCCCGTGAAAGAACCGTTACCCGAGCGCTTCGCCGATCTCGGCCTGATCGAGCCGATCGCGCGCGCCGTCGCCGAGGAAGGCTACGAGCGCCCGACGCCGATCCAGGCGCGGTGTGTGCCGCACGTCCTCGCCGGGCGCGACCTGCTGGGCCTCGCGCAGACGGGCACCGGCAAGACCGCGGCGTTCGCGCTGCCCATCCTCCAGGGGCTCTGGAACCGTAAGCCGGACGGCCAAGCGCGCGGCACGAGACCGATCCGCTGTCTCGTGCTCACACCTACACGCGAGCTCGCGTCGCAGATCGTCGAGAGCTTCACGACGTACGGCCGTCACCTGCGGCTCAAGGTCGCCGTCATCTTCGGCGGCGTCGGCATGGAGCCGCAGAAGCAGACGCTGCGCCAGGGCGTCGACATCCTGGTCGCGACGCCCGGTCGGCTCCTCGATCTCGCCGGGCAAGGTTTCCTCGACGTGGCGCGGCTCGAGGTCTTCGTCCTCGACGAGGCCGACCGCATGCTCGACATGGGCTTCATCCACGACGTGCGCCGCGTGATCCGGCTCCTGCCGCCGCGCCGGCAGACGCTCTTCTTCTCGGCGACCATGCCACCCGAGGCCCAGCAGCTCGCCGACGTGCTCCTCCACGACCCGGTGCAGGTCGCGGTCGCGGCCGTGTCGTCGACGGCCGAGCGCATCGAGCAAGAGGTCGCCTTCGTCCGGAAGGGGGACAAGCGGGCGCTCCTGGTCGACGTCCTGCGCGATGTCGCCATGCGCCGCGTCCTCGTGTTCACGCGGACCAAGCACGGCGCCAACCGCGTCGCCGAGTACCTCGACAAGAACGGCGTCGGCGCCGCGGCGATCCACGGCAACAAGTCGCAGGGCGCGCGTGAACGCGCGCTGGCGCAGTTCAAGAGCGGGCAGAACCGCGTGCTGGTGGCGACCGACATCGCCGCGCGCGGCATCGACATCGACGACGTCACCCACGTCGTCAACTTCGATCTGCCGGAGGTGCCCGAGACGTACGTGCACCGCATCGGCCGCACCGCACGCGCCGGCGCCTCGGGGTTCGCGCTGTCGTTCTGCGACGAGGAGGAGGGCGACCTCCTGCGCGCGATCGAGCGGCTCATCCGCCGCGAGATCCCGGTGATCGAGGGCCACCCCTACGAGCTGCCCGGCGGCCGCCCGCGCGCCGGTAGCTCGCCGTCGCCGCAGGCGCTCATGCAGCGGCGCCGGGACGAGCGCAAGCAGGAGGAGCGCGGCGGCTCGCAGGGGCACCCGACGAAGGGCGGGCACGCCGGCGGGCACGGCCACGGCGGCCGGCGCGCCCCCGCCGCAGGATCTGGGCGCCGGCGCCGACGATGAAGACGTGCCCGCCGCCGCCGCCGATCGCGTAGATCGAAGCCGCCGTCGGCAGCGGCACCTGGCGCCACGTGCGCCCACGGTCGGTCGAGTGCAGGAGCACGCCGTCGTTGCCCACGCTGTTGCCCCCGCCGACGTGGATGTCGTCGGGGCCGGTGCCCCAGATCTGGTTCAGGTCGCGCGTCGTGCCGGTCGCGAGGCGCTGCCAGGATGCGCCATGATCACGCGACCGCAGGAGCAGTCCCTCCCAGCCGACGAGGTACACGTCGTCGGGACCGCTCCCCCACACGCCGGTGATCACCCCTGACAGCGAGCGGCCGACGTCGGTCCACGTGTCACCGGCGTCGGTCGAGCGCAGCTGTTGCCCGTTGATCGTCACCAGGTAGACGTCGCGCGCGCTCGAGCCCCACATGCTGATGCCCGCGTCGTGGGTGAGGCCGGCCAGCTTCTTCCAGGTCACGCCGTGGTCGCGCGAGCGCAGGATCACGCCATCGCCGCCCGCGGCGAGCACGGTGGCTCCCTCACCCCACACCGTGTTCAGGTGCTCACGTGTGCCGCTGGCGCGCCGGTCGAAGGTGCGGCCGCCGTCGGTCGACGCCAGGATGAGGCCGCCGTCGCCGACCACGACGACGTGGTCGCCGTCACCGGCATGGACGTCGTGGAGGCGCCGGTCGGCGACGCCGGTGGGCACCCGGCTCCAGGCGCCGGCCGTGTCCCGCGCGAGCAGGACGCCGTCCATGCCGACGGCGAGCGCACGTCCCGACCGCGTCACCGTGACGGCGAAGAGGTTCAGCTCCTCGATCGCGCGCGCGCCGCCGCCGCTCCAGGTCGCGCCGCCATCGGCGGAGCGGACGACGGCGTCGCCGCGGACGAGGAAGAGCGCGGCGGGGTCGGTCGCGAGCAGCGCGCTCGCCTGGTGCACGTCGACTGGCGAGCGCGGGACCATGGTGAAGGTTCGGCCGCCGTCGCGCGAGACCTGGAGGCCGAGCCGATCGGCGACGTAGACGTCGCTGGCCGCGACGGCGCCCGCCAGCGGCGACCAGCGCGGCAGGGTGGCGGGTGCGTGGAAGCCGCCCCAGCCGCCGTGGACGGTGCCCGGCGGCGGCGACGGCGGTGGCGCCAGCGGCGCCGGCGTGCGCCACCCGCTCGCGCGCACGGCCGCGGGGGCGCCGGGATCGGACAGCACGCGCTCCTCCCAGGTGGCGCCGCCGTCGCGGCTGCGGTGGAGGACGAGGGTCTCGTAGCCGGCGTCGACGCACGAGCCACACACGCGGGTCGCGCCGTAGTGGACGCGCGTGCCGCCGAAACCGTAGAGCGCGCCGGCGCCGCCGGAGACCAGGCGCTGCACCGGCTGCGCCGGCGGCGTCGTCGGTGCGCCGAACGTCGCGCCGCCGTCGGTCGAGCGCCGGACCCCGACGCCGTCGGCGATCACGACCACGTCGTCGGCCGGCGCCGCGATCGCGTTCGCGCCCGGCCCGATCGGCGACCGTCCCGTGGGTGCGGGCGAACGCAGCTCGAAGGTCGCGCCGCCGTCGCGCGATCGCAGGATCGCGCCGTCGTCGCTCACCACGTACGCGACGCCCCGGGGATCCACTGCGATGCCGGTGAAGCTCGCGGCCAGCGGCGCCTTCACCGCGGTGAACGAACGCCCGCCGTCGACGGAGCGGAGGATCGTCGCGTCGGCGCCGACCGCGATCACCGCGCGCGTGCCCGGCCGCCGCGTCGTCGTGACGGCGACGGCGCGGAGGTCGGCGATCGTACCCGTCCTCGCCACCGACCAGGTCGCGCCTCCGTCGGTCGACAGGATCGCGGCCCCGTGCGCGCCCACCGCGTGCAGCGCCGTCGCGTCGCCGGCGATCGCGGCGAGCGGGCTGCCCTGCGGCTGCGGGTGCTCCCAGATCCATCCGAGCGCTCCGCCGGTGGTCGCCGCCGCGGTGGTCGGTGTCGCCGTCGTCGTCGGCTGCTGCTGCGGCGGCGGCGCCGGCGAGCGAGGACATCCCGTGACAACGGCGAGCATGAAGACGAGCGGTGCGAGCAAGAGCGACATGCTCGAACCTACGGATGAGCCATGCGCCGACGTGTACGAGGTGCGTCAGAGATCGACGCGCACGCCAAGCACGGCCAGGAGCGGCGCCTGGAACCGCGTCGGCGCGCCGTGGCGGCGGAAGTGGCGCGCCGGATCGCTCTCGTCGACGTTGTCCTTGACGAAGACGAGGTCGCCCTCGTCGCCGCCGTCGATCGGCGGCAGATCGTCGAGCACGTAGATCTCCTCGACGGCGGTCGTGCCGCGGCGGTTGAACAGGTTGAAGACGTCGAGCGAGAAGGTCAGCCGCCCCCGGCGCGCGGCGAGCCGCGCGTTGGCCTGGGCGAGCGCTGGCAGCCGGCCACCGGCGCCGCGTGGCAACAGGAACGACTGCCCGACGATCGTGCGGTAGCTGCGTGGACGACCCGAGGTGGCGATGGCGCGCACGCCGAGGTCGAGGTCCATGCCGAAGCGCCGCCCGCGCCCGGCGACCTCCGCGAAGAAGCGGTGCGGCTGGTCGTTGGGCAGCGGCCCGGTCGCGTTGATCGGTGGGCGATCGAACATCGACGAGACGTAGAGCCCGAAGCCGTCGACCGGGTCGAACGGTCCGGGCCAGTTGCCGCGCAGGCGCGACCACGCGTAGCCGAAGCGCACGTGGACGACGGCGCTCGGTGCGTTCTCGAACGACGCGCTGACCTCGGTGAAGTCGCGGGTCGCCGCCGCCGTCCCCGGCTCGGCGCCGACGACGGTGAAGGTCCCGCCGACGTCCTCGAGCGTGCGACCGAGGCGTCGATGGCGCACGTGTACGCCGGCGCGGACGACGTCGGCCGCGCCGAGCTCGAGGCCGCCGACGGTCTCGTCGACGCGCACGCCGCGCAGGTCGGGCGCGATCGGCACGGCACCGCCCGAGGACACCGCGTGCGTGGTCGTCCCCGGGAAGCTGACCTGCTGGTAGATCGTCGGCCCGGCGAACACGCGCTCGCCGGTGCCCGCCGGCAGCATCGCGCCGTAGCGCCCCCATCCAGCGAACAGCCGCGATCGCCCGCGGCCGAGCACGTCCCACGACGCGCCGAGGCGCGGCAGCAGGTCGCGCACCTTCACCGACTCGCCGATCTGGCTCGACTCGGCGCGCAGGCCGATGTCGACGGAGACGCTCTCACCGGGCCGCCACGTGTCGGCGATCCACGCGGCCATCCCGCGCGTGCGGACCGTGCGCTCGTGCTCGTCGAGCCAGTTGCAGGACACCCCGTCGCCGCAGCTGTCGTCGAAGCCCGCGCCGCTGCCGATCTGGACCAGGCGGTAGTCGACGATGAGCTCCTCGGCGAGCTGGCGGCGCAGGTAGCCGCCGGTGTAGCGCGTGCGCAGGACGACGCGCGAGTCCTCGCCGCTCGCGCCGACCGCGATCGCGTGCTGGCCCACCGTGCGCTCGACCTCGCCCAGCACGCCCGGGCGATCCTGGATCACGTCGAAGAGCTGGCCGGCGCCGCCGACGTGGTAGTAGCCCGTCGGGAACGGACAGTTCTGGACCCCGGGGTACGGGTCGTCGGGGGAATCGTCCTGGCAGCCGGCGCGCACGGCGTTGTCGCCGGCCGCGCGCGCGGCGTCGGGCGGCGGGAAGTAGGCGAGGCCGACGTCGGGGGCGTCGCCGCCGGCGGCGCGTGGCGACTCGGTGCGCGCGTCGCGCAGCCATGTCGCGAGCACGCGCGCGCGCGTCGACGCCCAGGTCCCGCGCCACGTCGCCGACAGCAGCACGTCGAGGTCTCGCCGCGCGACGCTCGCGCCCGGCTCCTCGGCGGTCACGATCCAGCGCGGGTCGCCGCCCGCCGTGGCGAGCGCGGTCGCGGCGACCTCGTGGTGCGGCGAGCGCGCGCCGAGCCGGCCCATGACCGGCACCGACCAGGCCAGCGCGCCGCGCTCGATCGTGCCCAGGCTCTCGTGCACGACGAAGCCGGCGGCGGACTCGTCGGCGACCATGTCGCCGTCGGCGTCGGTCCGACGCCACGCGTGGCGGACGAGGGTCGCGTCCCACAGCCGCGGGGCGACGCCGGCCGCATACCAGAGCTCGGCGGCGCCCGCGCGTCCGAGCGGCCCGCTGGCGACCACGTCGAGGTCGAGCGTGCGCTGGTCGGCGAGGCGGCCCTGGAAGTTGCGGAACTCGCCGCGCACCGGCGAGGTCAGGCGCGGCGGCGGGCCCGCGCCCAGCCAGAGGCCGCCCTCGAGCACGTGTCGGTCGCCGCCCTCGCGCAGGCGCGCGTCGATCACGGCGCCGGTCGTCGCGCGATCACGCACCGAGAAGCCGCCCGTGGCGATCCGGATCTCCTCGACGAACGCGAGCGGCACGCGGACGCCGAGCACGCCGTTGCGCGGCGAGTCGACCGCGGCACCGTCGACGAGCCAGCGGTTCTCGACCGAGGTCGCGCCCGCGAAGTGAAGCCCCGCATCGTCGCGCCCGACGGCGCCGGCGGCGAGCCCGGCCGCGCTCTCCAGATCCGCGGCGGCGAGCGGCAGCCGCGCCACCCTGGTCGCCGGCAGCCGCGTCTCGAGCAGCGCCGGCGCGCGCCCGGCGTCCGGCGTGCCCGGGCAGGGCAGCGACTCGGGGTTCGCGCACGTCGCCGGCGCGTCGTCCGCGGGCGCGAGGCCGAACAGGTCCTGCGGTCGCGCCTCGTCGCCGCGCGCCGCGGCGGGAAACGCGAGGGCGAGCGCTAGCGAAACGATCGCGCTCCGGCGAGTATCCAAGCCGGATGGCGAAGCCAAGGCCATGGATCGAAGCATCGCACGGACCGCTCACCCCGTTGGCGGACGGGCTGTGGCATGTGGATGCGACCCTCGAGGTGCTGCCCATCGGCCGGCGGATGGTGATCCTCCGCATGGGCGACGGCACGATCGGGATCCACGGCGCGGTCTCGTGTAACCCCGAGACCCTCGCCGCCATCGAAGCGCTCGGTTCCGTGCGCTGGATCATCGTCCCGAGCGGGCATCACCGGATGGATGCCCCGGCCTGGAAGGCCCGCTTCCCCGACGCGAAGGTGGTCGCGATGCCTGCGTCGCAGGGGCGGGTCGCAGCGCTCGTCGCGGTCGAGGGCGACTACGGGGCGCTGCCCACCCACGGCGGCGCCGTCAGCTGGCAGCCGCTCGACGGCGTGCCCGCCGAGGGGGTCTTCCTCCACCGCGCGCCCGACGGGGCGGTGACCATCGTCTTCAACGACGCCTTCATGAACCTGCCGGACTCGCTGCCTGGCGTGAAGGGCTGGTTCGTGAAGCTCGTCGGCTCGACCGGCGGCCCCAAGGTCACGCGCACCGCGAAGTGGTTCATCGTGAAGGACCGCCCCGCCTACGCCGCGCACCTGCGGCGGCTCGCCGACACGCCGGGCCTGGCGCGGCTCGTCCCCGCCCACGGCGCCATCCTCACCGACGATCCGGCGGGCGCGCTGCGCCGCGCCGCCGACGGGCTGCACCGATCGTCATGATCGGCGTGCCGGCGCTCGCCCCGGCGCTCCGCCTCACCGCGGCCAACGACGCGCCCGTCCGCGCGCGCGGCCGCCACGTCCTCTACTGGATGGTCGCCGCCCGCCGGGCGTCGTACAGCTTCGGGCTCGATCACGCGCTCGCGCGTGCGGCCGAGCTGGGCAAGCCCCTGGTGGTGCTCGAGGCGCTGCGCGCCGGCTATCCATGGGCGAGCGACCGTCTGCACCGCTTCGTGCTCGACGGGATGGCGGACAACGCGCGTGCGTTCGCCGCGGCGGGTGTCGCGTATCACCCGTACGTCGAGCACGCGCCCGGCGACGGCAAGGGGCTGCTCGCCGCGCTCGCCGCTGGCGCGGCGCTCGTCGTGACCGACGAGTGGCCGTGCTTCTTCGTGCCGCGCATGGTCGCCGCCGCCGCCGCGCGCCTCGACGTGCGCGTCGAGCAGGTCGACGGCAACGGCCTCCTGCCGCTGCGGGCCGCCGACCGCGCCTTCGTCACCGCCGCCGCGTTTCGCTGGCACTGGCAGAAGGCGATCCATCCCCACCTGCTCTCGTCGCCGTCGCCGTCGCCGCTCGCGGCTGCGTCACCCGTCGTGCGCGGCGGCGAGGTCGACGGCGCGATCCTGCGCCGCTGGCCGGCCGCGGCGCCGGCGTTGCTGGCGGGCGACGCCGGCGCCCTCGCCGCGCTGCCGATCGATCACGCCGTCGGGCCGGTCCCGGATCGCGGAGGCAGCGTCGCGGCGGCGGCGACGCTCGAGGCGTTCGTCGCCGAGCGCCTCCCGCGCTACGCCGACGATCGCAACCACCCCGACGCCGACGCCGCCAGCGGGCTCTCGCCGTGGCTCCACTTCGGCCACGTCGGCGCGCACCAGATCATCCACCGCGTCTGGCGCGACGCCGACTGGGATCCGTCGCGCCTCGCGCCGCGGGCCAGCGGCAAGCGCGAGGGCTGGTGGGGCCTGCCGCGCGCCGCCGAGGCGTTCCTGGACGAGCTGTTCACCTGGCGCGAGCTCGGCCACGGCTTCGCGTTCCACCGCCCCGACGACTTCGATCGCTACGAGTCCTTGCCGGCGTGGGCGCGCGCGTCGCTCGACGCCCACGCGAGCGATCTCCGCCCGACGCTGTACGACGCGGCCACGCTGGAGGTGGCGCGCACCCACGATCCGATCTGGAACGCGGCGCAGACCCAGCTGGTGCGCGAGGGCCGGATCCACAACTACCTCCGCATGCTGTGGGGCAAGAAGATCCTCGAGTGGACGCCGTCGCCACGCGCCGCGCTCGCCGTCCTCGTCGACCTCAACAACAAGTACGCCGTCGACGGGCGCGATCCCAACTCGTACAGCGGCATCTTCTGGACGCTCGGCCGCTTCGACCGGCCGTGGGCACCCGAGCGCCCGATCTTCGGCGTGATCCGGTACATGTCCTCGGACGCCGCGCGACGAAAGCTGGACCTGGCCGCCTACCTGGCCCGCTTCACCCCGTAGTAGGATGCCGTGATGCGAATCCGGGGTCTCTTCGCCGTCACCGCCGCCGTCGCGCTCCAGGCCGGTGCGTGCGGCGGCACCGAGGTGGACGAGCTGGAGAACGCCTGCGACGACTACTGCACGCTCGTCATGCGCAACTGCCAGGGGCCGGTCGCGCAGTACTCGGATCTGTCGAGCTGCCTCGCGACCTGCCGCACGATGGACGTCGGCGCGCCGGGCTCGCGCGACGGCAACACGATCGCCTGCCGCACCTTCTGGGCGGCGATCGCCGAGGGCGAGATGGGCGAGTGCACCAGCGCGGGACCGGGCGGCGACGGCACGTGTGGCACCAACTGCGAGAGCTTCTGCAACTCGACGCTCGCGATCTGCGGCGACCAGAACAACCCGCCGTACGCCTCGACCGCGGAGTGCGCGACGGCGTGCGCGGGCTTCTCGGCGACCGAGCCGTTCGACGCCAGCGACATCGCCGGCAACACGCTGGCGTGTCGCATCTACCACATGACCGCGGCGGCGACCGACCCGGCCACGCACTGTCAGCACACGGGCGTCGGCAGCGTGACCTGCATCTGACCGGCGATCGCGTACGCTTGACGTATGCCCCTCGATCGGACGCCGATGCCGCTCTCGCAGCGCGCCCGCTGGGCGCTGGCCGCCAGCGCGGCGGTCACGGTCGCGCTCTACCTCATCCCGTACGGACAGTACGTCGCGTATCCCCTGCTCCTCATCTCCACGCTCGTGCACGAGCTCGGCCACGGCATCGCCGCGGTGCTCGTCGGCGCCGACTTCGTCGAGTTCAAGATGTGGAAGGACGGTTCGGGCGTCGCGATGCACACCGTGCCCGGCTCGGACGCCGCCCGCGCGTTCATCTCCGCCGGCGGGCTGTGTGGGCCAGCGGTCGCGGCGGCCGGGATGCTGTACGCCGCGCACAACGCGAAGTGGGCGCGGCTCGCGCTCGGTGCGTTCGGCGCCGCGCTGGCGCTCGCGCTCCTCCTCGTCGTGCGCAACGGCTTCGGCGCCATGTTCACCGGAGTCCTCGCGGCCGCCGCGCTGGTCATCGCGATCCGCGCCAGCGCGCACCTCGCGCAGGTCACGCTGCTCTTCCTGGCCGTGCAGCTCGCGCTCTCGGTCTTCTCGCGCGGGGACTACCTGTTCAAGCAGTGGGCCGAGACCACGCAGGGGCGGATGCCGTCGGACAGCCAGCAGATGGCCGAGGCCATGGGCGGCGCCTACTGGTTCTGGGGCGGGGCGTGCGCGGTGTTCTCGGTGGCCATGCTGCTCGTCGGCGCGGTCGCGTTCTGGCGCGGGACTCACCCGAAGTCGAGCGTGAACGCCTCGCGCGCGACGTTGTAGGACGCGCGCGGCAGGCGCAGCGCCCACACCGCCTCGACGAGACACGCGGTGATCGGGAGCTTGTCGCCGGCGGTCGGGTACACGTCGACGACCTCGTCGTAGGTCGACTCCATCGCGAGCGTCACCTTCCAGCCGGCGGCGGGCGCGTGCTTCGCGACACAGGCCCGGGTCGCGTCGGCGAGGAGCGACTTCGGGTCGGGCTTCTTGCGCGACGAGGCCGCGCCCATCCGCACGCTCGGGACCAGCGTGCCGCGGCCGCGTCCCATGCCGCCGCCGCGCCCCTCGATCCCGATCGTGGAGGGCCGCGTGCCGGGCTCGACCGCGAGGTACGACGTCACCGGCGAGACCGCCTTGCCCATCAGCGCGACCTTCATCATCTCCTCGGGCGAGAGCTCCTGGTGATCGTCCTCGGAGAAGACCCAGCCCGCGGCCGCGACCGAGAACGCGCGATCGACGGCGATGGTGCGCCGGAAGCGGTCGCCCCAGATCATGCCGGTGACCTCGACCTTCGCCGGCGCGGTCGCGTGCGCGACGACGATGCGCACGCCGGCGCCCTCGTCGAGCACCGCGGGGAGGGTCTGGTCGTAGCGGCCCTTCTCCAGGTCGAAGCCCTTGATCGCGAAGTGATCGATCCGCACGGGGCGCACGAGGCCGAGGACCAGCTTCGGCAGCTCCTTGCCGAGGTCGCTGCCGCCCGAGAGCACCGCGGCGATGCCGTGGTGCGTGAGCGCGAGCTCGGCGAGCGCGTGGTCGTCGTCGCGCTCGAGCGCGAGCTCGCCGCCGCCGCGCGGACTGGCGTCGACGACGTGGACCACGGTCCCGGCGGGGATGCGGGCGAGCGCGGCCAGCGCGTCCTTGTTCTCCCACCGCTTGCGCAGGAGATCGTCCGTGGTGAAGACGACGCGCAGCGGGCCCTTCTTGCCGGCGAGGGCGGCGGCCGCGGCGCGCGCGCCCTCGTCGAGCGCGCTGCCGTTGCCGGGCGCGAGCTTGCCCGCCGCGGCCGCGGTCGCGAGGCGCGCGTCGAGGTCGGCCGCCGGCACGAAGCTGCCGAAGAGGCGCGTCGCGTGCCGACGGAAGAGCACGAGCTCGACCTGCGCGTCGGGCACGTGCGAGAGGTAGGCGCGGACCAGCGCGAGCTGCATCGCCACGCCGGCCTCGCCCATCGAGTGGGACGCGTCGACGGCGAACACGACCTGCGCGGCCCGGGGCAGCGGCGCGAGCTCGGGCGCCGCGTCGAGCTCGAGGCGCCCGAAGGCGTGCGCCGGCGAGGCGACGACCTTGCCGAGCCGCGCCGCGACGACATCGATCGGCGGCGGCGCGATCTCGATCATCGCGACGCCGCCGTCGGACGCGTTCTCGGGCGCGTCCGGCACGAACACCGGCGTGTCGGTCGACGCCAGCTTGACGACCTTGCCGTCACCGAGCTGGAGCGTCCAGCGCTCGAGGGTGCCGGCGTCGAGCGCCGCGTGATCGGAGACGACGAGGCGCCAGGTGCCGGCGCCGGTCGTCTTCGCCGGCAGCTTCAGGTCGAACGTGCCGCGCACGTCGTTGTCGCCGCCGCCCTCGCCGCCGAAGACGTCGACGCGCATGTTGGCCGGGGTGTAGAGCGCGACGCGCAGGTCGCTGCGGTACGTGTGCTCGATGTCGAGCGTCAGCTTCGCGGTGGTGAACACCGCGCGCGTCGCCGGCGTCGCCTTCACCTCGATCGTGCTCGCGGCGTAGCTCGCGTCGGCCTCGTGCGGGATCGCCTCGAGCCAGTCGGGGACGACCGGCGGCGCCAGCACGACCGGCGCGTCGGTCGCCGAGCGGACGCCGTCGAGCTTCATCATCGTCGTCGCGTCGGCCCACGCCGGGCGCACCGTGAGCACCGGGGTGGCGAGGTTCGGCGCGACGTCGGCCGACGGCCGCGGGTACGAGAGGAAGACGCGGCCGCCGCTGTAGCGGGTCGGGACCGTGAGCGTGTACTCGACCGTGCTCGTCGAGCCGGGCAGCACGGGGAACACCTGGAGCGCGAGCTTGTCGGCCCACCGCCAGTAGAGGAGCGCCGGGTCCTTCGGCTTCCAGATGCCCTTGCCGGTGAGCTCCTGGTAGAGCTTCGCCGCCTGCTCTGCCTCCATCAGCTCGCCGTCGTACCACTGGCTGCGCGCGCGGATCCGGAGCCCGGTCGCGGCGGCGCCGTACGGCAGGTCGATGTCGAGGCGAGCCTCGTCGGCGATCTTGCCCGGGTTGGCGAACACGCGGCGGACGCGGTAGAGGGCGACGCCGTCCTCGATGGTGACGTCGACGGAGTGCGACGCCTCGAACAGGTGCTGGCCGAGCGTGCTCTCCAGCTCGTCGGCGCCGGCCGGCGCGGCGACGACGGAGGTGACGGCCAGCACGGTGACGACGACAGCACCCGGAGGAGCGCGCACGAGGGGTACGACACCACACGCGCCTCGGGGTTTCCGGCATAATGCCGCGCGGAGGGAATCCATGGCCTTGCTCCGCGCGCTGATCGTGTCGCTGTCGTTCGCTGTTGTGATCTCGTGTGGGCCGCCGCCCAAGGGTGGACCGGGAGGCGGCGGCGGCGGCGGTGGCGCCGGCATCGACCCCGACGCGTGCGGCGACATCTCGACGTCCGACGTCGGCCGCAAGCTCTACCAGTTCCTGCTGGCGTCGGCGGAGCTCGACCGCCGCACGCTCGAGCTCGAGGGCTCGGTGCGCGACGCCTGCCGCAAGATGGCGGTCGAGCTCGGCGTCTCCCCCGACGGTGACACCCGTACGGTGTGCCGGACCGCCGCGCAGGCGCTCGAGGCCAACCTCGAGGTCTCGGTCAGCCAGGAGACCCGCCTGGTGACGAAGTACGATCCGCCGGTCTGCACGACCGACGTCGACTTCACGGCCCAGGTGACCGCGCAGTGCGAGGCCAAGGCGACCGCGGACATCTCGGTGTCGTGTGAGGGACAGTGCGGCGGGACGTGCAACGGCACGTGCGAGGGCACCTGTCAGGGCGCGACCGGCGCGGGTGGCTCGTGCAACGGCGTCTGCCAGGGCACCTGCCGCGGCAGCTGCTCGGCGGACTGTCGCGGCTACGCCAACGTCGACGCGTCGGTCGAGTGCAAGGCCAGCGCCGAGCTGCGCGCGAGCCTGCGCACCGAGTGCTCCGAGCCGCAGGTGCGGGTCGTGCAGGAGCAGGTGACCGTGGTCGACGACGCCAAGTTCCAGGCCGCGATGCGCGCGATCGAGGCCGGCATGCCGACGATCCTGCAGGTCGGCAAGAAGGCCGAGCTGACGCTCAAGGCGATCGGCGTCTGGGCCGTCGCCGGCGGGCGACTGGTCAAGTCGTCGGGCGAGCTGGTCAAGCAGATCGGCGACAAGGGCCTCTGCGTCGGCGGCCAGCTCGCCGTCGCCGTCGCCGCCGCCGCGCAGGTCCAGGCTCGCATCGAGGTCTCGATCGAGGTCTCGGCCGAGATCAGCGCCAGCGCCGGCGGCAGCGCCCGGTAGCGCACCGAACGGGCCGACTCACGCGCCCGGCAGCGGCTTGTGCGACTCGCCGTTGCCGCCGACCACGCGGTCCTTCACGCGGTCCATGATGCCGGCCAGCGGCGTGCCGGCAAAGACCTTGTCGATCACGTCGGTGAGCGTCTTGCCGCCGACGAACGACTGCACGCTCATGGCCTCGGCGACCTTGGCCAGGGTCTCGCGCGACGAGAGCGCGAGCAGCGCCTCGCTGAAGCCGCCCTGGGCGGCCTCGAAGCGCTTGACCACGGCCTCGACCTCGGCGGCGAGCGCCTCGAGCGCCAGCGCCTGGCGTCCCTTGGCGACGGCGAGCTGGGCGGCCTCGATCTCGTCGGAGCGGCGCAGGTTCGCCTTGTGGTCGACGTCGACGGCCGCGTTCTTCGCGGCCGCGGCGGTCTCGCGCGCCTTGGCCTCGTCGAGCTCGCCCTGCACGGTGGCCAGCGCGACGCGGAAGCGCGCGGCGATCGCCTCGATCTCGAGCTCGGTCAGCTGGCGCCGGGTCTCGGCCTGCGCGATCGCGGTCTCGCGCGCGATCGCCTCCTGCTTCCTGGTGACGTCGAGGCCGCGCTGGGCGCCGAGCAGCCTGATGTTCGACTGCACCGCCTCGTGCTGGGCGTCGCCGAGCAGCTCGGCGATCGAGTCGTCGTCGATCGAGACCTCGAGGATCTCGACGTCGGTGACGTGCATGCCGTTCTCGGCGAAGTGCATGCCGGGGCGTGCCGCGCCGCCGTCGATCTCCTTGACCTTGCCCAGCATCACGTCGCGGATGATGTCGATCGAGCCGCCGTAGAACTGCTCGATCGACACCTTCTTGATCGCGCCCTTGAGCACGCTGCGGACGTGGTCGCAGAGGAACTTGACGTAGTTCTCGACCTCGAACCAGCGGTTGGCCTCGCCGGTGAAGTTGACGCGCATCGAGTACTCGAGCGTCACCTGCACGTGGTCGCTGGTCTCGACCACGCAGATGTCACCGACCTTGTTGTTGAGGACGCGCAGGAAGACGGTCTGGATGAGCCGATCGGTCGACTTGGGCTTGCCCGTCGACAGCTCGATCACCTCGAGCGTCTCGTCGTAGCCGAGGAGCAGGTTGACCGGGCCCTGCTCGACCCGGCGGTGACCCTGCTTGTCGACGACCATCACGGCGTAGCCGACCCACACGTTGATCGCGGGCACGCCCTGGAAGCGGGTGTCGAGCACCACCGTGCGCGGCTGGGTGAACTGGTTGCCGCGCTCGAGCACGTCGCCGGCGAGCTGGTTCGACGCCGGCGCGGCCGCGCCCATCGCGACCTGCTGCGACGCCGGCGCCTTCTTCTGCTGCTTCTGGATCTCGGCCTCCGACACCACGCCCGCGCGGCCCACCGGCGCCGCGTTCTCGAGCTGGCGCAGCGAGCGGTTGTACGCGAGCACCGCGTCGTTGCCCGGGTACCAGGTCGCGCACTCGCGGTCGGTGAGGACGCGGCGCACGATCACGTCGTCGACCGGGTTGGGGAGCAGCATCGCCGGCCCGCGCGTCATGCGGATCTCGCCGGTCTTGCGGTTCATCACGTAACGCGCCTCGCCGGCCGGCACCGCGACCGCGAAGTGCTTGTCCTTGCCGTCGTAGCGGACGATCGAGTGCTCCTCGCGCGGGAAGTAGATCGCCGTCTCCTTGCCGGTGATGAAGAGCTCGTCGCCCTCGCGGTACGAGCGCCCGGCCTCGGTGTACGGCGCGATGATCTTGACGTGCAGGCCCTGGATCTCCTGCAGCTCGATCGCCTTGTACTTGCGGACGCCGTCGCGCGCGATGAACGTCTCGGTCGGCTCGGGGAACACGACCTGCGGGCCGCGCTCGTAACGCTTCTTGCCGTTCTGGTCGACCAGGATGCAGTACTCGAGGCGCTCGAGCGTGAGCGCGTCGCGCACGTACGAGCCCGCCTCGTCGGGGACGACGCCGACGCCGGTGGGCGGGATGTAGAAGGAGACGTCGGTGCCCTTGATGATGAAGAGCTTGCCGACGGTGAGGTCGCGCGGGGCGCCGCCGATCGGCTGCGCGGGCTCGCTGCCGTCGCCGGCGGGCTTGATCACCGCCTGGCCCCAGTGCTTGCGCGCCTCGTCCTCGTTGTAGACGCGCACCAGCAGGTACTGGTTCGAGCGCAGGTGGTGGCCCTGCACGAGCTTCACCATCTGGCCGGGCCACAGCGCGAACGAGCACGGACCGGTGATGTTGATCTTGCGCCCGACCTCGAGGTCCGGAGACGGGTACACGCCGCCCGCCGGCGGGTGGTCGTTCTTCGCCGACGGGTTCTTGAGGGTGACGTAGTAGCCCTCGGGCGCGATCGCGATCTGCTGGACCGCCTGCTCGAGCGTGCACGGCTCGAAGCGCTTGTTGTCGGCGTTGAAGACCACCGGCCGCTCCTGCGCGGTCGGGTTGATCACCGTCGGGCCCGTGTAGGTCTTGATGATGCCCTTGGTGACGTCTTGCATGTAGGCGTACTCGCTCGGCGCGAGCACGAGGTCACGCTTCTGGTTCCGCTCGTCCATTGATTCCCCCCGGCGCGGTTACGTCGAATGTGGTCCGGAGTGAGATCCGGAGCAACGGCATGCGACTGGGATGCGGTGCGGACGGAGGTCGTTTCGTGGCGTACCGTCGCGGCGCATGCCTCCGCTGGCTCCGCTCGACATCCCGTGGACACGCAAGCCGCTCGCCTCGGCGCGGACCGAGGTGTCCGTGCTCGCCGACGGTCGGGTGAAGCTGTGGATCGAGCATGACGTCATCCGCGGGGTCACGCCCGCGATGCTGGTGTGGTGGTTCCAGCACCTGGACGGCGACGTCGAGATCGCCGGGCGACGCGTGCCGAGGTATCGCGCCTGGCATCCCGTCGATCACATCGCGTTTCGCTACGTGAAGCGCCGGCCCGACGGCACGATCGGCCCGGGCGCCGTGTTCCACATCAACGAGGCGTTCGCCGGCAACCCGGCGTGGGAGATCGACGTGCACACGCGGGTCGAGCAGCTCGACGAGACCGGCTTCGTCCACGGCCCGCGCAAGCTGGGCGCGCGGGCCGCGCTCATGGCGTACGAGTGGCACGCCGTCGCCGCCGGAACGCAGTACACGAACTGGCTGATCGCAGGGCTCGACGCGCCGCTGCTCGGCCGGGCCATCAACCCCGTGGTGCGCCGCCTGCTGTTCCCGGACGACAAGGCGCGCGCCTGGCTGACCCACAACGTCGAGGAGGTCGGGAACTTCGAGTCGTTCCTGCCCGCGCTCTACGCGCGCGAGACGCGCTCGTGAAAGTCCAGGAACGCGCGCAGGACGCCGTCGGGGTCCTCGAGCTGGGGATAGTGGCCGATGCCGGGTAGCTCGACGGTGTCCGGATCCCGGACGAGCTCGCGGTAGCGCGCGACCATGTGCGCGCCCGAGACCGGATCGACCGCGCCGTCGACGACGCGGAGCGGGATGCGGGCGTTCACCAGGGCGCCGACCCAGCGCTCGCGGTGGCGGCGGCGCTCGGCCATGTAGCCGAGGAGGGCGGGCAGGACGCGCCGGCCGCGTTCGTGCTCGAGCAAGGTCCACAGCTCGTCGAGGAGCTGCGGCGACGGCGGCGTCTCCGGCCCGAAGATCGCGGTCATGCCCGACGCGAACGCGCGCTTGCTCGACAGGCGCGCGACGACGGGTCCGAGCGGGCCGGCGAGGAGCTTCTGGATGAAGCGCGGGCGGTGGGTCTCGGGGAAGAGGCCGCCGTTGAGGAAGCAGACCGAGCGCAGGCGCAGGCGGCCGCCCTCGCTGCTGCCCTCGTTGCTGCGCGCGAGCAGCTCCTGCGCGACGGTGTCGCCGTAGTCGTGGGCGAGGACGTGCGCCTCGTCGACGCCGAGCTCGCGGGCGAGCGCCTCCTGGAGATCGGCCTGGTCGAGGATCGAGTACGGGTACGGGTGCGGCTTCGCCGACCAGCCGAGGCCGATCATGTCGCAGGCGACGACGCGGAAGCGCGCGGTGAGCGCCGGCCAGATCGGCCACCAGTCCCACGACGCGCTGGGAAAGCCGTGGATGGCGAGGAGCGTCGGGCCGCGGCCGTCGGCCCGGTAGAAGATGTCGTGGTCGCGGTAGCGGAGCGTCTTGCCGCCGGCGCGCCAGTCCTCGAACGCCGTCATGGTTCGTGGCCCCACGCCTCGCGGCCGGTCCTCACTGGACGCGTGCGCGCACGACGCGATCGCCGATCTGCAGGCGATCGATCACGTCGGCGCCCTCGGTGATCGCGCCGATCCACGTGTAGCGGCCGTCGAGGTGCGGCGCGCGCCCGTGCATCGCGAACCACTGCGAGCCGCCGGTGTCCTTGCCGGCGTCGGCGATGCCGATCGCGCCCGCCGCGTACTCGGGCGCCGGGGCATCGAGGCGCGAGCCGGTCTCCGACGGCAGCGTGAAGCCGGGGCCGCCCCAGCCCGTGGCGGTCGGATCGCCGCCCTGGACGACGAAGTCGGGGACGACGCGGTGGAAGACGAGCCCGTCGTAGAAGCCCTTGTAGGTGAGCTCCTGGATCGCCGCGACGTGCCACGGCGCGAGCTCGCCGGCGAGCGCGATCGTGACGTCACCCTGCGTGGTGGTGAGCTTCCAGGTGCGCGGGCCGGAGAGCGCCGCGAGCGGATCGACGGGTGGCGTCGGCGGCGAGGTCGAGGGCGCGGCGGGGCCGGGGTCCTCGCCGAGGAGCTCCTTCACGCACGTGCGCGCGGCGGCGCGGAGCGACGGCGCCGGATCGGTGCGCAGCGCCTGGCACGCGGGCAGCGCGTCGAGCTTGGCCTTGCCGATCGCGCCGAGCAGCGTGGTGGCGAGCTCGGCGTCGTCGCCGGCGGACTGGAGGCGGTCGACGATGGCGTCGGCGAGCGGCGCGAGCGGGCCGACCTTGCCGTGGGCGGCGAGGAGCGGTCCGCCCGCCTCGGCGGCGGCGCCGGCGACGCCGGACTCGGCGCGCGTGACGGCACGCGTGAGCGCCTCGCCGATGGCGGCGCGGTCGGCGGCCGTCGCCTTGTCCCAGAGGCCGGGGAGCAGCTCGGCGGCGCGCGCGGCGATGCGCACGTCGCCGTGATCGGTGAGCTGGGCGAGGCGGCGGACCGCGTCGCTGCCGCCGCGCGCCGCGACGACCTCGAGCGTGAGCTTCTGCGCCTCGTGGTCGGGCACCAGGCCGGCGCCGCACGTCGCGAGCTGCGACAGCGAGACGTCCGGATCGTTGAGCGCGTCGCCGGGTGGCACCGTCGACAGCGGCCGCGCGAGCGCGGCGAGCGCGAGGCAGCTCGCCCACGCCGACGCGAGCTGGAGCTGCGCCGGGCGCCGGCTCGGCGGATCGTCGGCGTAGCCTCGCGCGGTCGCCACGAGGAACGCCCGCGTCTTGGGCTCGGCGGCGCTCTCGGGGAGCTGGCGCAGCCCCTCGAGCAGGACGTGGGCGAAGGGCACCGGGTGTCGCCCGGCGTTCCACTCGCTCTGCACGCGCGCGAGGTACGCGAGGAGCGCCTTCCGCGTCTCGGGCGTGCCCGACGCGCCGCCGAGCACGCGCACGAGCTCGACCGCGACGCGCCAGTCGCTGTCGTCGAGCCGCTCGACGAGCGGCGGCGTGGTCACCGGCACGGCCCGGCGCGCGCCCAGCCCGCTGACGGCGACGGCGCGGATGAGCGGGTCGCTGTCGGTGAGCCGATCACGCAGGGCGCGCACGGCCGGATCGGTCGCCGCGGGCGGCGGCGACGCGGGGTCGACGAAGGCGCGGGCGAGCGCGTAGGTCGCCGCGTAGCGCACCGGCGCGGCGTCGTCCCGGCTGCGGCCGATGAGCGCGAGCTCGGCGGTCTCGTCGAGCGGGTGCCTGGCCCGGCCGAGGCGTCCGAGGCCGATGCCCGCCGCCGCCACGACCGCCGGGTCGTCGCTGCCCAGCGCGCTCGTGAGCGGCGCGAGCGCCGACCGATCGGCGATGCGCCCGATCGCCTCGATGACGGTGGCGCGGTCGTCGCCGGTGGCCGACACGGTCGACAGCTCGGCCGTGATCGCGGCGGCGTCGGCCGGCTCGAGCGCGCCGGTCGCACCCGCGATGCCGAGCGCGGCCGCCGCGGCGACGCCATCGGCGCCGGAGAGCGCGGCGCGCAGCGCGCGGATCGCGTCGGGGCTGCCGATGCGTCCGAGCGCCCGCAGCGCCAGGCCGCGACGCGCCGCGAGCTTGTCGCGCGACAGCTCGACGAGGCGGGCGACACCGGCCTCCCGCTGCGCCTCGAGGCGCGCGAGCTGCAAGCGGTCCTCGCGGGTGAGCGCCACCGGGACCGCCGGCGTCGTCGCGTCGTCCTTCTTGGGGCAGCCGGCCGCGAGGGCGGCGGCGAGGACGACGAGCACGAGGATCGGCAGCGCGCGCATGTGCCGACCATAGACCAATTGCGTGCGAGGAAGCGGCGTCAGGGCGGGGCGAGCGGACCGGACGGCTTGGGGTCGCGCGGGCGACGCACCTCGAGGTCACCACTCTCCGGGTGCCACTTCACCTCCCATCGGGACTCGTCGGCGGCCTTGAAGATCGCGGAGTGCGTCGTGCTCGACTGCGCCTCGCTGATCAGGAACTTCAGGTACTCGCGGTGCTCGGCGGCCATCGCCTTGAGCGCCGCAACGCCATCTGGATCGCCGACGACGTGCATGGCCCATTGATAGCGTGGCGGCCGGGCTTGGACAACGGCTCGCGCCGGCGGTTCCCGCGATCGTGCGTTGCCGTGAACGTCGATCGCGTGACAACGTCAGCGCTCGGCACGTGTCTAGAGGGAACCCATGAGCACGAGCGCGCGCTTCGTCACCATCCTGTTCGTTGCGGTCACCGCCGTCGCCTGTTCGGGCAAGAAGAAGGAGGCGGCGACCGAGAAGGCCAGCGGTGCGGCCACGGCCACGGGCGCGACCGGTGGCTCGGCGGCGACCGCGGAGCCGCGCGTGGCTCCGCCGGCCAAGCCGTTGCCCGGGCTCGCCGAGGCGACCGCCGGCGGGACCGGCAAGGTCGCGTGGGTGACGAGCTTCGGCGGCGTGAAGGTCGACACCGCGCGCCGCCTCACCGTCGGCCCCGATGGCTCGCTGTACCTCGTGGGCGACTTCGAGGACGCCGCGACGTTCGGCGCGCTGGGCGAGAAGACGGCGGTCGGCAAGAGCGACGCCTTCGTGGCCAAGATGGACGGCAGCGGCGCGTTCCAGTGGGTGACGACGATCGGCGGCAAGAACGAGGAGCGCGGCGACGCGGTCGCCGTCGACGCCAGCGGCAACGTCGCGTTCGTCGGCCTGTACTCGGACACGGCGACCGCGGGCGGCCTCTCGGGCAAGGCCGAGGGCTCGGACGACCTGTTCGTCGTCATGACCGACGCGCGGGGTGAGGTGCAGTGGCTGTGGGACACCGGCGGGCTCGCGTCCGACGCGGGGACGGCGGTCGCGGCGGCGGGCGACGGCGGATGGATCGTGGCGGCGTCGTTCGGCCAGAAGGTGAAGTTCGGTGACACCGAGCTCGCGGCCAGGGGCATGGAGGACGCGGCGCTGGTCAAGCTGTCGTCGGAGGGGGCGGTCGTGTGGGTGACGCACGTTGGCGGCGAGTACCCCGACGAGATCACGCACCTCGACGTCGACGCGTCCGGCAACATCTACGCGCTCGGCCGCTTCAAGGGCTCGCTCGAGCTCGGTGGCACGACCATGCAGAGCGCGGGCGACGACGACCTCTACGTGGCGAAGTTCGACTCGGTCGGCAACCCGACGTGGAGCACGCGCATCGGCAACGCGTTCCAGGAGCGCGGCGGCGGCCTCGCCGTCGATCAGGCGGGCAACATCGTCGTGGTCGGCTCGTTCGACAAGGATCTCGACTTCCTGGGCACGCCGGTCCTGTCCAGGGGCGAGTCCGACGCGTTCGTCGCGCGCATCGCCCCCGACGGCAAGCTCCTGTGGGTGAAGACCTACGGCGGCGAGCGCGCGGACGCGGCCTACGGCGTCGACGTCGACGCCGCCGGCAACATCGTGGTCGCGGGTGGGTTCGAGACCCGGATCGATCTCGGTGGCGGCGTCTACAAGACCGCCGGCTACATGGACGGCTTCTTCCTCAAGCTCGATCCCGGCGGCGCGCACGTGTGGAGCCGCCGCTGGGGCGGCAAGGATCAGGACGTCGGCCTCGCCGTCGCCGCGCTCCCCGAGGGCGACGTGTTCGCGGCCGGCGCCTACCGCTACACGCTCGACCTCGCCGCCGGCGGCCCGACCGCGGTGCAGGCCGAGGGCGCCAAGCTGATGAAGCCCGACGCCTTCGTCGCGCGGCTCGAGCGGTAGTCGCGCGAGCGCGGGGTCAGTACGGCGGCAAGAGCCGGCGGAGGCCGGTGAGGAGCGCGATCGCCGCGAACGCGGCGTTGCGCACCGGGATGGCGGGCCACGCGATCGGCAGCGGCGCGCCGCGATCCGCCATCCGGTGGGCGAGCGCGCGGATCCAGGCGACGGAGCGGGGCCAGTCGATGATCGCGAGCCACTCGGTTGGGAGCCGCGACGCACCGGCTGACGCGCCGGCGAGCGCGCCGACGATGGCGCCGGTGGTGTCGGCGTCTCCGCCGAGGGCGATGACGTCGGTGACGGCGCGGCGGACGTCGCCGGGAGAGCGCAGCCAGGCGTGGAGACAGACGGGGACGGTGTGATGGACGTAGCCGGTGACGCCGCGGTTCAGCGCCTGGCGCGCTGATGCGCGCCTCGGTCCGAGGTCGGCGGCGAGCGCGGCCGGCTCGTGGCCGTGCGCCAGCGCGAGCTCCATCCGAGCCAGCGCCGTCAGGAGCTCGCCGTCGTCGGTGCGCGCGCGGATGTCGCGCAGGACGAGCGCCGGCTCGAGTCGCGGCGCTCGCACGGCGTGATGCGCGGCGATCGCGATGGCCAGCGCGCCGGCGTGTGCGCGCGGATCGCGGTGCGTGATGCGCGTCGAGACGCCGACGAAGGCCTCGACGTCGCGCAGGTCGTCGAACCACGCGCCGATGACGGGTGCCCGCATCGCGGGGCCGTTACCGGCCGAGCGGACGCCGCTGCGCGCCGGCGGGAAGCCGACCCACAGCTTCGCGATGGCTCGCAGCGTGCCCCAGCCGACGCCGGCCGGAAGTCCGAGCAACCACCAGCGCAGCTTCCAGCCGAGCGCGCGGGCGAAGCGACGCGGATCGTCGCCGGCTGCGAGCAGCGCCTGCGCCGTCATGCAGGCGTGCTCGGTGTCGTCGCTCAGCATGCCGCGCCCGAGCACGAAGCGTTGCCGCAGCGGCCCCGGGTAGAGCCGCGCCGCGCGGCGTGCGCCGAGCCCTTCGCGCGGCAGCCCGAGCGAGTCCCCGACGGCCGTGCCGAGCAGGAGCCCGGTCACGCGATCGACGTCGACGGCGGAGCTCATTCGCGCGCCAGCGAATCGGGCAGGGCGTCACGTGCGCGCTCCAGCGCTTCACTCGTCATGGACGCGTCGTGAAGCAGGTGGCGTGCCGGACCTCAGATGGCCGGAATGCCGCCCCGACCTTCGCGGCCCGTGTCGTTCTGGCACCGGAGGTCGCCGTGCGGCGTGCCAGCACGGCGCGGCGCCAGCGTCACGTGCGCGCGCGAGCGAGCGGGCCGGGTGTCTCGCGCACGTCGATCCAGCCACGCTGGCGCCAGCCGATGGTGAGCAGCCAGGATCGAGGCGCGCATACCGGAAGCGGCTCGTAGCCGTCGGGGATCGCGAAGCGGTAGGGCGCGGGGAACCCGGGGACCTGCCAGCCGTCGAAGAGGATGCCGGTCGAGTACGGGTCGACGCTGGCGCGCCGCTGCGCGGTCCCGTCGAGGTCCTCGCGATGGCGGCGCCAGTTGTTGATCACGTAGGCCAGGGCGCGGCGGGCCTGGAGCGGCGAGCCGATCTGGACCGCGTGATACCGCGCGGTGAACACCTTGCCGCGCCGGCCGCGCAGCGCGTTGAGCCGCCTCGTCGCCGAGATCATGAACGCGCGCATGCCGTTGGCGAGCCCCCGCTTGTGCTCGGCCTCGACGAGCAGGTGCAGGTGGTTCCCCTGGATGCTCATGTGCACGATGCGGAAGTCCGCACGTCCGAGGCACGTGGCGACCGCGCCGCGGATGGCCCGGTACGCGTCGCGGCGGCGCAGGCGCTTGACCACGCGATCCGCGCGTAGCGAGACGTGGATCGGGAGGGACCGCGAGACGTCCGGTCGCCGGTCGTGCCGGATGGCGCCCGGCTTCTTCTTGCGGCCGGCCCCGGGCCGAGACCCGCCACGCTTCGATCCACGCAGCTCGAGCTGCACCTGAACAGGCGCCTTCGCCACTCGCCCCATTTGATTATCGCTTATATTTGTACTTGCAACGTTTGTCAACACCCTGGACGGGTCGCTGCGAGCGCCCGTGCGCCGTCCGGTCAGCGGCGCGAGCGGAGCGTCACGTCCCAGCGGAGGTCGGGGGTGACGGGCACCTTGACCTTCTGCGGGACGTGGCCGCGCTTGCGGACCTTGAGCCACACGGTGTCGCCGCGCGGCGTGAACGTGCCCGTGTACGGCGTGCGGCCGAGGCGGTCGCCGTCGACGACGACGGTGGCGTCGGGCGGCGTGGTCGTGATCGTGAGGCGGATCGTGCCCGGCGGAAGGGGCTCCGACCGCGGCCGGCGCTCCGGCGGTGGCGGGCGGCGCTCTGAGGGCGGCGGGCGGGTCGACGCCGCGGGTTTCGCGATGGCTTCCTGCGGCTGCGGCGGTGTCGGCGGTTGCGTCTGCGTCTGCGGTTCCGTCTGCGTCTGCGTCTGCGGACGCGCTTGCGTTTGCGTCTGCGTCTGCGTCTCGGTTGGCGCCGTGAGCGCCTGCGGAGTCGTCGGCGGCTCGGAGACCGTCGCCACGGGGGCGACGTCCGGCACCGTCACCGACGCGACGATGCCGACGAAGACGCCGAGCGCGACCGCGGCGGCGGCCCACTGCAGCGTCGAGCGGCGCGTCCAGCGGAACGATGGCTCCTCGGCGTGCCCCGGCCGGCGCGAAGGCAGGACGATCGGATCGGGCGCGCTCGGGTCGAGCCACGACGGCTCGCTGTGCGCGTCCGCGTCAGCATCGGCCGGCACCATCGCCGCGGCCGCGAGAGGCAGCCGCGGCACCACCGGCGCCACCTGCGTCGTCGGGGTCGGCGCCTTGAGCGCGAGCCCGAGCGCGACGCCCACCGTGCCGGGCAGGCGCTCGGTCGTGCCCTCCTCGTCGACGTCGTCGCGGCCCGCGGTCGGGATGATGCGCTGCCACGGCTCGGGGCGGACGCCGAACAGCGCGCCGACGACGCGCTCGACGATGTCGGCGCGCGCGTCGAGCCCGTCGGTCCGCGCCGCGTCGGCGAGCGCGGCGCCCATCGCGCGCGCGGTCGCGAACCGGCCGCCCGGCTCGCGCGAGAGCGCCGTCAGCACGACCTCCTCGAGCGCGCGCGGATACCCGCGGACCACCCTCGACGGGCGCCGCACCTCGGCCTCCACGCAGCGCTGCGCCGACTCGAAGTCGGTCGCGCCGGCGAACAGGCGCTCGCCGGTCGTGAGCTCGTAGAGCACGATGCCGAGCGAGAACACGTCGGTGCGGGCGTCGATCGGCTGGTTCAGGATCTGCTCCGGCGCCATGTAGCCGGCCTTGCCCTTCACCACGCCGGTCATCGTCGTCGACGTGCGCGCCACCGCCTTGGCGATGCCGAAGTCGATGAGCTTCACCGCGCCGTCGTGCCCGACGAGCACGTTGGCCGGCGTCACGTCGCGGTGCACGATGCCGAGCGCCAGCCCGCGGTCGTCGGTGCGCTCGTGCGCGTACGCGAGCGCGCTCGCCACCGCCGCCGCCACCGCCACGCCGAACCCGGGCGGCAGCGGCACCGAGCGCGCGCGCGCCGCCGCCATCACGTTGCGCACGGTCTCGCCGTGCACGTACTCCATGACCAGGTAGTACGAACCATCCTCGGACGTGCCGAGGTCGAACACCTGCGCGATGTGCTGGTGGTGCAGCGTCGCGGCCAGCCGCGCCTCGTCGAGGAACATGCGCGCGAACGTGCCGTCGAGGCCGGCGCTGGGTCGCATCGCCTTCACCACCAGGTGACGGACGAACCCGCCGTCGCCGATCGTGCGCGCGAGGTAGACCTCGGCCATCCCACCCGATGCGAGGTGCTGGATGACTTCATACCTGCCGAAGCGAGGCATGCCCCCCACGATCCTCACCGTCGTCGCTCCTCGATCGGCGGTCAAGGCTCGTGCCTCGACTTCTCGTCTCGTGGACAGCCACGCGTCATGCGGCGCACAGTCGACGACGCGGATGCCCACCGCTGTGGGCAGTTCCGATCGCGCCGCGTGACGGATCCGGTCACGTGTGGCCAAATGCCGCACGCCGGAGGCCCCATGGCATCATCCAAACGGCCACCGCCATGGATCCGACCGCCTATCCCGTGAACGACTTCGGACCGGCGATGCGGGGCATGGTCATCGGCGCGGTCGGCATCCTCCACGTCTTCCTCGCGCAGTTCGCGATCGGCGGCGGCTTCGTCCTCACCTACGTGCAGTGGCTCGCCGGGCGCGGCGTCCCCGACACCCGCCGCTTCCTCGACAGCTTCTTCAAGTACCTGGTGCTGATCTCGTTCGTGACCGGCGCCATGACCGGCGTCGCGATGTGGCTCACGACGATCCAGGTCGGCCCGCGCACGATCGGCCTCATGGTCGACGAGTTCCACTGGATCTGGGCCGTCGAGTGGTGCTGCTTCACCGTCGAGATCGTGGCCGGCTACATGTTCCTGCGGTTCGGCGCGCGCCTCCCCGACAGCGCGCGCCTGAAGCTGCTCGCCACGTACTCGGTCGCTTCCTTCGGCAGCCTGTTCTGGGTGAACGGCATCCTGTCGTGGCAGCTCACGCCGGGCGCCTGGATCGGCGGCGGCGACGTCTGGGCTGGCTTCTTCAACCCGAGCTTCTGGCCGTCGCTCCTCTACCGCGCCGCGGTGTCGAGCACGCTCGGCGCGCTCGCCGCGATCGCGGTCGTCAACACGATGGACATCGATCGCGCGGCGCGCCACGCGCTCATCGCTCGCGTGTCGCGACTGCTGGTGCCGATGGCGGCGATGCCGCTCCTCGGCGTCTGGTTCATGGCGGTCATCCCCGCCGACAGCCGCGCGTGGATCACGGGCGGCTCGGTCGCGATGTCGATGTTCCTCGCCATGGCGGCGGGCGCGTCGCTGCTCATCGGTGCCTACGCGCTCGTCGGCATCCTCTGGCGTCGGCTGTACGTGAGCGGCGCGACCGCCGCGCTCCTGCTCGCGCTCGCCTTCGGGGCGACCGCCGCCGGCGAGTTCGTGCGCGAGGGCGCGCGCAAGCCGTACACGATCCGCCAGGTGCTCTTCTCCAACGCCATCACGCCCGGGGAGGTCGCGCGGATGCGGCGCGACGGCTCGGTGACCGGCGATCCGTATCCCCTGCGCGACGCCGCGCGCTATCCCACGCCGCAGCTCGTGCTCGGCGCGCACGTCGTACGCGTGCAGTGCTCGGCGTGCCACACGATGAGCGGCGCCAACGGCCTCGTGCACCTCGGCGGCGGCTGGACGCCTGATCAGCTCCGCCTCAACATCGCCAAGCTGCAGCGCACGAAGGCGTTCATGCCGCCGTTCGCCGGCCCGGCGACCGAGGTCGAGGCCGTCGCGCAGCTGATCGCCTGGGAAGCGGCGGGCGCGCCCGACACGTGGCCGGTCTCCGACGACCCGGCGGTGCTCGCCCAGATCCAGCGCTGGCTCGACGAGGCGGGCACACAGCCGGCGCCCGAGCGGCCCGAGGCGCGGCGCGAGGTGCGGCCATGACCAGCAGCTACGTCATCCTGCTCGTGCTCACCTTCGCGGCGCACAAGCTGCTCGTCGGCTTCGTGCTCGGCGCGGCGGCCTGGGCGACGGTGCGCGCGCTGCGCGGTGGCGACGATCCGGTGGCGTACGCGTCGCGCGACTGGCTGCCCTTTGCGCTCGGCGCGGCGATCACCGCGGGCGTCGCGCCGTTGCTCCTCATCCAGGTGCTCTACCAGCACCGCGTCTACACCGCGACGCTCCTCCTGTCACACCGCTTCATGGCGATCGTGCCCGCGCTCATCGCCGGGTTCTACCTGCTCTACCTGGCCAAGACCGAGCGGGTCGCGGCGTGGCCGCGGCTGCGGCGCGCCGCCGTGACGGGGACCGCGCTCGCGGCGTTCCTGTTCGTCGCGTGGACGTGGATCGAGGAGCACACGCTCGCCGCGGCGAGCCCCGAGGTGTGGGTCGCGCACTACCGCGACCAGGCGCTGGTCCATCGCGACGTGACGATCGCGCAGCGGCTCGTGGTCTGGCTCGGCCTCGCCGCCGCGGCGTTCGCGACCGGCGCCGGATGGCTCGCGCGCGGGGTCAGCGAGCGCGATCGGCGCGGCCTCGCGCGCGTGGGCCTCGCCGGGCTCGTCGTCGCCGCCGCCGGCGCCGCCCTCCTCGCGTCGGGCGATCCCGACGACGTACCCGCCGTGGGCATGCCGTACCTCGTCGTCGCCGCCGTCGGGCTCGTCGCCGCCGCCGCTGGGTTCGTCATGTGGCACGCCGGCGTCGCGCGCGCACGCGCGCTCGCGACCACCGGCGTCGTCGTGCTCTACGTCGCCGTCAGCGCGCTCCGCGAGGCGCGTCGCGTCCATCGCATCGAGTGGCGGCCGACGCTCGAGGGCGCACAGGGCTTCCCGCTCTTCCTCGCCTTCGTCGTGATCGCGGTCGTGGTGATCGTCTGGTGCGCGCGGCTGGTCAGCCGCAATGTTCGATGAACTGACCGTGCACCGGTGACGCGGGCGCCGCCGGCTGCCCGTCGGTGCAAACGCCGTCGAAGACGACCGGCAGGCCGCGGCCCTCGAAGAGCACCGGCCCGTCCTGGACGTGGAAGTGCAGGTGCGGCTCGCTCGTGTTGCCGCTGTTGCCGGTGAGGCCGAGGCGCTGCCCGCGCGTGACCTTGTCGCCGGCCTTCACCGTCACCGAGCCCTGCTGGAGATGAGCCAGCAGCGCGAACTCACCGTCGCCGAGGTCGAGGACGACGTGGTTGCCCGCCTTGTTCGCCGGATCCATCTTCCCGGGTGGGTTGTCGGGCGCGCCGTTCTCGATGGCGACGACGGTCGCGTCGGCGGGCGCGACGATCGGCTGACCCCAGCAGTGGTAGTCCTCGTTCCGCTTGCCGTCCCCCGTGTGTGTGCCCCCGTCCTTCCACATCACGATGTCGTAGGCGTGGCGCTGATCGGGCGCGACCACGTGGTAGTTGCGCGTCGCCGTGTCGCCGCCCCAGAACACCCACCACTGGCCGTCGAACGGCAAGCGCAGCTTCGTCTTCAGCGCGCGCCCCGCATGGGGATCGGGCGGCAGCGCCGGGCGTGGCGCGAAGTTGAGCCCGGAGAGGCGCCCGTCGTCGTCGAACGTCATCTGCGCCACCACGGTCTGGGGGCCCACCTTCAGATCGGCGACGTAGGCCCGGGAGCCGGCGACGAGGAACACGGTGTCGTCGTCGGGGCCCGGTGCCGCGGCCGCCTTCAACTGGTCGTGGATGTCGGTCAGCACCTTCGTCGTCGCGATCGCGGCGAGCTCGGGCGTGAAGCGCGCGTGCAGCTCGGCGAGCTTGCCGCCCTGGAACAGCGCCAGCGCGGCGCGACCCTCGCGCAGCGTGCGCGCGCTGGTCTCGGCGTACGCCGCGGGCACCGGCGCGGGCGCGGGCGTCGCCGCGCCTTGCGCCGCGTCGCCCGCCGGTGCCGGCGGGCGCTGGCTCGGGCTCTTGCCGCAGGCGGCGAGGACGAGGACGGCGGCGCAGGTGTGGCGCGACATGCGCCGGTTATCGCACGCCGAGCGCGTCGACGCCGTCGAGCGTCGCGGCGAGCGCGTGCACGATCGCCGCGATGCGGACCGCCTCGTGCACGTGGGCGGTCGTCAGGCCCTTCTGGGTCACGACCTGCTCGTGCGAGCGCACGCACGACTCGCAGCCGGTGATGGCCGAGGCCGCGAGGCACCATAGCTCGAACTCGGCGTGATCGACGCCCGGGTTGCCGATCACTTGCATGCGCAGGCGCGCCGGCATCGCCTTGTACGGGCTCGCGTCGTCGCCGGTGAAGTGCAGGAAGCGGTAGTAGACGTTGTTCATCGCCATGATCGACGCGGCCGCGCGCGCGGCCTGCGCCGCGGGCTCGTCGAGGTGCGGCGCCGCGGCGGCGGCGACCGCGCGGATCACCTCCGCGTTGCGCGCGGCCAGCGCCGAGGCCAGCGCGGTGCCCCAGCGCTGGCGCGGCGTCAGCGTGCCGTCGGCGGACAGGACGCCCAGGTTGATGCGCAGATCACGCGCGTGATCCGGCAGCCTCTCCTTCAGGTGGTCGAGCGACGTGTTCATGGGCTGGCTCCGAGCGCCGGGCTCACGCGGCGTCCAGGGTCTTCTCGCCCGGCTTCCAGTTGCACGGGCAGAGCTCGTCGGTCTGCAGCGCGTCGAGCACGCGCAGCACCTCCGCCGGGTTGCGGCCGACGTTCATGTCGGTCACCTCGACGAAGCGGATGATGCCCTGCGGATCCACGATGAAGGTCGCGCGCCGCGCGACGCCTTCGTTCGCGTCGAGCACGCCGAGCGCCGTCGACAGGTCGCGGCGCAGGTCGGAGTACATGGGGAAGGGCAGGTCCTTCAGGTCGGGATGCTGCGAGCGCCACGCCAGGTGGACGAACTCGCTGTCGGTGGAGACGCCGACGAGCTGCGCGTCCCGGTCGCGGAAGTCGCGATCGAGCCTGCCGAAGCCGGCGATCTCGGTCGGGCACACGAAGGTGAAGTCCTTCGGCCAGAAGAAGACGATCTTCCACTTGCCCTCGTAGCTCGCCGAGGAGAGGTCGATGAACTGCTTGCCGGGCTCGTTCGAGACCACGGCCTTGCCTTGGAACTGAGGGAAACGATCTCCGATGGTCAACATGGAACTCACTGTGCGGCTGGCGCTGTGATAGGTCCAATCTCGCCGGTTGATACGTGTGATAGTCCATGATTATCAGCCATGGGCCTGGATCTCACCCTCCGCCAGCTCGAGTACGTGGTCGCCGTCGCCGACCACAAGAGCTTCCGCCGCGCCGCCGAGGCGTGCGCCGTCACCCAGCCAGCGCTCAGCGCGCAGGTCGCGCAGCTCGAGCACGCGATCGGCGCCCAGATCTTCGAGCGCGACCGCCGCAAGGTGCTGGTCACGCCCACCGGCGCCGAGATCGTGACCCGCGCGCGGGCGACGCTGGCGCAAGCCGCGCAGGTGATCGAGGCCGCGCGCACGGCGGCGGAGCCGCTCACCGGCACGCTGCGGCTGGGCGTCATCCCCACGATCGCGCCGTACCTCCTGCCGCTGGTGCTCCCGGCCGTCCGCGCCGCGTACCCGAAGCTGCGGCCGGTGCTCCGCGAGGAGCAGACGGCGCGGCTGCTCGCGCAGCTCGAGGACGGCCGGCTCGACGCGGCGATCCTCGCGCTGCCGGTGCCCGGCGATCTCGCGGCGATCCAGCTCTACCGCGAGGACTTCCTGCTCGCGGCGCCGATGGCGCACGAGCTCGCGCGGCGCGCGCGCCTGCGCGAGGACGATCTCGACGGGGAGGACGTGCTGCTGCTCGAGGACGGTCACTGCCTGCGCGATCAGGCGCTCGCGGTGTGCAGCCAGGCCGGGTCGCACGAGGTCGCCGAGCTGCGCGCGACGAGCCTGCCGACGCTGGTCCAGATGGTCGCGAGCGGGCAGGGCGTGACGCTCCTGCCGGAGATGGCGGCCGGCGTGCTCGCCGGGCGCGGCAGCGGGGTCGCGACGACGCGCTTCGCGCCGGCGCCGGGACGCGAGGTCGGCCTGGTGTGGCGGATGTCGTCGGCGCGCGGCCGCGAGCTCGGTCTGCTGGCCGAGATCATCCGCGCGCAGGCGGCGAAACACCTGGCCGCGCGGAAGAAGTAGTCACCAGGTGCCCGCGTAGCCGACGCCGGCGCCGTGCGGCACGGCGATCGGCACGAGCTGCCGGTGCGCGAGCGGCGCGGTCGTGCGGAAGCGCGCGTCCGGTTTCATGTTGCGCGTGACGTGGGCGCCGAGCAGGAGCCCGCCCCAGGCGCCGCCGAGCGTCAGGCTCGCGGCGATGCGGCCCTCGGTGTTGGCGTCGTCGCTCTCGCCGTCGCCGAAGAGGAGGACGCCGGTCGCGCCGCCGAGGAGGCCACCGAGCAACGCGGAGAGCCAGATGAGGCGCGCGCGCCCCGGTGACCACGTGAGATCGCGGCCGAGCACGAGGCCCGCGGCGGCGCCCGCGTCGAGCCCGCCGGCCATCGCGATGAGGATCCCGTCCTCGTCCTCGATGTCGGGCTGGATGATGACCAGGCCGAGCCCGACGGTGGCGAGGCCCATGGTCGCCATCGTGCCAGCGAACGACACCTGGCCGCGCGTCGGCTTCGCGGTCTGGCCGTAGTAGAGGCCGGCGCCCATCACCAGCGCGGCGCTGCCGAGCACCGTCACGTTCCACTCCTCGGACGTCTGGGCGCCGAGGGGATCGGCGAGGAGGAGCCCGTTGCCGGCGCCGAGCAGCATGCCGAGGCTGTAGGCCTCGGCGGTGCCGCCGTAGATCGTGCGTCCCTTCGTGCCGTAGAGGCTGGCCGCGAAGCCGAGGCCGGTCGTGGCGACGACGATGCCGGTGATCGAGCGCGCGTCGCCGGTGTCGGCGAGATCGGCGAAGACCGCGCCGGCGTAGATCGACGCGAGCGTGGTGGTGACGATGATGCCGGCGCGCCCCTCGTCGGGATCGTCGCGGCTCGAGTCTCCGAGGCCGGGGAGCGGCGCCGGCGGCGCGTCGGGGCCGATGACGATGCGCGCTTGCCGCGCGGCGAGCTCGTCGGTGAAGCGCGCGAGCTCGCGGGCGGCGCCGCGCAGCTCGGGGTCGGCGGCGGTCGCGGCCGCCTCGGCGAAGCCGGCGCGCGCCGTGGCGAGGTCGTTCACGAGGAGCGCGGCGAACGCGCGGTCGTACGCGGCGCGGGCGACGTCGGTCGCCACCGTCTCGTCGGGTGGTGGTGGCGGTGGTGGCACCGGCGCGGGCGCGGGCGCGCCGGCGCCGGGCTGGGCCGCGACCGGTGACGCAACGACGAGGAGCGCGGCCAGAGCTGCGAGCGGCGTACGCATGCGCTGATCGTAGACCAATCGCGCGTGCGGCTCACAGTTCCAGGACGTCCTGCACCCTCGGGTAGCCATACGATGCGCTCCCGGTCACGACGCGCAGGTTGGGCAGGATGTCGGCGGTGCCACTCGAGTGCGTGTGCCCGCAGAGCACCGTGCCGCGCGCGCGGCCGTGTGCCGCGAACGTCGCACGCAGCACGTCGCCCGTCGCCTTGCAGGTGAAGAACGGCAGCCAGTCATCGTTCGAGAGCTGGCCCTCGTGCCAGCACGCCTCGCGGAACGGCGGCACGTGGGTCGCGACGACGACGTGCTCGGCCCAGGTGACGGCCTCGTCGAGCAAGCCCTGCAGCCGCGCCGCGCTCTCGTCGCCGTACGCTTCGAGCCGCCCGCGCAGGACGCCGCGCGGCAGGTTGGCGAGCTCGTCGATGAGGAAGAAGTCGTTGAGCATGACGCGCGTGCCGACGAAGTCGCCGAGCCGCGCGTCTCCCCAGCCGTCGACGCCGACGAGCGCGGTCTTCGCGTCGAGGCGGACGACGCCAGCGGCCGGGAGCCAGCGCGCGTCGCCGGCGTGGGCGGCGGCGCGCGCGCGCACGTCGGCGACCGAGCCGCGATAGAAGTCGTGGTTGCCGAGCACGAACCAGAGCGGCGCGCCGGCGCCCGCGGCGAGGTCCTCGATCAGCCCGAGGACGGTCGGGGCGATCGCGATGTCGCCGGTGACGACGACGCCGTCGGGATGCGCCGCGCGCACGGACCCGGCCAGGGCAGCGCGTTCGGCAGGCGCCAGGAAGTCGAGGTGGATGTCGGTCAGCCAGGCGAGGCGCACGAGTAAATCTACTGCAAGTACAGCATCTTGTGAAATGATGATTGACAGTGTTATATGACAGTGTCATGTTCGAGAGGTGAGCGCATCGTGGACCATCCGTGAGCTCTGCGAGCAGGTCGAGGAACAGCTCGCGGGGGAGGACGCACCCGCCAACGGGCAGGTGAGGGCGGTCCCCGACGAGCGCAGCGTCCGCTACTACACGACCCTCGGGCTCATCGATCGCCCGGAGCTGCGCGGTCGCACCGCCATCTACGGCGCGCGTCACCTCGCCCAGCTCGTCGCCATCAAGCGATTGCAGAGCGAGGGCAAGACGCTCGCGGAGATCCAGCAGTCGCTGCCGGCGATGGACGATCACGCGCTCGCGCGCTTCACCGGCGTCGCCCTCGCCACCAGGCCGCCCCGCGCTTCCAGCCGTCGCGACTTCTGGCGCGATCCCGAGATGGAGCTCGCACCGCCTCACGAGTCTGCGTCTGCGTCTGCGTCTGCGCCTGCGCCTGCGCCTGCGTCTGCGTCTGCGTCTCCGCCTCTCGTCCCCGTCCTCGAGCTCACCCTCGCCCCCGGCGTCCGCATCGCGTTCGAGACGACGCGCCCCGCCACCGACGCGGACGCCGCCGCCCTCCTCTCCGCCGCCACGCCTCTGCTCACCGAGCTGCTTCGCCGTCACCTCATCACTTCGCCCGAACCCTGACCCGGCCACGAACGTACCCTGGAGAACCCACCCATGATGCCCATGCCCCTGCCCATCACCGTCGAGCCCTCGCTCACTCACCCGTACCGGACCGATCACGGCTTCGGTTGCCTCGAGACGTCGCGCGGCCGGCTGCCGCTCGCCGCGCTCGAGGTGGAGGCCCGGGTCACAGGGCTGGAGGTGTCGACGGAGCTGCGGCAGACGTTCGTGAACCACACCGGCGAGCCGATCGAGGCGACGTACATCTTCCCCTTGCCCGATCGCGCCGCGGTGCACCGCTTCCGCATGGAGGTGAGCGGGCGCGTGGTCGAGGGTGTCATCGACGAGCGTGGTCGGGCGCGCGAGACGTATGACAACGCGATCGCCGCCGGGCAGCGCGCCGCGATCGCCGAGGAGGATCGGCCGGGCGTGTTCACCCTGCGCGTGGGCAACCTCGTCCCCGGCGACCACGCGATCATCACGATCTCGATGGTGGGCCCGCTGCCCGTCGAGGACGGCGAGGTGTCGTACGTGTTCCCGCTCGTCGTGGCGCCGCGCTACGTCCCGGGCGCGCCGCTCGCCGGTGACCAGGCCGGCACCGGCACGAGCAGCGACACCGATCGCGTGCCCGACGCGTCGCGCATCTCGCCGCCGGTGCTGCTCCCCGGCTTCCCGTCGCCGGTGCGGCTCGCGCTCGCGGTCGTCATCGACGGCGCGGGCCTGCCCATCAGCGGCCTGCGCTCGAGCCTGCACGAGGCGCAGGCGACGCGCGACGGCGCCGGCTGGCGCGTCGAGCTCCGGCCCGGCGAGCGCCTCGACCGCGACTTCATCCTGCGCTGGACCGTCGGCGACAGCGCGCTGCGCACCGGCGCGGTGTGGGCGCCCGACGAGGACGGTGAGGGCGCGACCGCGGTCATCACGCTGGTGCCGCCGGTGGGCGCGGCCGCGCAGGGCCGTCCGCGCGACGTCGTGCTGGTGCTCGACCGCTCGGGCTCGATGGACGGCTGGAAGATGGTGGCGGCGCGGCGCGCGGCCGCGCGCATCGTCGACACGCTCGGAGAGCGCGACCGCTTCTGCGTGCTCGCGTTCGACAACGACGTCGAGACGCCGAAGGGCCTCGGTCAGGCGCTCGTCGCCGGCGGCGACCGCAACCGCTTCCGCGCCGTCGAGTTCCTGTCGGGCATCACCGCGCGCGGCGGCACCGAGCTCGCCGGTCCGCTCGAGCTGGCGGCGCGCCTGCTCGCCGGCACCGACGACCGCGACCGCGTGCTCGTGCTCGTCACCGACGGTCAGGTCGGCAACGAGGACGAGATCCTGCGTCGCCTCGCGCCCGCCCTCGGCGGCGTGCGCGTGTTCACGCTCGGCATCGATCAGGCGGTGAACGCCGCGTTCCTGCGCCGCCTGGCCGCCGCCGGCGGCGGCGCGTGCGAGCTGGTCGAGAGCGAGGACCGCCTCGACGAGGTGATGGCGAAGATCCACCGCCGGGTCGCGACCCCGGTGCTGGTCGACGTGTCGCTGAGCGGTGACGGCCTCGACCTGTCGACGCAGGCGCCGCGGCGGCTGCCCGCCGTGTTCGCGGGGGCGCCGCTGGTCGTGCGCGCGCGCTGGCGCGGACGTCCGCGTCCCGGACAGACGATCGAGCTGCGCGGCCGGCTGCCGGCCGGCACCGCGTACGTCGAGAAGCTCGTGCTCGACTCGGCGCGGCCGGGCGCGGCCATCGCGCAGTCGTGGGCGCGGGCGCACCTCCGCGATCTCGAGGATCAGTACGCGTCCGGCACCGGCAACAAGGCGGCGCTCGAGCGCGCGATCGTCTCGGTCTCGCTGCGCCACCGCGTGCTCTCGCGCTTCACCGCGTTCGTCGCGGTCGACAAGCAGATCGTGAACCCCGGCGGCAACCCGAAGGTGATCACGCAGCCGGTCGAGCAGCCGGCGGGGTGGGACCAGGAAGAGGCGACCGGCGCGTTCCAGACGCGCGCGGGCGTGGCGCGCGCGGCCTACGCCGGTCCTCCGCCGGCCATGGCGAAGTCGATGGCGATGCCGATGCCGGCCGCGTCGATCGCGGCGCCCATGGGCGGCGGCGGGTACGCGTCGGGCGGCATCGGCGATCCGTTCGGCGGCCCCCCGGGTGCGCCGCCGGCGCCGGGCGCCCCGCCGCCGGCGCAGTCGGCGCCGCCGTCTCCCGCGTCGCCGTCCAAGGCGCGGTCGATCTCGATCGGCCGGAAGAAGGCCGAGGCGAGCGACGACCTGGCCGCCGAGAAGGAGGCCGCGCCGGGCCTCGACGCGTCGCCGTACGTCGCGCGGCTCGAGCGACTCGCCGACGAGCTGGTGCGCGCGGCCACCGCGGTGGTGCCGAGCGCGGCCGCGCAGCTGCCGGTCGCGCGCCTGGCCGAGCTGCTCGAGGACCTGAAGACCGTCGGCCTGGACGAGCTGGCGAAGCGGCTCGCGCCGATCGTCGACCGCCTGCGCGGGGCGCTGGCCGGCGGTGATCTGGTGACGGTGCTCGAGGGCGCGGCGAAGGAGCTGCGCGAGCTCGCGCAGGGCGGGCCGGGGTCGGGGCCGTCGCAGCCGCGGAAGAAGGGCTGGGCGTTCTGGCGGTAGGTCGCTGAACGCGAACGCGTCCGGGCGACCTGCCCCCGTGCCCGTGCCCGTGCCCGTGCCCGTGCCCGATCTGCGGCGCGGTGGCGCGCAGCACGCTACCTTCGTGGCGTGCTGCGCGCCGTCGTCCTTCTCTGTGCCGTGACCGTCGTCGGTGCGTGTCGGTCACCGTCGTCCGGACCCGCAACCGGATCCGGACCCGCAACCGGATCCGAAACCGGATCCGAAACCGGGACCGGATCCGCTCCCGCCGACGCATCCCCCGACGCGCCCCCCGCCGTCGACGCGGCGGCCGACGCGGCGGTGGACGCGCCGCTCGCGACGATCGTCGACTGGCCGATCGCCTGGCCACCGTCGCGCGACGCCGCGATGCTCGCGTACCGGCGGGCGCACAGCGACGCCCAGGCGACCGACACGACGATCGTGCCGCGGATGATCGTCCTCCACTACACGGCCGGCGGCTCCGCCAAGGGCACCAAGGCGTACTTCGATCGCCCGCACCTCGAGGCCTCGCGCGCCAAGCTGCGCGAGGGCGGCGACGTGAACGTGTCGGCGCACTTCCTCGTCGATCGCGACGGCACGATCTTCCGGCTCATGCCCGAGACCCGCATGGCGCGCCACGCGATCGGCGTGAACCACGTCGCGATCGGGGTCGAGAACGTCGGCGACGAGGCGAAGTGGCCGCTCACCGACGCGCAGGTCGAGGCCAACGTGGCCCTCGTCCGCGACCTCGTCGCGCGTCACCCGACGATCGAGCTGCTCGTCGGCCACCACGAGGTCCGCGCGCTCGAGGGGACGCCGTGGTTCGTCGAGCTCGACCCCACGTACCGCAACAAGAAGCCGGATCCCGGGGCACGGTTCATGGCGGCCGTGCGCGCGCAGCTCACAGACCTCCCCGTCCGCGCGCAGCCGTGACGGCGCGCCTCACGAGGCGCCGGCGCCGAACGAGCTGACGATCACGCCCGCCGGGCGGGCCTCGGTCGTTCGATGCTCGACGCCGCGGGCGCCGCGCTCGTCGCCCGCGGCCGCTGCTCGCGGCCATCCCGGCTCAGGTGCCGCTCCGCCGCAGGTAGAGGATGCCCTCGACCGGCGCGAAGCCCCAGCGCCGGTAGAAGTCGTCGAGCTCGGGCTTGCACTGCAGCTCGACGTGGCGCACCGCCGCGACCGCCGGGTGCGCCATCACCGCGTCCATCACGTACTGGCCGAGGCCCGTGCCGCGCTGATCGGGCGCGACGATCACGTCGAAGATCGTCGCCTTGTAGACCCCATCGCCGACCACGCGCGCGAACGCCACCAGCCGGTCGTCCTCGCCGACGAACGCGAACGGCAGGCAGCCGCGCAGCATCGCCTCGATGCCCTCGCGCGTCCGGCCCTTGGCCCACCACACGTCCTCGTAGAAGGCGTGGAGCTGGCCGACGTGTGCGGGTGACAGCTCGTGCACGAGCGCGACGTCGATCATCGACGCTGCTCCTTCACCGCGCGCTCGTAGAGCTCGAGGTAGTCGTCGGTCATCCGCTCGGCCGAGTAGCGCTCGAGGGCCACCTCGCGCGCGCGCGCGCCCATGGCCCGCGCCTTCGCCGGATCGTCGACGAGCCGCTTCAGGCGATCGCGCAGCTCGACCTCGTCGACGGCGGTGAGGAAGCCGGTCTCGCCCTCGTCGACGACGCCGGGGATGCCCCCCACCGCGGTCGACACCACCGGGAGCCCGCTCGCCATCGCCTCGGGCACGACCAGCGGCAGGCCCTCGCTCTTCGACGACAGGCAGAAGATGTCGAACGCGGTGAGCAGGCGCGCGACGTCCATGCGCCGGCCGAGCACGTGTGCCTTGCCGGGGTCGGTCAGCGCCTTCACCGACGCCTCGAGCGCCTCGCGCGTCGGGCCGTCGCCGACGAACACGACGTGCACGTCGGGCCCCAGGAGCGGCGCGATGGCCATGAGCAGGAGCGGCTGGTTCTTGAACTCGTCGACGCGGCCGACGGTGCCGACCACGACCGCGCGCGCGGGGATGCCGAGCTCGGCGCGCACCGCGGCTCGCGTCACCGGATCGGGTCCGAACTTCTCGAGGCGGATCCCGTTGGGGACGACGACGATGCGCGCGTCGGACGCGTCGCGCTGGGTGCGCGCCTGCTGCGCCGTCACCGTCGAGACCGCGACGAACGAGCTCACCAGCTTGGCGGCCTGCTTGCGCAGGAAGCGGTGCCCGCGCGAGCCCGGGTTGATCCCGTGCTTGGTGTGGATCGCGGCCGCGCCCGCCAGCCGCGCCGCCGGCGCGCCGTAGATGAGCGGCAGCGGGTTGTGGGTGTGGACGACGTCGGCCTTGCGCCGGCGGAACGTCCACGCGAGCCGCGGCACGAGCGTCGCGTCGGTGCCCGGGCCCTTGGCGACGCGGACCACCTCGGCGCCGGCCGCGCGGAACTCGGCGGCCAGCGGCCCGTCGGGCGCCGGCGCGAGCGAGACCGCGATCACGCGGTGGCCGCGGCGCACCTGCGACGCGGCGAGGTCGAGCGCGACGCGCTCCTGGCCACCGACCCCGAACGACGAGAGCACGTGAACGATGACCACGAGGCGACTCTACCCAACCGCCACGTGGATCGCCTGCGCGAGGCGCGTGAACGCGGCGACCAGGCGCTCGGCGGTCTCGTCGCCGGCCGCGGCCCGCGTGCGCCACTGTGGCAGCTTCGCTTCACGGATCTGCCAGGCCGCGTTCTGCGCGTCCCAGAGGTCGACGGGCGACTTCATCGTCACCGCGATCTCGGCCATGCGGGCCAGCCGCTCCACGGGATCCGGGTCCTCCGGCGACGCGGCGATGTGCGCGATCATGCGATGGAGCGCGATGCCGGCGGCGTACGCGATCACCGGGCGATCGAGATCGACGTTCACCTGGCGGGCCTCGGCCATCGTCGCGCGGACCTCGTCGAAGCTCGGCACCGGCCGCTCCAGCGCGGAGAGGATCCGGCGGCGCAGCACCTGGCGCGCCGCCGTCGCGAACTGGCCGGGGACCGGGAGCTCGTGACGCACCAGGTAGCGCATGAGCGGCGCGTGCTCGTCGTAGAGGCCGCGGTAGACGGCGTCGGCGCCGCGCAGCTCGTTGGCCAGGATGCGGTCGAGCACCTCGCCGCGCTCGCGCGCGAAGAGCGAGCCGAGCGAGAACGTCGCGCCGCCGAACGCGCGATCGAGCACGCGCTGGGTGGCGAGGAGGTCGGCGCCGAGGAACGCCTCGTCGAGCTCGTCGAGCTGGCGCTCCCACGCGGCCGGGTCGCTCCACGGCTTCACGCCGCCGACGAGGTGGTGCTCGCCGGCGTGGACGACCGCGAACGCGATCTCGGTGGTCTCGCCGGTGACCTCGGAGCCGGCGAGCGCGACCCCGGCGAGCAGCCGGGCCTTGCCGGTGCGCCGCCGCCGGACGTCGTGGGGGGCGACGCGGTAGCAGTACACGGCCTCGGGCGTGACCTCGCCGTCGTGGAGCACGTGGGTCGTCGCCCAGTGCGCGACGACCTTGGGCAGATCGACGCGCGCCGTCACCACGCGCTCTCGCCAGATCTGCCGGCCGTCGCCGGCCGACGCGACGTTCGAGCGGGCCCCGGCGAGCCGGTCGACGAACTGGTCCTCGACGCCGTCGCCGCACAGCTCGCACACCCGCGCCGCGTACTGGAGGATCTGCACGGTCTCGATGCCGCTCAGGTCGTCGAAGAACCAGCCGCAGCTCGTGTACATGAGCATGGCGTGGCGCGCGAGCTCCATCAGCTCGAGCGCGCGTACGCGCTCGGCGCCCGCCAGCTCGCGGCCGGTGTGGCGGCGGAGGAAGTCGTCGGTCGTGGCGCGGTCGAGGAGGACGCCGATGTAGTCGTCGCGCGCCGCCCACGGATCGGCGAACAGGCCGAGGCTCGCGCTCTCGAGGACGTCGGCGGCGCGGTCGCGCAGCCAGTCGAGCGCGTCGCGCAGCGGCCGCCGCCAGGCCTGGTTCCAGGTCCCGCCGCCGGCGCCTCCGTTGCACCCGCAGTCGGCGCGCCAGCGATCGATGCCGTGCGCGCAGCTCCACGCGGTCTCGTCGCGGATCTCGACCTCCCAGGTCGCCGGGTGCAGCGCGCGGAACTCCTCGTACACCGTGAGCCGCGTGTCGGGGTGGTCGCCGCGCTCGATCGACGTGAGCGCCCAGGCCAGCGCCATGTCGCCGTACCGGTGGTGGTGGCCGTAGGTCTCGCCGTCGGTGGCGATGTGCGAGAGCCCGGTGCGCGCGCCGGCGAGGCGGCTCGCGAAGCGCGCGCCGTCGTTGAGCAGCTTCTCGAAGGCGACGTGGCGCGAGAGCTCGCCGTCGTAGAAGAAGAGATCGATGGCGCGGCCCGAGGGCAGGCTGCAGCGGTAGACCCGGCTCGGATCGGCGGTGGCGACGTCCTGCCACGGCCCGCCGGGGGCGCGAACGCGCGCCGCCTGGTACGGCGCGAGCACGGTGAACGCGATGCCCTCGGCGGCGAGGCACTCGAGCGACTCCACCGAGACCGCGCACTCGGGCAGCCACATGCCGAGCGGCTCGCGCCCGAAGCGGTGGACGAAGTCGCGCTTGCCCCAGCGCACCTGGGTGAGCTGATCGCGGCGCGTCGCGAGCGGCATGATGACGTGGTTGTAGGCCTGCGCCATGGCAGCGCCGTGGCCGCCGAAGCGCGCGCGGCTCTCGGCGTCGGCGCGCACGACCGCGTCGTGGACATCCGGCGCCTCGCGCGCGAGCCACGTGAGCAAGGTCGGCCCGAAGTTGAAGCTCATGCGCGCGTAGTTGTCGATGATGCCGAGGATGTGGCCGCCGCCGTCGACGATGCGCGCGCTCGCGTTGGGTCGGTAGCACTCGGCCGTGATGCGCTGGTTCCAGTCGGGGAACGGCGCCGCGCTCGGCTGCGGTTCGATCGCGTCGAGCCACGGGTTCTCGCGCGGCGGCTGGTAGAAGTGCCCGTGCACGCACACCCAGCGCGAGCTGCGTCGCTTCGCGCTCATGCCGGCTCCCAGACCAGGTACACGCACGCGAGCGGCGGCAGCGTCAACGTCACCGACGCCGGTCGTCCGTGCCAGGGCTCGCCGCCGTCGAGGACGGCGCCGAGGTTGCCGACCCCGGAGCCACCGTACGGCGCCGCGTCCGAGTTGAGCACCTCGCGCCACGCGCCCGCGCGCGGGACGCCGATGCGGTAGTCGTGGCGCGGCACCGGCGTGAAGTTGCACGCGACGATCACCGGCGCGTCGTCGCCGTCGCCGTGGCGCAGGTACACGAGCGTCGAGTGGTCGCGATCGTCGGCCACCAGCCACTCGAGCGCGCCGGGCTTGCAGTCGCGGCGGTGCAGCGCCGGATAGCGGCGGTAGATCGCGTTCAGGTCACGCACCCAGGCGAGCACGCCGCCCCGCAGCGGACCGTCGAGGCCGGTCCAGTCGAGCACGTCGTCGTGGTTCCACTCGCGCGACGTCGCCAGCTCGCCGCCCATGAAGAGGAGCTTCTTGCCGGGGAGCGACCACTGGTAGCCGTAGAGGAGGCGGAGGTTCGCGTGTCGCTGCCAGTCGTCTCCGGGCAGCTTCGAGATGAGCGCGCCCTTGCCGTGCACGACCTCGTCGTGGGAGAGCGGCAGGACGAAGTTCTCGTGCTCGGCGTAGATCGCGCGGAACGTGAGCTGCTCGTGGTGCCAGCGCCGGTGGACCGGCTCGCGCCGCAGGTACTCGAGCGTGTCGTGCATCCAGCCCATGTCCCACTTCATGCCGAAGCCGAGGCCGCCGTGCTCGGGCGGGCGCGACACGCCGCCCCACGCCGTCGACTCCTCGGCGATCATCTGCACGTCGGGGTACGCGCCGTAGACCGCGGTGTTGAGCTGCTGGAGGAAGTGGATCGCGTCGCGATCGTGGTTCGAGCCGTCGACGTCGGCGATCCACTCGCCGGGCTGGCGCGAGTAGTCGCGGTAGAGCATCGACGCGACGCCATCGACGCGGAGGCCGTCCACGTGGAAGCGCTCGAACCACGAGAACGCGCTCGAGATGAGGAAGCTGCGCACCTCGTGGCGGGCGAAGTTGAAGATGAAGCTCGTCCAGTCGGGATGGAAGCCGCGGCGCGGGTCGGCGTGCTCGAACAGGTGCGTGCCGTCGAACCAGCCGAGGCCGTGGGCGTCGGTCGGAAAGTGCGCCGGCACCCAGTCGACGATGACGCCGACGCCGCGCTGGTGGAGCGTGTCGACGAGCGCCATCAGGTCCTCGGGCCGCCCGTAGCGCGAGGTCGGCGCGAAGTAGCCGGTGACCTGGTAGCCCCAGGAGCCGTAAAACGGGTGCTCCATCACCGGCATCAGCTCGACGTGGGTGAAGCCCAGGCGCCCCGCGTGCTCGGCGAGGCGCTGGCCGAGCTCGCGGTAGTCGAGCCCGCGTCCGTGGCTGCCGTGCTCGCGCATCCACGACCCGAGGTGGACCTCGTAGATCGACCACGGCGCGTCGAGGCGCGCGCGCTCGTGGCGCGTCGTCATCCACCGCTCGTCGCCCCACGCGTGCGCACCGTTCCAGACGATCGACGCGGTCGCGGGCGGCACCTCGGCGAACGTCGCGAACGGGTCGGCCTTCTCGAGCCGCTGTCCGTCGCGCGTCGTGATGCGGTACTTGTAGCGGTGGTCGGCGGCCGCGCGCGCGTCGTGCCCCTCCCAGATCCCGGCGTGGCCTCGTGGCGCGAGCGTGGTGCCACCGACCCAGCCGTTCCAGTCGCCGGCGACCTCGACCGACGCGGCGTTCGGCGCCCACACCGCGAAGTCGACGCCGCCCCCGGCGCGCACGTGCGCACCGAGCTTGTGGTGCAGGCGGTAGTGCGTCCCCTCGTTGAAGAGGTGGAGATCGTCGTCGGTGAGCTGGCTCATTCCGCGGGCGCCCCAGCGTACTACGATGCGCGGGTGTCTGCCGCCGACGCCCGCACTCGCTTCGACCACGCCACTCGTGCCCACCTCGACGCGCCGCTCGCCGAAGGCGTGACCATCCGTCACGTCGGAGAGGAGGCGTGGCACACGGCCGTCGATGCCCTCTGGGAGGGCACGCTCGAACGGCCAGGCCTCGCGCTCGGGCCGCTGTTCACGCCGGAACAGTCGGCCGGGTACCGCGATCTCGACGCGATCGTCGCCGAACGGCTGCAGCACCGCTTGCTGTTCGAGGCGGACGGCGCGGTGATCGGCGGCTACTGGGGACAGCAGGAGACGTTCGGCCGCTACTACATGACCGTGAGCGTGTTCCACCCGGCCTGGCGCGGGCGCGGCCTCTACAAGGCGCTGCTGGCGCGGGTGACGGCGGCGGTCGCCGACGCCGGCTTCCGCGAGATGTACAGCCGCCACCGCGCCGACAACAACGCGATCCTCGTGCCCAAGCTGCGCGCGGGGTGGCTCATCGCCGCGTTCGAGGTGGCGCCGCGCTGGGGGCTCACCGTGCACCTCCGCAAGTATCTCGTCGAGGGGCTCAGCCTCGTGCACGCTCACCGCGTGGACGGCGCGAGCGTCGCGGAGCTGCGCGCGCGCGGGCTGAAGCTGCCGTAGCGCCGGGGCCGAGGCGGATCTCGAGGTCACGCCCGCGCAGGGGCTCGCCGTCCTCGCCGCGGACGATCTGGCGCGGGATCGCGCGGCCGGTCCGGCGGTCGAGGACGAGGAGCGGCTCCTGGCCCTCGCCGAAGATCCAGCGATCGCCCCACTGGCGCAGCGCGGTCATCACCATCACGAGGTCCTTGCCCTTCGGCGTCAGCTCGTACTCGTAGCGCGTGCCGTGCACGCCGGCGTCGACCCGGGCGAGCACGCCGTGCGTGACGAGGTGCTCGAGCCGCCGCGCGAGGATGTTCTTCGAGATCCCGAGCCGGGCCTCGAAATCGGCGAAGCGGCGCGTGCCGAGGAACGCGTCGCGCACGACGAGCAGCGTCCACCAGTCGCCCAGCACCTCCAGGGCGCGGGCGATCGAGCAGGGCTCGTGGCCGAAGCGCGTTCGCACTGGAGAATGGTTGCATGAAGAGACCAGATTGTCCAGGCTACAGCCATGCCCGAATCCGCCTGGCGGTCGACCGCCTGCATCCTGTGCGAGTGCAACTGCGGCCTGGAGGTGGAGCTCGGCGGCGACGACGGGCGCCAGCTCGTGCGCTTCCGCGGGGACAAGCAGCACCCCGCGTCGCGCGGCTACGCCTGCGAGAAGCCGCACCGTCTCAACCTGTACCAGCACGCGCGCGACCGGGTGATGACGCCCTTGCGCCGGCGCCCCGACGGCACGTTCGAGGCGATCGACTGGGACACGGCGATCCGCGAGGTCGCGGCCCGGCTCGCCGCGGTGCGCGACACCCACGGCGGCGACACCATCTTCTATTACGGCGGCGGCGGGCAGGGGAACCACCTGCCGGGCGCGTACGCGACGGCGACGCGGCGCGCGCTCGGTTCGCGTTACCGCTCGAGCGCGCTGGCGCAGGAGAAGACGGGCGAGTTCTGGGTGAGCGACCGGATGCTGGGCTCGAGCACGCGCGCCGACTTCGAGCACTGCGACGTGGCGCTCTTCCTCGGCAAGAACCCGTGGCACTCGCACTCGATCCCGCGTGCGCGGGTGACGCTCAAGGAGCTCGCCGCCGATCCGGCGCGCACGCTCATCGTCGTCGATCCGCGCCGCACCGAGACCGCGGAGATGGCCGACCTCCACCTCCAGGTCCGTCCTGGCGGCGACGCCTGGCTGCTCGCCGCGATCCTGGCCATCCTGGTCGAGGATGGGCGCGTCGATCACGACTTCGTCGCCGCGCACGCGGTCGGGGTCGAGCCGGTGCTGGCCGCGTTGCGCGCGGTCGACGTCGCCGGCTGTTGCGCCCGCGCCGGCGTGCCCGCGGCGCAGGTGCGCGAGGCGGCGAAGGTGATCGGCGGCGCCCGGGCGTTCGCTAGCTTCGAGGATCTCGGCGTGCAGATGAACCAGCACTCGACGCTGGTGAGCTACCTGCACAAGCTGCTCGTCGTCCTCACCGGTTCGATCGGCAAGCCGGGGACGCACTTCTTCCCGACCACGCTGGTCCCGCTGTGGGGCGGCGCGTCGGCGCAGCCCAGCCCGGTGGTGGGCGCGCGCATCGTGAGCGGGCTGGTGCCGTGCAACGTGATCGCCGACGAGATCCTCACCGACCACCCGAAGCGGTACCGCGCGATGATCGTCGAGGCGGCGAACCCGGCGCACTCGCTCGCCGACTCCAAGCGGATGCGGGAGGCGCTGCGCGCGCTCGACACCGTCGTCGTCATCGACGTCGCGATGTCCGAGACCGCACGGCTGGCCGACTACGTCTTGCCGGCGGCGACGCAGTTCGAGAAGGCCGAGGCGACCTTCTTCAACTTCGACTTCCCCGAGAACTGCTTCCACCTGCGTCCGCGTCTGTTCCCGCCACCGTCGAGCCAGCCCGGGCCCCTGCCCGAGGCCGAGATCCACGCGCGCCTGTGCGAGGCGCTCGGCGTGATCGGCGACGACGTGCTCGCGCCCCTGAGGGAGGCGGCCAGGGCCGGCCGCGCCGCGTACATCCAGGCGTTCATGGCCCGCGTCCTGCCCGACCCGCGGCTGACGCACATGGCGCCGGTCATCCTCTACCGCACCCTCGACCTGCCGGAGACCCACCGCGAGGGCGCCGTGCTCTTCGGCGTCGCGCTGCGTGCGGCGATGGCGTCACCCGCGGCGCTCGCGCGCGCGGGCTTCCGTGGCACGCCGATCGAGATCGCCGGCCAGCTGTTCGACCGCATCCTCGCCGGCCCCTCCGCGGTGGTGTTCGCGGTCGACGACTGGGCCGAGGTGCTGCGGCGCATCGCGACGCCGGACAAGAAGATCCACCTCGACCTCCCCGATCTCCTCGACGAGCTGGGCAAGTTGCTCGCGACGGCCTCGGCCGGTCCCGACCCGGCCGACCCCGCCTTCCCGATGGTGCTCTCGGCCGGCGAGCGCCGCTCCTTCACCGCCAACACGATCATGCGTGACCCGGCGTGGCGCAAGAAGGATCCGGCCGGCGCGCTGCGCATGAGCTCCGAGGACGCCGCCGAGCTCGGGGTCGGCAGCGGCGACCGCGTGCGGCTCACGACGCGGCGCGACTCGGTCGTCGTCACGATCGAGGTCACGCCGTCGATGCAGCGCGGCCACCTCGCCTTGCCCAACGGCCTCGGCCTCACGTACCCCACCGCCGACGGCGAGCCGGCGACCGGCGTCGCGCCCAACGAGCTCACCGCCTCGGAGGATCGCGATCCGTTCGTCGGCACGCCTTGGCACAAGTTCGTGCCGGCGCGCGTCGAGCGGGTCTGAGCGGCGGGTCAGCGCACCCGGCGCGCCGCCCAGAAGGAGAGGGCGGCGCCGGCGATCTCGGCGGCGAGGAGGTAGTAGAGGAACGTCGCCGCGCCGTCGCCGTGGAAGACGAGCGCGCCGGCGCGGGCGGCGCCGAACCCGGCGAAGGCGAGGCCGCTGGCGACGAGGCCGAGGCGCAGGCGCTCGGGTGCGAGGGCGCAGTACGCGAGGAACGCCGCGAAGCCGAGCTCCATGCCGGTGTACATCGCGATGAGATCGACACGGCCGGTGTTGCCCGTGACGATCCCGAGCTTCTCGGCCAGCGGATCGAACGCGAACATGAACGCCACGCCGAACCCGGCGAACGTGAGCACGCCCAGCCAGAGGATGACCTTCTCGAGCGTGTGGCGCGGAGCTGGCATCAGCAGCCGCAGTCGTTGTTGGGGAACGACACCTCGATGACCGGATCCATGCCCTTGGCCGAGGCCTCGTAGAGGCCGGCGACCATGCGGAAGTCGTCGATCGTGCCCGCGATCTCGACGGCGCCGTCGCCGTCGCTGTCGAGGACGAGCTTCACCGACATGACGCCGTCGGGGCCGGGCAGCGGGACGAGCTTGCCGCCCGCCTGCTCGAAGATGACCGACAGCGCGCCCGAGAAGTCGCCGCAGCCGTCGCCTTCCTTGCCCTCGACGACGACGAACGTGCGCCCTCCGCCGCTGTAGGCGGCCACCGTCGGCGTCGCGACCCAGTCGTCCTGGCCGTCCCAGTTCTCCTTCCAGTCCTTCTGGATCGCCTTGTACCCGGGCAGCTTGCGGAACGCGGCCACCGCGGCGTCGTGGTCGGCCTGCGCCAGCGTGGTCTTCGCGTAGATCGCCGGCGTGGACGTGGCGTCGACGGCGACCACCGGCTTCTGGCAGTCGCCCGACGACTCCACGGCGGCCACGAGGTACGGCGTGCCCATCGCCCACACGGCGTCGGCGCGCTCGGCGGGCGTCCACACCCGGCCGTCATCGCTCATCGCCGGATCGCCGGTCCAGACCTGAACCTCCCCGAAGTGCGGCGTGCCGCCCGACACCATCGAGAGGCCGGTGACCTTGGCCGTGCATGCGCGCCCCGCGTCGTCGTACAGGGTCAGCGCGCGTCCCAGCCACGCGCTCGCGCTGGGCGCGGTGGGCGCCTTCATGAGCGCGAGCTGGTGATCGTCGTCGAACGGCCCGGTGAGGATGCCGTCGCCCCACGCCGGCTTCGCGTCGCCGGTGACGACCACGTACGACGCGTCGTCGATCTGCATCACGGCGTACGCGCTCGCGTTGCCGGCCGCGGCCGAGCCGCCGACGTCGGAGCGGAGCATCTCCTCGCGCGCGATCTGGAAGCCGCTGGGTCCCTTGACGAGGACGAGGTGCTTGGGGCCCTCGTCCTTGAACTTCCCCTGGCTGAAGGTCTGCACCAGCTCGACGGTGGCCGCGATGTTCGAGCCCTTGATGACGAGGTCGCGCGCGGTGACGGTCATCGGGTGCTTGAACATGCGCTGGCGATCGGCGAGCCAGCCGGCGCGATCGTAGCGCCACGTGCGCGCGCCGACCCGCTTGACGCCCTCGAGCTTGGGCGCGTAGAGCGCCTGGTACGCGGCGAAGTCCCCGCTGTTCTGGGCTGCGAGCCACGCGTCGACGAGCTTGCGGACGGCGTCCTCATCGACCGCGATCACGGCGCGTGGGCCACCCGCGCTCGCCGTCCCCGAGCCGCCTCCTGTCGCGGCGGCGCTCCCGCTCGCGGTCGCCGAGCCGCCGCCGCCCGCGTCCTTGTCCTTGCCCTTGCACGCCCCGACGATGAGGGCAGCCGAGCACACCGCGACCATGATCTCTGCCGTGCGCATGTCGCGCACGATACCTCAGGTGGCGGCGATGATCGCGGTCAGGACCATGGCGCACGCGATGAGGGCCATGATGAAGACGGACGAGAACGCCGCGGCGATCGCGAAGGCGTGGAAGCGGCGGCCGAGGTCGGCGCGGTGGGTCGTTTCGTGGCGGCTGGCGACGACGGCGACCGGGAGCGTCGCCGCCGGCCTGGCCAGCCAGTGCTGCAGCGCGTACCGGTAGGCGAGGACGAAGACGGCGCCGGCCGGGATGAGGAACGCGAGCAACAACAGCTTCGCGGCCGTGGACTCCATACCCCAAGCGTCCCCCAAAGCCCGCGGGTCGACAAGGGCGAACCCGGCGACTCGTGACCGAGGTGTCAGCCGCGCCTGTGCGTCGCGGGCGGTGCGATCAGTCCCAGCCTTCGTCGACGACGTCGGTCGGAGCCGGGGCCAGCTCGGGCGACTCGGGCGCCGGCGCCGGCGCCGGCGCGGGCGGCGGCGCCGCCGGAGCGACGACGACGGCAGGCGGCGCCGGAGGCGGCGGCGGGGCGATCACGACCGGCTCGGTCCGGGTGCGCGCGATCGGCTCGGGAGCCGCGGCGACCGGCGGCGGCGCCGGCGGTGGCGCCGGTGTCACCGGCGGCGGCGGCACCGCGACCGGCTCGGTCCGCGTCGACGCGACGGGCTCGGGAACGGCGCCGGCGGGTGGTTCGTCGGCGACGATCATGTGCGGCGGCGCCGGGGGCGGCGACTCGACGACCGTCGACGCGCGCGCGTGGCGCGCCTCGGGCTCGACGGCGATCTCGGGCACGGCGGGGGTCGTGGTGACGGCGGGTGGCGCCAGCTCCACGCGCGACGTCTCGGCATCGGGCGCGGCCACGACCGGCACGCGCGACGTGATCGTGTCGGGCTTCGCCGTCGGCACGGTCGGGCCCGCGTCGCTGCGTCGCTCGCGTCGCTCGCGGCGCTCGCGACGGCCACCACGGTCGCCGCGGTCGCCTCGCTCGCCTCGCTCCTCGCGATCCTGACGGTCCGCGCGCGCGCGCGACGGGCCGGCGACCTGGACGCACAGCTCCTCGAACCGTCGCGCCTGCGCCTCGGCCTCGTCGCCGACGACCGGGCCGACCGCCGCCCACTCCGCGCGAAGCTCCTCGACCACCTCGTACGGGTCCCGGCCGTCGCCCTTGAAGAGCGCGTTCTGCTGCATCGCGTGCTTGAGCTGCGCCGCGATCTCCTCCGGCGACGCTGCCGCCGACACCGCGGGCGCGTCCTTGGGCAGCAGCGCCTCGACCCGCGCCATCAGCTTCGCGCGCTTGTTGGCCATCGCGACGGGATCCAGGTCGCTGCCCTTCAGCTCGGCGCCGTGCTCGACGATCGCCTTCCTCAGCATCGTCGCGTACAGCGCGCCGACCTCGCCGCCGAGCGCGTCGCCGCGCTCGTCCAGCTCGGCGATGCGTTTGCGCAAGGCCAGCGTCCGCCCTCCGACGTCCTCGCCGCCGGCGATCACCGCCTCGATGTCGGTGCGCAGCGCCTCGACCTCGGCGCGCCGCGCGTCGGCCTCGGCGTCCCGCGCCGCGTCGCGCTTGGCGAACAGCGCGTCACACGCCGCGCGGAAGCGCTGCCACAGCGGCTCGACGTCGGCGCGGGGCACGCGCCCGATCTCCTTCCACTGCGCGGTCAGGTGCTTGATCTCGCCGATCGCCTTGCCCCAGCCGGCCTCGCCCGGCGCCTTCGCGACCACGCTCTCGGCCTTCGCGATGAGCGCCTCCTTGGCGGCCGCGTTCTGCTTCAGCTCGGCGAGCTGCTCGTCGAGCATGGGCTTGCGCCGCTCGA